>CXWK01003387.1_pt5 | contig 33743 bp, 37 predicted proteins | sample 590851 | NCBI WGS metagenome assembly CXWK01 (sample SAMEA3498364, study PRJEB10139) | wastewater metagenome | biome: wastewater treatment plant; material: activated sludge | place: Denmark | collected 2014-08-01
CCGCCACGCCGGCGATGACCCACAATGCGGGCACGACCAAGATAATAGCGCTGCGTTCTGGCCTGGGGAACAACAGCCACGGAGACGCCAGCAGTAAAATCGCCCATTGCCAGCGGTCAACAAAGGCCGCCATCTTGCGGACAGCGGCCCAGAGGGTTTTCATTCAGAATCCTGTGGCTCAGCTCTTTGGCTTCGCCGCCGGTCGTGGGCGTTCCCACCACGACGCGACCCGTCGTGTCAGCGCCTGCGGCAGCCAGCGCGGGTCGCTGCGTGCGCGGCGCTCGCTCCGGCCATCGCGGCTGTAATAATAGTAGTAGTACGAATTGTAACCGCTGCTGCGCTCGCCCAGCTTGTTGAGCACCGCGCCCAACAGGCGCCCGCCCACCTTGCCCAACGTCTCCTGGGCGCGCAGAGCCTCCTGGCGCCGCGTGCCATCGGTGTCAATCACGAGCAGGGTGCCATCCACCAGGGTCGAAAGAATGGCGGCGTCGGCTGCGGCCATCACCGGCGGCGAGTCGAAGATCAGCACATCGCACTGGCTGCGCAGTCGTTCCACCAGGTGACGCATGCGCTCGCTGCTCAACAGCTCCGACGGGTTGGGCGGCAGCGGGCCCGAGGTCAGCACACGCAGCCCATGGACCGCCGTTTCCTGCAACACGGTATCCACCGCCTCCTCCGCGTGCTGCATCAGCGCGCTGGTAATGCCCACATTGTTGCTCAAATCGAACAGCTTGTGCGCGGTCGGCCGGCGCAGGTCGGTGTCCACCAGAATGACGCGCTGATCGGCCTGCGCGAGGGTGACGGCGAGATTGGCGGCCGTGGTGCTTTTGCCCTCACGCGGGCTGGCCGAGGTGACCAACAGGGTGCGCACCGGCTCATCCACGCATCTGAACTGGATGTTCGTGCGCAGAACGCGGTACCCCTCGGCAATGGGCGAATGCTTCTTGTCAAGGGTGACGAGCGCGGACTCGGGATTGTCGCGGGGCCGCACACGCAGAATCGCGCCCAGGGTGGCCAGGCCCAGCAGTTCGCGCACCTGCTCCGAGTCATGGATCGTATCGTCCAGGTACTCAACCAGGAAGGCCAGGCCCAGCGCCAGCAGCGCGCCAACCACGGCCGCCAGCAGGGTGTTGGTGGCGGTGCGCGGACGAATCGGAAGGATGGGCGTCTGCGCCGGCGTGGTGACCGCGATGTTGTCCACGGTCTGCGCTTCGGTCAAACGCAGCTGCTCCAGAGAGTTGAGCAAGGCGGCGTAGGTCGCCTCGAATTGGCGCAGCATGGTCTGCTGGCGCGAAAGGTCGAGGCGCTGCTCATCCGTCAGGGTCGGTTGACTCTGCAGGCTGTTGATACGCGCCTGCGTCTGCTGGATATCGGTCTCCACTTTGGCCCGTTCGGTCTGCAAGTCGGCGCGGGTCTGCGCATAACGCCCCTTCTGGTAAGCTTGCGTCTGCTCGATGAAAACCAATGGCAGGGTATTAGCAATATCCTTAGCCAGGACTGGGTCGAAGCTCTCCACTGTCAGCTGAATCAACTGCGTGTCACGCACGGGCTGCGCATTGATCTGCACGCCGAGGCGTTTGAGTCCATCCAGGTCTTGCAGACCCAGGCGGCTGGCGGTCTCCTGACGCACCGGATACTCGGTGAGCAGCTGCGAATAGGTGCGCGCCACCTGCTGGCTGTAGAGCAGGTCGCTGTAGTTAGCGCCGCCGGTCGGTGAGTTGGCCTGGCTGACCAGAAGGGTGGAGACAGCCTTGTAGACTGGCGTGGTGCGCCGGCTGATGACAAAAGCCGCCAGGGCAACCACCAGGGCGCAGACAACGACCAACCACACCCATTTAAGGGTCAAGTTAACGTACTGGCGTAATTCCATGATAAATCTCGATCTTTCACATAAGGGATCCGACTGCAAACGGTTTGCATCGGGTGATAAGTCAGGCTGCGGCCAGAGCTTCGTCCCAGCCCGTGCTGCGACCATCTTGCAGAACAACCATGGGGGCTTCCTGGCTGGCCTCCAGGGCGCCCAGGGTCAAACGTTCGCCGGCCACCCCTGGCGCGGCATGCAGGCCGGCGCGCTGCAAAAGCGCAGCGCGGCGTCGCGCCCGTTCCACATCGCCGCGGTCCACGACGGCCGAAATCTCGAAGGCAACCAGTCGCTCTGGGGTGTCTGGCAAGCGGCGAGCGTGGCCCTGGATGAGCAAGTCGAGGCGCATGATGTCTTCAACGTCATCTTCGGGCAAGCGGGCTTCCAGGGTTTCGCGCAGGGCATCCGTTAAAACCAGCGAAACCGGGCGCAGCCAACGGCCAAAGAAGGCCCCGGCCCGTTCACGATAGTGGCGTTCCAGGTCGCGGCCATCCAGGCGCGCCGCCCGATCCGTGAGATGATCCAGGCGGCTGCTGACAACCTCCATCGCGGCGGTCAGTTTTTCGACTTGCACCCCAGTGCGCTTCTGCGCTTCGGCCAGCTCAGCAACCGTTGCCTCCAGGCGGTCAAGCCGCGCCTCGCTGCGCTTCTGCGCTTCGGCCAGCTCAGCAACCGTCGCCTCCAGGCGGTCAAGCCGCGCCTCGCTGCGCTTCTGGAGGCGAGCCAGTTCGGCAAGGGTTGCCTCCACGCGGTCCAGGCGGCGTTCGGCGCGCTGGTGAGATTGAGCCAGCTCGCGCAAAAGCGTCGGCATGTTGAGCATGTCGTCGGGCGTGAGCAGCTGCTGCAGTTCCACACGCCATTCCGGGTGCAGATAGAGCAACTGGCGCAGGTCGGCAAAATCGTTGACGGTAAAGGCCATCGTTTACTTCGCTTCTGGTTCCACAGGTTGAATCATGCCTATTGTACTTGAACGGTAAGATTTAGACAAGGGCCGATTGACGACTGGCCTTTGCCTCACACGTGCGCCGATCATACAACCGCGGACGAAGGCGGGCAATCCGCGGCCTCTTTTGAAGTCAATCCTGAGGCAGCGTATCCGGTCGCAGGATGCGCGGGCCGATGGCCGCTTTACTGTGGCTGAAACCGTTACTGCCGCTCTCCGCGGCCTGTGGGCGCACAGGTCGGCTGGCTGGTTTGGGCGGCGGCCCGTCCGCATGGTTGCGCACCGGCGTAAACTCCGGCACCAGCCGCATCAGGCCGGCCAGGATGGCGGCGTCGTCATTGGCCTGCGCGGCGGCGGCCAGGGCGTCGAGCGCCAACGACAGGCGCTCGGTGGGGCGCTGGCTGGCCTGCGCCGCAATCAGGACCTTGGGGTGGGCCGTGGGCTGATAGGTCTCGCCGGGCACGAAAAGCTCTTCGTACAGTTTTTCGCCAGGGCGAATACCGGTGACGACGATGTCAATGTCCCGTCCCACCTGCAGGCCCGAAAGCTCGATCAGATCACGCGCCAGGTCCAGAATCTTGACCGGTTCGCCCATGTCGAGCATGAAGACCTCGCCGCCGCGTCCCAGCACGGCCGCCTGCAAGACCAACTGCACGGCTTCGGGAATGGTCATGAAGTAACGCGTCATCTCTGGGTCGGTGATCGTGACGGGGCCGCCGGCGGCAATCTGCTGCTTGAAGGTGAGCACCACGCTGCCCCGGCTGCCGAGGACATTGCCAAAGCGAACGGCGACGTAGGGTCGTCCGCTGACCGCGGCCGCCTCGCGCACCTGCAGTTCGGCCACCCGTTTGGACGCGCCCATGATGCTGGTCGGGTTGACCGCCTTGTCGGTGGAGATCATCACGAAATGTTCGACGCCCACGGCCTGCGCCGCGGCCAGGACGTTGCGCGTGCCCAGCACATTGTTGGTGACAGCTTCGGCCGGGTTGGCTTCCATCAACGGGACATGCTTGTGCGCAGCCGCGTGAAAGACGACCTGCGGTCGCACGTCGGCAAAGACGGCCTGCAAGCGCTCTGGAAAACGAACGTCGGCTATCACGCTGCGCACCAACGGCGCCGCGGACGTAGACGTAGACGGGGCTTTGGCCAAAGAGCGCAGCAGTTCGTTGCCGATCTCGAACACGGAGTTTTCACCGTGGCCCAGAATGACCAGTTGGGCCGGGTGGCAGCGCAAGATCTGGCGGCACAGCTCGGAACCGATCGAACCGCCGCCGCCCGTGACGAGCACACGCTTGCCGCGCAAAAGGGCCTGCACCGCCCCGCCGTCGGTTTGCACCGGCTCGCGCCGCAGCAGGTCTTCGATCTGCACGGTGCGCAGTTGATTGACGCTGACGGTGCCATCGAGCAGCTCGTACAAGCCTGGGATGATCTTGATCTGCACCTGGGCGCGCTCGCAGATGCTGACGATGTCGCGGATGACCTTGCCGGGCGCCGTGGGCATGGCGATGACGACGAGCATGGCGCCCGTCTCCTGGATCAGCTGACTCAGCTCTGCGCGCGGGCCAAGCACACGCACGCCCCGGATGAGCGTGTCGCGCTTGTTTGGCTCATCATCCACAAAACCGACCGGCAGCAGGTTGGCATGCGCACTGCTCTGGATTTCGCGTAGAATCATCAGGCCGGCCGCGCCGGCCCCGACGATCAAGGTGCGCGTGGCGTTGGCGCGGCCGTGCTGGAGCTGATCAAGGCGCTCCGCGCCGCGCGTGCTGTAGCGCGTGCCGGCCACGATCAGCACCGTCAGCAGGCCGTCGAGCAGCGGCAGCGAGCGCGGAAAACCGGGGCCAATCATGCCCAGCGGCCGCAGAATGGCAAAGAAGAGCAGCGTTTGCAGCAGAGTGGCCAGGAGGGCGCCGGCGGCAATTAGCGTCAGCTCGTCAATACTGGCGTAGCGCCAGTAGCGCCGGTAGAAGCCGGCGGGGAAGAAGACAGCCAGCTTGACGCACAGGAAAACGACGGCGACAATGATCACGGACCGGCCGTCGCGCGCCAAGTCGGCGCCGTCGGTGCGCAGCCAGAGCGCCAGGGTCGGCGTCAGCAGCGCGGTCAGCGCATCGAGGGCCAGGAAGTGGCGATTGCGCAAGCTCAAGAGCAGGCGCAGCAGGCCGTTCATCCAGGGGCGCCCTGGGGATATTGGTGTTTGCATTGGCGATGAACCTCTTGCCGAGATAGAAAGTAACTACTCAGGCATCCTGCGCCGAGTGCACCCGCCGAATGAATTCGGGCCGCAAGGGCGTTCCGCCGCCAGGTCGGCCGCCGCCGACCGACATCGCGTCCACGCTTGCCCTGAGCCTTCGGCGTGAGCTCAGTCGAACGCTTGTCGAAGGGCCGGTGGACGCCTGGCGGTACGCCCATCAGACGCGATTTCAATCGCTCGCTTGCGACGGCGCAGCGCCTGAGCAGTTCTGATAGAAAACGGAATACTATTGGGCGGCTGTCCATCCGATAGTGAGCTGAGCTTGACGCCGGACCAACAGACAAAACCGCGGCGAGAGGATCGTCAATCCCATCGTCGCGGCAATGACAGCGCTTGCCGGTCGAGGTTCGACTTGGTGAGCGCGGCGCCCGATGGCAGGCAAAGCTCAACCCGGAAGAGCGCCTCGGCGACAGATCTGCCAACGTGTTCGCAGCTGGCGAACACTGGCTGCAGGTGCATCGGCTTACAAACCAGGTGGAATACGGTATCGCGCACTGTCACTCGGTCACTCGATAATGGCATAGCCGATATAGGGATCCCACTCCAAGCGACGCAGCCTCAAGCGAGCAGCACCGATACTGTCCAGCATTGCCAGCGTCTCTCCCGGCCACATGGGGTTGTCCAACTCATCAAAGGCAAGCACTGCGCCTCGGGGCATACGTGGCAAGAAGTGCTCAATGGCAACCCTGGTTGGCTGGTAGAGGTCAAGGTCGAGGAACAACAGGCTGACCACAAGGTGCGGGTGTTCGGTGACAAACTGCGGAATTGTCTCCATCACGTCACCCTTGATCAGATGAACTTTGTCAATATGACCCAAAAATCGATCCCGGTCGTACTCTTCAAGTAACGCTTTCAATTCCTCGTATGAGTCGGCGTACAATGCGCCTTGCTCTGGCATCGCAACCGCATTGGCATCCTTGTCACTATGACCGGGAAAGCCTGTAAATGTGTCGAAGCCATAGATGCGCCGCGTCAAGTTCTCCGGCTCCAACATCGTGCTGAGTTTGGCCCATGACATCAAGCCAAAGCCTCGGAATACTCCACATTCTACAATGGAGCCTTTGGCAGGAAGCGCCAGCTTGAAAAGCTCGTAAAGCGCGAGAAAGCGCTTGAGGTGTTGGCGCCGAACATATTTCGGGAAATTTTCCAGCTTAATCTCGACCGAATCCGAACATGTATTGAAGATACGCTCGATGTTCGGGCCAATCTGTTGTTCTTCCGGGGTGCGGAATTTCTTCACGACCAGTTATCTCCTATTTGACAATAGCGGCGAGCGTCTGAAAGATGATCTTGATGTCTAGCCCCATCGAGCGAGTCCTGACATACTCTAAGCTCAGGCGCATCTTTTCAGGATGGATCTTCACCATGTAATCCTTATCGGGATCGGTGCTGCCTTTCAGGATTTCACCTTCATTAGGGAATCTCAAAGAGGCATAATCCGTAATGCCTGGCCTGACAGTGAGGATCAGTCGCTCTGCCGGGGTATAAAGATCAACCGCCCATTTGACCTGGGGGCGTGGGCCGACAAAACTCATTTCGCCCTTGAACACATTGATCAACTGGGGCAGCTCATCCAGTTTATACCGTCGCAGAAAGCGGCCAACCCTGGTAATCCGTGGGTCATCCTCTGGCGTTGAAGACCCGCCAATCTTGTCGGCGTTGATCACCATCGTACGAAACTTATTCATTTTGAATCGCGCACCGTTCATCCCAACGCGTGTACCTTTGTAAAGAGCCGGGCCGGGCGACTCACGTCTTATAGCCACAACAATGGCAAGCAACACAGGCGACAAAACGATCAAGCCCAAAGCCGAGAAGACCAAATCAAACAAGCGCTTAGCAACAGCATACAAGGCCGCCTCCATTTTTGTGTGGTCCGCGCCTACTTGGCCAACGTTTCCAAAATCGAACGCACAATGCCCTCGACATCGAGCCCATATCGGACGTGCAGATAGGCTTGATCGCCCACAACCGAGGAGAAGGTGCCATTCAACCCGATGCGCCGAAAATACCGTGGGCGTTGTTCCGCCTCCATTAGCACTTCTGCCACCGCACCGCCAAGACCGCCGATAATGCTGTGTTCTTCGATGGTGAAAATGGCTGACGTATCGTGGGCAGCAGCAAGCACAGCCTCAACATCCAGAGGCTTGACCGTATGCATGCTCAATACCCGACAGGTCAAACGTAGTTTGCTCAGGGTTGAGGCCGCGCCGATGGCATTGCAAAGCATACCACCCGTGGCAATCAGAGTAACATCTCGACCCTGACGCACGGTGATCGCCTTGCCCAGTTCGAACTGCGGCGTCACCTGATGAACAACAGGTTCATCGGCTCTCCCCAAACGCAGATAGGCTGGCCCCTGGTATTCGACCAATGCGCGTACGGCCAATCGAGCTTCCACGGGATCGCCCGGAGCCACAACCATCATATTCGGCAGCGCGCGCATGAGGGCAATATCTTCGGTAGCATGATGCGAAGGGCCGAGCGAGCCGTAGGCCATGCCGCCGCCGACCGCCGTGATCCGAACGTTGGCGTTATGGTAACAGACGTCGTTGCGGATTTGTTCCAGGGGGCGAACAACGGGGAAGTTAGCAATAGAGTAGACGAAAACGATCTTACCGCTGAGCGCCATGCCCGCGGCCATACCGGTCATATTCTGTTCGGCGACGCCCGCGTTGACGAACTGATGGGGCAGTTCGTCCATGAATGGCGCCAGCACGCCAAATCCCAGATCGCCAGTAATCAGGACAATGCGAGGATCTTCTCGCGCCAGCGCGAGCAAGGATTCGATGAATGCGGTTCTCATGCGCGGCCATCCAGTTCAGCCAAGGCCGCCTCGTATTCCTTGCCCTGGGGTGTTCGGTAGTGCCAGAGTAACTTGTTCTCCATGAAACTGACGCCTTTGCCCTTGACCGTATGGGCAATTATGCAGCTTGGACGACCTGGTTCGAAGGGCAGACAGGTCAGCGTCGCCTCGACCTCACCTAGATTATGGCCATCAATCTCCCGCACAGCCCAGCCAAAAGCGCGCCACTTGTCGACAAAAGGCTCCAGATTCATCACTTCTTTGACGGTGCCCAGGCTCTGGATCTTGTTGTAGTCCACAATGGCGATCAGGTTATCGAGATGGTGCTGAGGCGCAAACAGGATCGGCTCCCAGTTAGACCCCTCGTCGCATTCACCGTCGCTGAGTAGACAAAAGACGCGCCAGAGCTGGGCATCCTGCTTGCCCGCCAATTCCATGCCCGTTGCTACGGATAAGCCATGTCCCAGTGAGCCAGTGGATATTTCGATTCCCGGCACGCCGTTATGAGTAGCATGACCAGCGAGACGCGAGCCGTTCTGGTAAAACGTATCTAGCCAAGCAAGGGGAAAGAAGCCCGTCTCTGCCAGCACCGCGTAGTAGGCCGCACAACCATGGCCCTTGCTGAGAATGAAACGGTCGCGATCGGGCCAGGTAGGTTGTTCGGGCCGAACCCGCAAGACCTTGGCGTAAAGGACAGCCAGAAGTNNAGAGGACAGCCAGAAGTTCGACCATGGAAAGGGATGAACCCACGTGAGACGACTTCGCCTGATGGGTCATGACAACGCTGTGCCGACGTAACCGGCAGCACAGTTCTTGCAGACTATTCGATTTTTTTGACTGTAGATCTACCACGCTTCCCTCGATCATCGGTAGCCGTAGAACTGCCGTACAGCGTTGCAGACATACGCCACATCCTCAGTCGTGAGCGATCGGTTTATGGGCAGCATCAGGCAGCGAGTGAACATGCGCTCGACATAGGGCAGGCTGACCTTGAAGCCGAGCTTCTCGAACAGGTGCACCGCCTTGCCGCCCCACTGAACCAGTGTGCCGATGCCGTGCTCCCTGAGACAGGCCTTCAGGTCGTCGCGGCGCTCGGCCTCGATCTCGTAGTTCTGGAACACATCGAAATGGTCGGGGTCGCTGTCTGGTGCTGGGGGCAACACCAACTCCTGGACGTCGCCAAGTTGAGCCTGGTAAAGCGCCGCAATCTTCTGCCGATGGCTGATTTCCTCGTCATAGCGAGCCAGCTTGAAGTTCAGGATGGCCGCCTGCAGGTTGTCCAAACGGGTGTTGAGGCCCCACATCACGACTTCTCCGGTCTCGTCGCGACCATGATCCCGCAAAAGAAATATCTTGCGATAGACCGCGTCGTCGTTCGTCAAAACAGCTCCGCCGTCCCCGAGGCAACCCAGGTTCTTGGCCGGATAGAAGCTGATCGCACTGGCAACACCGAACGTGCCCGCTTGCCGACCCTTGAACCTGGAGCCGAGCGCTTGGGCCGCATCCTCGACGATGAGCAGCCCATGCTTGTCGGCAATGGCCTGCAGCGCATCCATGTCGCAGGTGCGGCCATTGAGCTGTGTGGGCATGATGGCACGCGTGCGCGAGGTGACTGCGGCGGCGGCGGCGGCGGAATCCATCAGGTGATCCGGCCCGCATTCCACTGGTACCGGCGTGGCGCCTGCAAAGTGGATGGCGGCCGCTGTGGCGACCATGGTGTGCGAGCAGAAGATCACCTCGTCTCCAGGACCGATGCTTGCTGCGCGCAGGGCTATGTGCAGCCCATCCGTTGCGTTGGAGAAACCCAGGGCGTGGAGTGCGCCGGTGAAAGTAGCCAGGTGCTGCTCGAAGTCGCGCAGCTCCTGTTGTGCAATGAAGGCGCCGCGCCGACCTATATCTCGAAAAATGGAGACGAAGTCTTCTTCGTGGGAGGCAAAGACGTGCGGATAGTTGAAAACTGGAACGGGCCGATTATCTGCTTGTGAGACCATAGGAAACTCCTCAGTTTTGTAGTGTCGACTGCCGTTGAACGATAACGAACGCCCCCAACGCCCTCAAGCCGAAACGCTTGGTTCTGATTCCTTCACCGATCTTGACGAACCCTGATTTCTCAATGGCGCGGATCGAAGCGAGATTATTCTGATCCACGACGTACCAGAACGCACGCCCTGGCCTTCGGCATGCGCCAACGATCGCACCGACGGCAAGAGAGGCCAATCCCTGACCGCGATACTCAGGCAGTGTCCAGGTGTCACCGATCTGAAGGTCGTTTTTGGCCATGAATGGAAAGCGGAAGTAACCTGGAAATACTAAGGAACGATGTATTACCCTGTCGCCATCGTAGATGACAAACATGGCGTAATCGCGATTGCGAAACACGTGCAAGGAATGAAGAAGCCACCAAGCGGCAAACGGCACCTTCGAAATGCCGCTCGGTACAAGACCGCCCATAGCAGGCTGCCAGAGCACGGACGTATAATGGCTATCCAATGGCGCAAGATCCACCGGGGAACTCGTATGTGAGCTTTGAGCGTAGAAAAAGTACACCACGACACTTTGCTTTGCCAAATCAGGTGACCTGCCAAATGCCATTTACTGGCCGACGATAACCGCCTCAAGCATAGCCGCCATCTGCCCGACCAGATAATTCCGCCCATAGGCCTCACACATCGCACGCCGTCCATTCTGGCCTAATACATTTCTCTCATCGGGAGACATCTCATAGAACCGGCGAACCAATTCTGCCAGGGCTTTCGGATTACCCGATGGGCAGGTCAATCCAGCGTTTGCAGATTCCACCACAGCGGCTGCATCACCCTCGATAGCCGCCAGAACCGGCTTGCCGCTGGCAAGACAGGTGAATATCTTGTGGGGGATAGTGATCCGAAACAGAGGGTCATCTCGTAAGTGAACCAATAGAACGTCCGCCTGTGCGTACATGCCAGGCATGGCTTCACCGGGATATCGCCCCAGAAACCTGATGTTGCGGAGCTGAAAGGTGTGCGCCATTTCCTGCAAATGCACGCGATCAACGCCATCGCCGACCATGGTAAACTGCACCTGCGGTAGATCCTCCAGAAGCTTCGCAGCGTCCAGAACCGTTTCGAGGCCCTGTGCTGGCCCCATGGCCCCTGCATACATGACATTGAAACGGCCTGCCAGTCCGAGCGCCACAGTCAGTTCAGGATCAGGAAGCAACGGTCTATAGAAATCTGCATCCACCCAGTTTGAGATTACATGAATCTTGTCCGCCAACACACCTTTTTGAATCAGATTGATCTTGAAGCCAGGCGAAATTACACGAATCGCCGAGGCGCAATGGTAAATCCATTTCGCAAACTCGCCGACATACGCTAATGCTCGTTCATTGTTGAGCATCCCGGTGGCAGCAAGCGTTTCCGGCCAGATGTCTTGGATTTCGTGTGTAAATGGCACATGCCAAAGCCGGCTTAGCAGCCATGCCGGTATCCCAACAGTAAGCGGCGGGATAAAATGAATCACATCAGGCTTCTTGACCAGCCATGGGCCTAGCATTGCTGCCGACAAAGCAAACGAAATGTAATTCAACGCTCTTCTGAAACCCGAACGGCTGTGATCAGGGTAGAGAGGGACGCGGACAATCTCGATGCCATCCATGGTCTCGCGTTGCCAGGGTTTGATCTGATAACCAGGGTAAACTTCTCCGGATGGCCAATTTGGAAAACCTGTCAGAACCGTTACTTCGTGCCCTAAGGCCTTCAGAGACTGGGCCATCTCGGCAAGAAACTCTTGTGGCTCCGGCGGATACCATTGGGTAAGCAGTAAGATTCTCATCTAGGATGCTTGTGCCACACCACGCGGTTGACGTAGTCCGTGTAGCTCACGATGATGCGGACAACCTTCTCGGAGACGTTGGGCACGGCATAGTCCTGCACTGTGCGCAGGAGGCGCTGATCGCCGCGCGGCTGGCTCTCCAGCACGGCCAGTCCTTCAGCCACTCGCGGCCAATTCAGCCCCACCAGCATCACCGCGCCCTCCTCCATCCCCTCCGGTCGTTCATGCGCCTGGCGGATGTTCAGCGCGGGGAAATTCAGGATGGACGACTCTTCGGTGATGGTGCCACTGTCCGACAGCACGGCGCAGGCGTTCATCTGGAGCTTGACGTAGTCACTGAACCCGAACGGCTTCAGCAGCTCGATCTGCGGCGGCAGGGTCACCCCTTCGGCCTCGATGCGTTTGCGCGTGCGTGGGTGGGTAGTCATGATCACACGGCGGCCAGTCTCGGCCAGGCGATTCAACACATCGGTCAGCCCGGCAAACTGCGCCGGGTCATCCACATTCTCTTCCCGATGGGCGCTGACCACGTAATACTCGCCCGGAGCCAGCGCTAGCCGCGCCAATACGTCCGACGCCTCGATCTTGGGGCGGTAGTGGTGCAGCACCTCGTACATCGGGCTGCCGGTGACGATGATTCTGTCCGGCGGCAGTCCTTCGCGCAGCAGATACTCGCGGGAAATCTGCGAATAGGGCAGGTTGACGTCGCTGATGTGGTCAACAATCTTGCGATTGATCTCTTCCTGCACGCGCTGGTCAAAGCAGCGGTTGCCAGCCTCCATGTGGAAGACGGGAATCTTGAGGCGTTTGGCGGCGATGGCGGATAGGCTGCTGTTGGTGTCCCCCAGGATCAACACGGCGTCGGGCTTGATCTCGCGCAGTGCAGCATCAGCGCGGGCGATCACCAGGCCGATGGTCTCGGCCGCGGTCTGGCCGGCTGCGTCCAGGAAGTGATCGGGCTTGCGGAGATCGAGATCATCGAAGAATATCTGGTTAAGCTCATAGTCGTAGTTCTGGCCGGTATGAACGATCTGGTGCTCTACATAGCGATCGAGCGCCGCCATCACGCGAGACAGGCGGATGATCTCTGGCCGCGTACCAACGATGGTGGCGACTCTCATCGCAGGACTTCCTCCCACAAGGTGTCCGGCCGGCCAGAATCAAATACCTCGCTGGCCCAGAACAGCGTGACCAGCTCGCCCTGGCCCACGTTCTCGATCGAATGGGTGTAGCCAGTAGGGATGTCGACAACACGATAATCCTCGCCGCGCACAGCGTACTCGATGACTTCGTTGCTCTGGATAGGTCGGAAGCGAATGATCGCCTCTCCTTGCAGCACCAGGAACTTCTCGGTCTTGGTGTGATGAAAGTGGTTGCCGCGCGTGACGCCGGGCTTGGTGCGGGAAACGAAGATCTGGCCAAAAGGAGGCGACTTGATGAACTCGGCCAGCGAGCCGCGGGCGTCGCTGCGCTGCGTCAGGTCGTAGGCGAAATCGTCCAGCGCCAGATACGAGAGGAAAGTTCCATAGAGCTTGTGGACGAAGGGATCGTCAAAATCTGGCGTCAGCAGCGACTTACGACTCTGGCGGAACGACTGGATCAACGCCGCTAGCCGGCCCAGCGTGACCGTGAAAACTGGCAGGGCCTCCCGATAGCTGACCCCTGATCTCTGACTTCTGACTTCTGATCTCTGACTTCTGACTTCTGATCTCTGATCTCTGATCTCTTCCCCCGCCTCCAGAAACGCCTGCACCACGTCGTCCACGTGCACCAGCGGTACCTCTCGGCTGGGGTCGGAGATCGTGATGGGCAGATCGCGGGCGATGTTGTGGCAGAAGGTGGCCACCACGGAGTTGTAATTGGGCTGGCACCACTTGCCGAAGACGTTAGACAGGCGAAAGATGGCCATCCGCGCGCCGCTGCGCGCCGCATAGTCCGTCAGCACCTGCTCGGCCTGGCGCTTGCTGACGCCGTAAGGGTTGTCCAGCTCAGCCTGGATGGATGAGGAGAGCACGATGGGCGTAGCCCGACCCGCTTGCAGCAGCAGGTCGCACAGCTGCGCGGTCAGGTCCACGTTGCCGGCTCGAAACTCCTCTACCGACTGCGGCCGGTTGACGCCGGCCAGGTGATAGATCAGGTCAGCCGCAGCCACACGATCCTTTAGATCGGCTGGCGTATGCTCCTGGTCGAACTCCAGGACATGCACCTCAGGCACGCGCTGCAGCCACGTGATCAGGTTCTGGCCGATGAAGCCGTTAGAGCCGGTGACGAGGATGTTCATACGATAGGTCTCCAGCGATCAGAGGTCAGTGGTCAGGAAAGAAGCGGGGGCTTTGATCATGCAGCCGAGCATCTTGCCAACCTCTTCGCACACGGCGGTCAATTCGGCATGGTGCTGGGCGCTGATGTATCCACAGTCGCGGGCGAAGTCGAGAGACGAATCGGTTTCGCTGTTTTCGCCATCGCACTGTGAGTTTGCTGATGAAGTGGGCCCCATAACGGCGCTTCGCCCAGGCCTCGCTCAGGTTCAGGCACACAGATCGCGATGACCGGCGAATCTGTCCTGTCAGAGAATAACGTTCTTCCGGCAAAAAGCCCTTGCTGATCTCAATGATCGCCATCGCCAGCCTATGCGCCTTCTGATAAACGATCAACTCCTTTGCCGACCTGATCTGCATCTTACCTCTGCCCTCTGACTTTTGACTTCTGACCTCTGATCTCTGACCTCTGATCTCTGACCTCTGATATACTCCAGCCCTAGCAGCATCTCCGCCATCTCCCCAATGCTCAACCGCCGCGTGTTGTGGGAGTTGTAGTCCTCCTGCTGCGACAGCGGCTCCAGTCCCTGGCTGTAGTAGGCGTCGTAGTTCAAATCGCGGTTGTCGGCCGGGATGCGGAAATAGCCGCCCAGGTCTTCCGCCCGGATCATCTCTTCGCGGGTGAGCAGAGTTTCATATTGCTTCTCGCCGTGCCGCGTGCCGATGGTGCTGATGGGATTATCCGCGGCAAAGACCTGCTTCATAGCCAGCGCCAGGGTTTCCACGGTCGCCGACGGCGCTTTCTGCACGAATAGATCGCCTGGCTGGCCGTGTCCGAACGCATAGAGCACGAGGTCCACCGCATCATCAATGCTCATCATGAAGCGCGTCATGTGGGGATCGGTGACGGTAAGCGGCTTGCCGGCCCGGATTTGATCCACAAACAGGGGGATGACCGAGCCGCGCGAGGCCATGACGTTGCCGTAGCGGGTGATGGCGATGGTGCAGCCGCGGTCAGCGGCAATGCGCGCCTTGGCCACGGCCAGCTTTTCCATCATGGCCTTGGAGATACCCATGGCGTTGATGGGGTAGGCGGCCTTGTNNGTTCTCCGCGCCGACGGCGTTGGTCAGCAGCGCCTCCATAGGGTAGAACTCGCAGGAGGGGACCTGCTTCAACGCGGCGGCGTGGAAGACGAAGTCCACGCCAGTCATGGCGTCCAGCAGGCTTTCCGGCCGGCGCACGTCGCCGATATAGAATTTCAGCTTACGGTTGCTGCCATACTCCAGCCGCATGTCGTGCTGCTTCTTCTCGTCGCGCGAGAAGATGCGGATCTCGGCGATGTCGGTTTGCAGGAAGCGGTGCAGCACCGCGTTGCCGAACGTGCCGGTGCCGCCGCTGATGAGAAGGGTGCGGTCAGCGAACTTCGTTTCGGAGTTCAAGCGATAGTCTCCTTGATAAAGCTCCATGTGCTCTCGATGCCATCCTCGATCAACGTTGTTGGCGCCCAGTCCAGTTCCAACCTGGCGCGTGAAGTATCGAGAAATATCCTGGAGACATCAAAAGCCTCTCTAGGTCTGTAGACAATAGTGAAGGGATTGTTTACGACGCTGGTCATTGTGTTCACCAGATCTTTCACCGAATGCCCAATGCCCGAGCCTAGATTGAAGATACGGGAAGAACTTCTTACAAAAGCAGCTCGGTAGATGCCTTCGACAAGGTCGCCTATGTAGATATAGTCCTTTACTGCCTCGCCATCTCCCCAAATCTCGATGGCTTGGCCCCTGGCAATTCGGCCGAGAAAGACAGCCACGACGCCCTGGTCGCCCATAGGGTTTTGCCTTGGGCCATAGGGATTGGACGGGCGAACGATCACGTAATCTAGACCGTGCAAGCGATGAAAGAGAGCCACATACTTCTCGATCGTTAGCTTAGTGATTCCATAGGAAGACTCGGGATTAGTTGGGCTGTCCTCAGGCACGGGCACTATGGCTGGCGTGCCGTAGACTGCTCCGCCAGTAGAAACAAACACAATCTTCTTGACGCGTTCTTGAATACACTGCTCCAACAAATAGATGGTCTCGACCACATTCGACATTACATCAAAGGCGGGGTCTTCATTCGATGTCTTGGGCACGGTCGTACTCACTAGATGAAAGACCATCTCGATATTCTTGAGGGCATGAGCAAGCACAGCTCGATTGCCGAAATCGCCAATATGATAATGAACCTGCGGCAACGGGGAGCGATAGAGCTCGTATTGCCTGTCAAATATGCTTACTCTGTGTCCACCCCAGAGCAAACGATCTACCAGGTGAGAACCGATAAAGCCACTACCGCCTAACACAAGTGTGTTCATTCAGTCACCACCCAAAGATAATAGCGGTGCAGACCATCAATCCGTGGTAACAAAGTCTGGCCTGGTCTGCCGGCCAAGCAACCAATCATAAAGATCAAGAGTTTTCTGTGCTTGATCCTTCCAAAGGTATTGCGACCGAACTAATTCGAGTCCATTCTGGCCCATGATCTTCACTTGCGACTCGGACAAGCTCAACATGTTTCGAAGGGCTTCAACGATTGCTTCTACCGAAGGATCAATCCACCAACCGGCATTCCAATCAAGCAAACTCCGCCAGGGAGTCCCCTTCGTTGTGATCACAGGAACGCCAGCGGCCAAGCTATCTAGTACGACCATTGGTGCTCCTTCACTGTACGAAGGCAGGATAAACACATCCGACGCAGCAAAAGCGTCGCGCTTTGTCTGGTCGAATAGTGGTCCGGTGAACTTCACCAGGTCTGATAAGCGCAGTTTAGCTACCAGTGATTCTACTTCCTGCAGATGACCAAACTCATCGGTCCCGGCAATTATCAGTAGCCAACCTGCAAATTCGGAACCCATCCTGTTAATGGCTTCCAACAAGAGAGGCAATCCCTTTTTGGGGGTGATGCGAGACAGAAAGAAGAGAATGCGACGATTAGGCGGTATCGAGTACTGACCGCGAAACCTCTCTCCTTCTCCTTGACTTCCCAGCCAGGTCTCGGAGATGCCATTGGGAATGATCGCTATCGGATTGAGAAGACCGTAATCCCTAAAATCGGCAATTTCGGCCTCGGCTGTCGCATGTAGACAGGCGGCCCGACGGAGGTTCTCGCGTTCGTAGGCCAACAAAGACAGACGCTTTTTCCAGAGAGAGCGGCGCAGAGCCCACTGCTGGAGTGATCCGTGGGGGGCAATAACAATCTGCGCGCCATGTGCTTTGCGTAGCACGTTGCTGACGTGAGAGCAAGCGGTCCATATCCCGTGTTGATGCACGACATCGAAGTCTTCGCCAAAAGACTTGGCAGTGGAAAGCATTGCCAGGCTAAATCCCAACCTGGGTGGACCGAAATATGGGAATGTCATTACCTTGCTACGTTGCAGACCTGACGAATTGGCCGCCCACTTAACCTGATCCTCGGTGTCCAAACACCAGACGCGGACATCCGCATCCAGGTCATTTTGCGCTTTTGCCAAGTTGACCGTTACCTGGCCCAGGCCAAAGGACGCCTTGCCAATGCTAGCAGTAACATGTAACGCTCGGATAGGAATGTCAGCCAAGTTCTATCTCACCAAGTACCGAGATCACCATGGGGGTATCAGCCTGTCCACGTTATACCGACCGGCCTAGTCATGGGTTGCTCACAGTGCAGTTCCGTAAGGCTGCTGATCCCTCGAGAGATTATCCTGTCCGACCCATCCGATACCCCACATAGATCGCGACCACACCTTTGGCGGAGTTAGGCCCAAAGCGAACGTGGCAAGCGAGGCTAACGCAAGCATCGGATAGAACACGAATAATCGAAGAACGCCTATGAGATTATGAGGCTGTGGGCGTTCGTCCAGAATCACAACTCGTGTGAAACCTACCATTTCCATTAGCACACGCAGTAGATTCGAAGTAGCGCCCCATTGATGGGTGATGTCATTGTAACGGTCATGTGCGCCAAACGGCCCATCTGCACAGGGCATGCGCACAAGCAGCACACCACCTGGATTTAGTCGCGCCCGGCACAGTTCAAGAAAAGCTAACGCATCATTTCGCGAGAGATGCTCCAAAAAATCCAAAGAACTGATGCAGTCATAACGTTGAGTCGAGTCTCCCAATATCGTAAGCGCGTTCCCCTTCCGAGCGGGTAGATCGAGCAACCGCGCCAACCGTACTTGTTCTGGATCAAGGTCATATCCGATGACATTATGGTATCCTTGTTGGCGAAGAAAATACAGGAAATTGCCATAACCGCATGGCACGTCAATGCTCGCCGCTCTACGATCTTTTGGCAAATAGCTCTTTAGCCGCTTGGCATACCAGGAAGCTAGCTTGTCGAAGTGGTGCCTCAGGGATGCCTCATCGAGCAAGCCGCGTGCCCGCGTTTGATACCTATAATAGGATTCCTCATATGATTCCACTTGGAGTATGCCTCTTTGTTAGAAGTACAGAGATGAAAAGTAGGCTGATCTATTGGCGGGACTGAACCCACTCAAAAGTCAGTTTGGTTGCTAACCCCGAACCAAAAAACCGATAGCGCACGAGTTGGAGTCCACGACCAGATCGTATAAAGACGCTAACAAGTCTTAGACTCCTTCTGGAAAGACTCTCGCTTTTGTCTCGAAACCAATCCCTTCGTAGCTCGAACCAAAGGTCTTGTGCATCAAAAACGTTCTCCCTAAACAGCTGCCTCTTGATCCATTCAAGAAAGGACTGGTAACTATCATCACTCTGCTCGACGGGATCAGGATACTTCAGTTTTCTTAGGTTATGACTTATTATGGCCGCATAGAACAGTACTGACAGCGTTGAGTTCCTAGCAGTAATCGATGCGTCATGCTTTCTGAACTTGATCAGTGGTTCACGCAAACACTGAATCCTCCCAATGGCACTCATCCGCAACCATAAATCCACATCTTCGGATCCATTCATCCGAACGCGGTAGCCGCCCAGTTCTCCAACGCTTTGTGCTTTGAAGAAGGCAGTTGAATGCGGAAAAGGCGAGCTACCTCTTTCCAGATGCCTAACCAACTGGTTATGCTCACTTGGGTAATGATACCGCCCCCTCTCTTCTCCGGCTTGATCAATCTCAATACAGCCTGAACCAACCAGGATAACATCGCTATGGGTTCGAACGTAGTCGAGCTGTGACTCAAGACGGCGAGGAAGCGCTACATCATCCGCATCGATTCTTGCAATCCACTCGCCCCTGGCAATTTGGACCCCTGTATTGAGAGAATCAGCCAGTCCCGTGTTTGGCTTTTCAACAATGACTATTCTGTTATCTTTGGCCGCGTAGTGTCTGATCATGGCCAAAGTATCGTCTTTGGAGCCATCATCTATGAGGATGAACTCGAAGTCCTCAAATGTTTGGAGTAGAATACTCTCAATGGCTTCCGACAGAAAGTTGGCTGCGTTGTAACAAGACGTTACTACAGATACCACTGGAGAGATCATTCCCCGAACTCCCTCTCGCAGGTCGGTCTTTCAAACAACCAGCCATTCCTTTGGAACAAGCCCTCGGAATCCCCAAGGTGTAAGACTCGCATACGCAACCTTTGGATTGATGACGATCTTGGTTGAAGACTCGGCCAGCCATGCCCCCCACCAACTAAAGGTGCTATTGGCGATTATAAAGTGTTTACACTGACTCATCAACCAGAGATCGGCATATGCCCGCGCATCACCTTGATTATGACGAACATGGGTGGTTCTGTCTTTTGGCAGCGCCAGCATTTTGCTAGCGGCAATCGAATCGTCAGAGAAGACGAAGTAATTCGGTTCGGCGACTCTATCCTCGATTACCTTGGCAGCTCGCGCGTAATAATCCTGTGTAAGATTATTGCCGCCTTCGACGCTGCCCGGTGTTGCTCCTTCAAACCAACGGACATGCACACATATAGAAGCACTCGCCTTGATCTTCCTTGACAGTTCCTGGTTGTCCGCATCCTGGGGCGGAACAATGCACAAATCTCGCCTGATTACATCCGATACATCTTTGAAGTAATCCTCACTTTGCCACCACCCATCAAGATAGACCGTGCCCCGCACGCGGAGAGTTAGAAGAGCTGGAACAAAGTCATTACCTTGCTGCTCGAGGTAACTTCGTTTGTCGAACGGCCAAAACCGAGCTGACAGCTTCGCCAGGCCACGCCGATATCGTTCGAAGGGTTCCAGTCTTTCACGCGCAGTGGCTTTGCGAACCGGGATATGAAAGGGATCGAGCGCATACTTCCTCTGGAAGCGCCTGTCGCGTACGAAACCGGTGACATCGTCAATGACTAGTTCAGCGTCATTAACGAGAGCCAATCTGCGTGCAGCGGCGTAACAGAAAAGTTGGTTCCCAAGCCCACCTTTCATGCGAACAATGACTCTGCGTGTCATTTGGTGCCTGGACTTTCCTGTCTTCGATAAGAGGGGTTAAGTCTTTCCAGTGCGCCTTTAGCTACCGAATCATCAGGAGCATCTGTCAGAATCCCCCGGTACACTCTTTGAGCTTCCAGCACATGACCGAGTTCCAAAAAGTAGGACGCACATTCGTGCCGCCATTCAAGTAAGTAAGTACTACCAGATAAGGCTTGTGCGATTTTGTCGCAGGCCTGAACTGCCTGCTTGGGATGTCCCTGCGCTCGCTCGCTTTGCATCAATACCCAATATACTGATACGTCCAAAGGAACGTCACATCGCATTGCCCCATAAAATGATAAACTCGCACGTTCGTAGTCGCCATAATAGTAGTAATAAACCTTCCCCATTCCACCCAATGCGTCAGCACAGTCACGGCNNTATGTATTGTTGTCGGCTATATTGGAACAGCCCATAGCGATAAAGACAATCATCTCCAACGTTTAAGGATCTAGCTGCTTGCTCAAACGCAAGCTGAGCATCTGAATACTGTCCAACTTGTGCAAGATACCCTCCAAGCAGGCAGGCGCTTTCAGGCGAGGACTGTCTTAGGTGAGGAAGCAGTGGACACCAATAGGTTGCCTTCCTCGTGTCGGCACTATCTATGACTGCGCTTTTACAGCCCGCAAAAATCATCTGTTCATAGTGAGCCAGATGGCTAAGAGCCTGCACGGTTTTGTCCAGTTGTCCAACCTGTATGTACAAATTCGCGAGTTGAACCCACCAAGTGGGGCGAACCACGGGCATCTGAGTTGCGCGATCAAGAAATGCAATTGCTTTTGGCAAGTTACCTGTAGCCGAGATAATGCCTAGAAACGCCAGCTCCGATCCAGAGGCGGTATCATCTGCAAAACTTTGACAAACAAACCAATTGTCAACTGGGTTGCCTAAAGTAGACGCAACCGCAAGTCCTAATTGATTCATTGATACTGCAGTTTGCCACTGAGGCAAACGCAACCCAAGAACCAAAATAACCAACACAATGAGCCTAACAGAGAATCCCAATTTCATGATGCCGCACGTGTCAAAGAATGACGCGCCCTTGATGGTCTACTCTGAGCTCTGGATGAAACCTCGTATTATCGGGTCGAAACGTGCGTTGGTGATAGCGACTGAGCAACTTGATGGCCAGATACAAGAATATGTAGACGACTAGTGTGCGTTCTGCATTCATGATCAGTACATCAGGTGATGCGAACAGCGTAACCAGTGCGGGTATTCCCAGCAAGGATATCCCCAAAGTTCTGGAAACCAATGACGAGGAGAGCAACAGGGAATTCACAAGGTAAAGGTTGACTACATTAGTGATGACCAAGAACAACAGCCCTCCAAAGCCGAGCTGCCAGATCGCAATGGCACCTGGGCTCACCCCCATACTTGCGCTGTCGGACCCATACCCAAACATGGCTGGAATAAGCCGAGACGGATGACCCCAAAATGTCCCATCTACGCTGCCGGGAACTGGTTTATCCGGCAAGACCATCCGGGGGATAATCGCCGCAATTGCGCCCTCATACGGTCTCCAGCCGGCAAAACCGGCGCCTAGCGTTTCGACCAGAAATGCCCCTGTCGAAATACTATCGAATTTTCCAATGACTTGATCCACTACGGCCCTACTAAGATTGCGAGAATCTCTGGTGTTCGAAAGCAAGTCTTGAGAATAAGCGACCAGGCTTTCAACAGAGAATTCACGCTGCCGCAGTTCAGCTATTGCAACAGTGAGGGAGCCCCCGACAGGGATGAGAATGACCGATAGCACAATGATCAACCCAACCATCTTGCTGACCGGCCATTTGTGTTCCCGTGCGCGCGCGACCAACAAGAGTGGGAAGACGATCATGGCGATTCGCGATCCTCCCAGGACGGCAACTATGACGGAGTTGGCTGTCAGAACAAGTGCGGAAAGAATGGTAAGGAAATACGTTCGATTGCGTTCGGGCCATTTAATGATGAGGCAGAGATAAGCAAAAGCTGTGATCAGACTCTGCACAAATCCGAAGCTGCCGTAGGCGCCGACCCAATCCTGTCCAAGGGACGTCGCAACAGCAGCANNCAACAAAACTGATTGCGATTCCGCCAAGCAGCACAACCAATACTGCTGCCCTGGGGCCGGTTTCAATATAGTTGAATGATTGCCGAACGATGAGGCCAAAATAGGGTTTCGGGCGAAAAAGGAACAGCAATGTCACTATGAGAGATAGCGTCTCAATCACAGCGAATTCCACAAATACCTGTTCGTTCACAAGCGCTTCGAGAAGTGAGTTTCTACCAAGAGCCAGACTCAACAGGATAGGGAGGATATACCATACTAGCGCGTAAAACAGGAGCGCCGTAGAGAGCAGGCGCGATACGACAGCCCTGGACATGAGCTTCAGGACCAACACAAGCAGTATAATTTGTAACATGACTAATAGGAGTATCATTCGTGATTCTCCGACTTGAGCTATCTCTACGAAGCGAGACGGAGTCTAACTCGCTTTGAACACACCCGTATCGGATGGGTGGTCAGTCCGATATGCAAATACCACCAAGGCGGTCCAGGCCAAATAAAGGCCACCGAAAGCCACGCCCGCCAATACTACGCCGAGTAAACCAAACCAACGCGCCCCAGCGAGATTGGCAGCAACGCCGAAAAGCGCCGTACCGATTTTGGGCGCTATCAAGGCCTGCGTCTTGTTGCGCATCATAAGCGAGTTCGTCGCCATCTGTCCCGTCGCATACAGACCGCTTGCCAACACCATCAAGGGCAACAGCGGTGAGACCACCGTATACCTGTCGGAGACCAGGATCTCGAAAAACTTCGAGTGCATCAGAAATGCCAGTCCGGTAAGAAGTAACATAAAAACGAATGTTCCTACCGTGAGAACGTGATTAAGCTGGTGGGCCTTGCTGATGCGGGCAAGATTTGTGCCATCACCCACTCTGCCAAACAAAATGGGTGTCACTAGTTGGGCCAATAAGCCTGCCAGTAAGGACATCGGAAGGTAGCCTACTTGGTACAATACTGCATACAAACCGACATCCTGAGTACTGCCAAAAGCCTGCAATGCCCATCGGTCCGAAGTCACCTGTAGCGTTGTGAAAACGCCCCAGGTGACAAAGGGCCAGGCATAGCCTAACAATTGGCCCTTCCACAGAGGTTCGTCGCTNNGCCACTTTGAGTAGCTCGTTGTATCTGAAGAATCGAAAGTATCAGGCGCCGAAAGAACCATAGCTGCGACGTAAATACTACTACTGAGGCCACCAAATAGCCAACCATAGCCATCTGGCTGCTCGGATAGAATAGTCTCACCAGGGCCACAGCTGCCAAGAACCTTAACCATGTGCCCAATCCGGAATGCCAGGACACTACAACTCGTTGTCGCGCTGCATTCTGCAGGCCATCGAGCGTTGCACCGTAGCCGGACACGAGCGCAAACAGAAACGCAGGAATGATGAGGCCAATCCAGGAACTGCGGCCGAAGAAGAGCAACAGAACAATGGAGCTGGCTGCGAGCACAGCCATGACGCCCGTGCTCTGAACAAGTAGGCTCTGAGTGGCACGCAGAAAGGAGCGCAACTGTCCAGACTCGCGAGCAGAAGCAAAAAACCTCAGCGAAGCATTAGCCAACGGACCCATGACGAGATAGTTAGCCATCGTCATGATGGTCATGCCGAGAGCGAGTTCTCCATAGGCGGCAGGTGGCAGGGCCTCAGTTAGTAGCCGAACACCGACCAGAGATCCAGCGACGACTGCAGTCTGTCCTATGCCGATCCAGAACAGCTCGCTGCCCAACTTACGTAGGCGCCAAGATCCCCTGAGGAAGCCGACTAAATGGGACATGTTACGCGGATAGATTTCATATGAGACGACAAGGGAGCCTCAGGCTCAACTCGACGTACGCTTGCCAGCCTTCCGATTGCGATACTTCTGCTCGATTCAGACATATGCTCATCAGACCATCGTGGGTCGTCGTGTTTGGTCACATACCGGTCACCGCCACGGCCGCAGTGCGGTCATAAATTCTGAAACAGGAGTTGCTCTCTCACGACGTGTTTCGATACCACTCAACCGTTCGTCGCAACCCCGCCTCGAACGGTGTTGTCGCCTCAAACCCGAACATCGCCTTCGCCCGACTGGTATCCAGCTTCCGCCGCGGCTGGCCGTTGGGTTTCGTCGCGTCCCAAGCAATTGCGCCACGGAATCCGCACAAATGGGCGATTGTCTCGGTCAAATCCTTGATGCTGATCTCGAACGAGCTGCCGAGGTTGACCGGGTCGCTCTGATTGTAGCGCTCTGCCGCCAGCAGGATCCCCTCGGCCGCGTCCTCCACGTAGAGGAACTCGCGCGTCGGCGAGCCGTCGCCCCAGGCGATGATCGCGCCCTGTCTTTCCTGGACGCAGCCGTTTGCGCCGCAGGTGCGACCGCTTGTCGAAGTGGCGCCTCGATCACTCGTCATGGCAAGGCGCCAGGTTGGGACCTGGCCAGGCGCTCTTCTAGGGCGTTAACCCTGACGGTTAGCGTCTCCACTCGGGCCTCCGCTGCTCGCCGGGCCGTGAGCTCATCACCCAGCGCCTGAAGTCCCACGGCGCGTGCCAGACGACCATCTAGCTCATCGATCACACGGCTGTCGAGCTTGCCAAGGGTTGTGTAGATCAAGGACTGCTGGAGGGTCACCAGCTTGGTTGTCCGGATCACCGAGCTGACGCGGAGTCCTGTCGCCTGAAAACCTGTGCTGCCACGTCGCATGATGAGGTCTGTGTCGTTTGGACTGGCAGGGAGTTTGGAGCTAATTGCCACCAGAACTACATCCGCCGAGGATGCGTTGAATCGCTCAGAAGAAATGACCACGGCTGGCCGCGCTTTCTGGCGCGTCAGGTCGGTGAAAGGGAATGGCACCAACACCACGTCACCGCGTTGCAGCGTCATTGCTTACGCCTTTGGTTGAGCACTGACTGGTGAGATAAGATCATTGTAGATATCTTCTTCCGCGTCGGCCCAGAAGGCAAAGCTGGTCTCTGCCAGATGCAACCATCCCAGATCTTCCAACGCATCCTGATCAACGCCAATGATCATGGGCAAGCGCCGCTGGAGCTCTCGTTTCTCTGTCTTGCTCAACAACATGATGGCGGCTGATATCTGATCCACATTTAATCGCAACTGAACGGCCATGCTACACCTCTCAGTCCCTGTCAGGCTGATGGAGTCATAGTAGTTTGCCTACACATCAAGCCTGAGTTAGCCACGACTCGTGCTTACTGTCAAATACCACGCAATCGTCTGCCGCAACCCCTCCTCGAACGACGTTCTCGCTTCGAAGCCAAACCACTCCCGCGCCCGGCTGACGTCCAGCTTGCGCTGCGGCTGGCCGTTGGGCTTGGTCGTGTCCCAGACGATGCGACCCTCGAAGCCGGTCAGGCGGGCGATGGTCTCCAGCAGGTCCTTGATGCTGATCTCGAATGCACTGCCAATGTTCAATACCCCACGCCCTGTTCCGGTGCGCCTCACCCTTCGATGGCCAGGGCGACCGGTTCGCCGTTCATCACCAGGGAACGCTGCGCGGCCTGCAGGACTTTGAGCACACGCAGACCGCTGACGCCGTCGGTCAAGGGCGGCTGCCGCGTGGCGATGCTGTCCAGGAAGGCCAGGCACTCTTGACGCAGCGGTTCCGCCGGGCTGAACGGAACGACCTCGCCCTCGCCTTTGATGGGCACCGGCATCCCCGCCTCGATGTCCACGCGCTGATCGTAGAGCACCAACTGCTTGGAGACATCGTCGAAGCTCGCCATCTTCTGGCTGCCCACGATGACCAGGCGCTGTTCTTTGAACGGGTGCAGCCAGGAGACGAAAATATGGGCGCGCACGCCGTTGTCGAAGAGCAGATTGGTAACAGTGACATCGGCGATGTTGGGCTGGACGTAGCTCCCTCCGCAGGCCACGACCTGGAAGGGTAAATCGCCCACCAGGCGCAAGATGACGGCCACATCATGCGGGGCGAAGCTCCAGAGGATGTTTTCCTCGCGGCGCACCTTGCCCAGGCTCAGGCGGTTGGAGTAGAGATAGCGCACTTTGCCCAGGGCGCCGCTGCGCACCAACTCGTGCAGGCGTACGATGGCCGGATGGTATTCCAGCACATGCCCGACCATCAGGATGCGGCCCTGGCCGGCCGCCAACTGCACCAGGTCCGCGCCCTGGCGATAGGTCAGCGCCAATGGTTTTTCGACGAAGACGTCTTTGCCGGCCAGCAGCGCCTGGCGCACCAGGTCGTAGTGAGTCTCGGCCGGCGTCGCGATCACGACCGCAGACACGTCCGCCTGCCACACATCCTGCACGTCGGTTGCAATCGGCGCATCGGGCGCGAGCTGCCTGGCCGCATCCCGCCCGGCCGCGGTGGCGTCACACACCAGGAAGAGTGCGCCGAGCTGTTGGAAGTTGCGCACCAGGTTCTTGCCCCAGTAGCCGCAACCGATCACGGCAAGCTGCATGTTTACCCTCAGATCGTTACGATTTGACTGGCCCACGACCGGTTGGCCTGATACCACGCCGCCAGACGCGCAAACCCTTCTTCCAGGGTTGTCTGCGGTTGCCAGTCGAGCAGTTGGCGGGCCTGGCTGATGTCGGCCCAGGTGGCGGGTACGTCCGCGGCATGCGCAGGGCGGAAGACCAACTGCGCCGGGCGTTGCACCAGGCGCTCCACCAGGCGGATGACATCCAGCAGGATGACCGGCGCATCGGAGCCAAGATTGATCACACGGTAGCCCAACGGGCGCAAGGCAGCCACCGTGCCGCGTGCAATGTCATCCACGTAGGTGAAGTCACGCGACTGCTGACCGTCGCCAAAAACGGTCACCGGCCGGCCTTCGCTAATCCACTGCACAAAACGGAAGGGCGCCATGTCTGGCCGGCCAGCCGGCCCGTAGGCCGTAAAATAGCGCAGGACGGTGATGTCCAACCCGTGCAGGTGATGGTATGCGTAGCACAGCGCCTCGGCTGCCTTTTTCGACGCCGCATAGGGCGACAGCGGCTGATCGGTGGGCTGATCTTCGCGATAGGGCAGGGGGTTGGTTTGCCCGTAAAGACTGGAAGAGGACGCCAGCACGAACTTGGGGATGTCGAACTCCCGGCACAGATCAAGCAGGTTGAGCGCGCCGGTGACGTTGCTCTCTACATAGATCCACGGGTTTTCCACCGACGGCCGCACGCCGGCGCGGGCCGCCAGGTTGATGATCGCCGCGCACGCGGGGGCTTGATCGGCCTGACGCCTGCGGGCCGCCAACAGGTCGCGCAGCGCCTGCCGGTCGCCGATGTCGAGCCGATGNNATGAAAGGCAAAGCCCGGCTGATGCTCAAGCTGCGCCAAGCGCCACATCTTGAGGCGTTGGTCGTAGGCATCATTGAGATTGTCAAGACCGATGACCGGCTGACCGGCCGCCAGCAGCTGCTGACTGACACGGGCGCCGATGAAGCCTGCGCAGCCCGTGACGATCACGGGAGCAGGCAAAGAATCGTTGTGAGAAATAAGCCGCTCTTTGCGAAGGGGTAGAAGGCAATGCGCCGCCGCGCCGCCAGGCGTAAAGCGTTGACGGCTCCAAGTAGAATCCATGACAACGCGCCGGAGCGGAGGCTGCAACGAACGCGTTGTTTCTTTCACCGTAACTGCTCAGCCGGTGCGCCGACTGCAGGCCGCCAGTGCATTTCAATTTCGAGGCGTAGCCCTCGGCGCTTTGGCTACTGCCAAAGTCGCCATGGTGGGCTTGGCAGCGGCGGCAGCGATTTCAATCGCACCAACGTCCGACGGTGCGCTCATCAGGCGCAATTTCATTCGCTTGCTCATTCTCGCGAGCTGGCAGATTGGGATTCAAGGAAGAGCGTAACAACATAAAATTGCGGTGACAGATCGGCGTCATTTCCCTTGTGAGCAGATAGGTGGCAGATCTGACGAGCGACAGAACTAACCGACCGCAGCGCAGCCGGCATGGGTGGGCCATAGCTGACAAGCGCCAAGGGATCCGTTACGTACCGCCATTCGGAGGGCTGCAGTCAATCCTACCGCAATCGTGATGAATCAGAAAACGCCAAACTGCTGGCGATCAAGCCAACGCAATCGTACATGGTAACGCTGCAAGCATCAAACATCGTTTCCGCCAGCCCGAAGGCGTCGAGCCTGCTTGAGAGCGAACCGCAGTCACAATCCTAGTTTAGCACAAGTCTTACCATGCGGCAAGTATCACGACTTGTTGCCAGCCTTGCCCTGCGCCTGAGTTGACCGTTCTTCGGCTGCTGCCTATAATAGCCTGGTTTGCCGGTCACCCGGCCAGCCCACCACATGAGGAGAACATCATGAGCACACTCGCCCAGGCCGATCTCAAGGCCCAATTGAGCCAACTGGCAGCCGATGCGGCCGGTCTCGACGCCGCCATCGAGCGCTATTGGACGCAAGAGGGCGTCTCGCAACTGGAGATCTTCATTGATCCTGAGCTGTTCAAGTATATTCAACGCTGGTACGTCGAATCACGCGCCTTTGCCCAGCGCGTGGCCGCGCTGCAAACCACCGTCAGCCAACTCTAAACGAGCGTTATGTTCATATTTTCCGTGGTGATCATCGCGCTGATTCTGCTCATCATAGCCGGCCTCTTGGCGTTGGGCTTGGTCATCGTGTATGCCTGGGTAGTTCTGCGACCACAAGCGCAAATCAAAGGCTCACTGCCCCTGCCCGGACTACACGCCTCGGTTGAGATTCTACGTGATCGTTGGGGCATTCCACATGTGTACGCAGCCAGCGAAGACGATCTCTGGTTTGCACAGGGCGTGATCCATGCGCAGGATCGCCTATGGCAGATGGAGCTGAGCCGGCGCGTGGCGCAAGGGCGCCTGGCTGAACTGTTTGGCGCGCAGGGCCTGCAGGCCGACCGTCTCAGCCGCATCGTCGGTTTTCAGCGCAGCGCCCGCCGTGAACTGGAGACCCTTCCCCCAGAGACCCTGACCGCGCTGCAGCGCTACGCTGACGGCGTCAACGCCATCATCGCCCACACCAGCAGAAAGCCGCCGGCCGAATTCACCCTGCTGCGCTTCACTCCAGAGCCCTGGTCGCCGCTCGATAGCCTGGCCTGTGCGCGCGTCTTTGCCTGGAGCCTCAGCGGCAACTGGGAAAGCGAGCTGCTGCGCGCCGCGCTGCTGTCGCATTTAGGGCCAGAACGCACGGCCGACCTGGAGCCAGAGTATCCTGCCGGCGCCCCCTTGGTGGCGCCCGGCGTGGAGGGGCTGCAGCAGGTGGCGGGTCTGCTGCTCAGCCAGTATGATCTGCTGCGCGGCTGGTTTGGCGCTGGCAATCACGCTGGGGTGGGCAGCAACGCCTGGGCAGTGGATGGCAAACATGCGGCCACCGGTAAACCGCTGCTTGCCAGCGATCCGCACCTGGCCGTGCAAATGCCTTGCCCCTGGTATGAGAATCACCTCGAAGTGAATGAAGCGGGCGGCTTGCGCGTGAGCGGCGCCAGTCAGCCGGGCCTGCCTGGCGTGCTGCACGGGCACAACGCGCACCTGGCATGGGGGCTGACCAACGCGCCAATAGACACCCAAGACCTCTATGTGGAAGAACGCCACAGCCAGCATCCTCATCTCTACCGCTTCCAGGATGGCTGGGAGGAGGCGCAGGTCCTTTCCGAAACGATTCGGGTGCGCGGGCAGGAGCAGCCCGTGAGCTTGGAAATCATCAGCACGCGGCACGGCCCACTGATCAACGGGCTGCTGCCTGCGCCAGAGGGCGACGCCCATCCACCCCTGGCGCTGCGTTGGACTGGGCATGAAGCGAATGGTTTTGTGCATGCCTTGCTGGGCATGAACCGGTCGCAGACCTGGGCCGATTTTCGGGCCGCGGCGCAGCAGTGGGCCACGCCGGTGCAGAACATCATCTGCGCCGATCATCAAGGCGCCATCGCCTCGCTGACGGTGGGCCTGGTCCCGATACGCGACCAGGGCTTGGGGCTAGTGCCTGCGCCTGGCTTCAGCGGCAGCCACGAATGGACAGGCTGGGTGGCTGCAGACGCACTGCCGCAGGCAGTCAACCCAGATTCGGGTTATGTCGTCAGCGCCAATCAAAAGCTGGCAGGGGATGACTATCCATTTTTCTTGACGTTGGAGTGGGCTGACGGATTTCGCGCCCGACGCATTGCCGATGGTATCCGCAGCAAGCCGCGTCATACGCGGCGCGACTTCGAGGTGCTGCAAAACGACCTGCTCTCACTGCCCGCGCAGCAGATGGTGTCCTACTTCAGTGTGCTCAACCCAACCGACCCGTGGGAGCGCACCGCCCTGCGTCAATTGGTCGAATGGAACTACCGCACCGATCGGGACAGCGCCGGAGCCGCCGTTCTTGCCCTCTGTCACGTCTACCTGCTGCAAAACGTCTTTGGCGATAAACTCGGTTCTCTCTTCGACCGCTATTTGGGGCAGGCGCACAGCCCGCTATTCCCATTGAACTACTTCCAGGGCCGCGCCAGCCATCGCTTACTGCAACTGCTCGATCAACCCGACGCGTACTGGTACGCGGCTGGGGCGCGCAACCGCACGCGTGATGAGCTGCTGCAGGAAGTTCTAACCCAGACGGTCAAGACGTTGGTGGAAACCGTGGGCGACAATCCGCGACGCTGGCAGTGGGGGCGTTTTCACCAGGTGGTCTTCCGGCATCCGCTGGGCGAGACACGATTAGGCTGGCTTTTCAGCCGCGGCCCGTATGCTGTGGACGGCGACGGCAGCACGGTGGCGCAGAGCGCATACCCGCTCAAGGCGCCCCTCGGCTTCGTCAACGTGACCTCGGCCTACCGGCAGATCATTGACCTGGACGATTTCGATCGCAGTGTGACGGTTCTGAACACAGGCCAATCGGGGCAGCCCGGCAATTCCCATTACACCGATCAAATCGAGCCGTGGCGCGAAGGGGAATACCATCCGATGGCCTGGAGCCGGGCAAAGGTTGAGGAAGTGGTGGAGCAGCGGCTGCTGTTGGAGCCGTAACACAATGCGGAATGATGAAAGCGGAATGATGAATGTCATTCAGCGTTCAGCATGGCTTACTCAGCGTTTCGGCAGATACGCCAGTGGGTCTACCAGGCGGCCGAAATCGCGCAGTTCAAAATGGAGGTGAGGCCCGGTGGAGTTGCCAGTAGAGCCAACAGCGCCGATGACGGCGCCTTTTTCTACCACATCGCCGGGTTTCACGTAATAGTTGCTGAGGTGAGCGTAGAGTGTCAGATAGTCGTTATTGTGGTCAATGACGACGCGATAACCGTAGCCCTGCGAATTCCAGCCAGCCAGCACCACCACGCCGTTATCGGCTGCCTTCACTTCGGTGCCAATCGTCACCGCGAGGTCAATGGCCCGGTGGCGTGCGCGATTGTAGCCCTGCGAGAGCCAGCCTCCCGCCAACGGCCAGGCGAATTTGCCGTCGCCATAGGGCCAAACGCCTTGCCAATAATAGCCATCGGGGGTGACGTGGGTGCCTTCCGGCGGATTGGCAGGATCGAACGGTAGGGTCGAGAGATCCCAGCGTGGCAAACTGCGTCGCGGCAGCGCGATCAAAGGCTGCTCAACGCCTTCACGCTGATAGACCAGCAGGTGTTGACCTGACATGAGGATATAAGGCGGCTGCGTGAGCGCGTTCCAGGTGATCTCGACGATGCTGTCTGCCCGGACGCCGTACAACGCGGCTACCTCGTCAATCGTTTGGCCCGCCTTCACTTCGTGGCAAATGGTGTTGAGCGCGGGGATGGTGATGGTCTGCCCAGGGCGAAAATTGTAGGGATCGGGTGCGTAGGGCGCGGTGGCGCAGGCCAGGCTCTCGATGTTACGACCAAAGTCCACCGCCATGCTCCAGGGCGTGTCACGCAGCTGCACGACGTAGGTAAAAGTCCCCGTGGGTATGGTAGACTGTGGCCCCGCGCTGGCGCGATCAGCGGTCTTATCGAGGCTGGGCGTAGGCGTGGCCCGGATGCTGCGCCAGCTATCACCCCAGGAGCTAGGAGTCGGCGCGCCGACCTCCGCTCGCGCGGGACGCGCCAGCAGGAGACTGCCGAGGATGAGAACGAGCACTCCAGCAAAGGAAATTGAAAAAGTCAGCAGCGGCCAACGCGTCCGTTTCTTGATCATAGCTGATTATAAACACAGTTCCCCTGCCTTGTCAAGCAGTTTGAATGAGAATCGCATGAAGGTTTTATGAAAAGACAACGTTTGCCGCGTCCTTTCGTTCCAGGCGCGGCCGATCCCATGGCTTTCGGCGAGCAGGTGCGCCGCAGCCTGCAATTCCTGGTCAACCGTCCACAGCCCGGCCAACCCTGGCAAGATGGCGCCAATTTGCCCTGGGACGAACCAAACTTCAGCGAACGGATGTTGGCCGAGCAGTTGGATCAGAGCCACGGCGCGGGCAGTCGCCGGCTGACGGAAATCGAGGGCCAGGTAGACGCGCTGTGGTCATGGCTCGACCTGGCGCCTGGCGCGCGCGTGCTCGACATCACCTGCGGGCCAGGGCTGTACGCGCAGCGCCTCGCCGCGCGCGGCTGCCAGGTGACGGGGATTGATTTCAGCCCGGCGGCGATTCGTTTTGCGCAGATGCAGGCGCAGGCGGCCGGGCTGGAGATTGACTACCGCCTGGCAAACGTGGAAACCGCGCTGCCCGCGCTGGCCGGGCAAGGCTTCGACGCGGCGCTTTTTCTCTACGGTCAGTTTTCCGTCTTCCCGCTGGCCGTGGGGGCGGCGCTGCTGCGCCATGCAGCCGCCGCGTTGGTCGCGGGCGGACGACTGGCGCTTGAACTGCTGGCCTACGACGGCATTGACAAAAAGCCGTCTACCTGGTGGTTCACCGGCCGCGGCGGCCTGTGGGGTGATTTCGAGCACCTGCACCTGGGCGAGCGTGAGTGGGACGAGGCGCAGGAGACGATCCTGGAACGCTTCTACATTCTGAACCTGGAAACAGGCGCGCTGCAAACGTATGGGCTGAGCGATCAAGCCTATCGCCCCGCCGTTCTGCGCACGCAGTTGGAAGCGGCCGGCTTTGGTCGCTTCGACGCCTTTCCCGCCTGGGCCGGCCTGCCGATCGCCGACGCCGCGGAGTGGGAAGTAACCATCGCGCACAAGACCTGACGCGCAGGCTTCGACCTGCTACTGGCGGGAGGCGCCGAGCAGCGTTTGCCTGGGTTGAAAGCGAAAGCCCCACGGCTTCTCGACATTCGCCACGATCAATGCCCAGATGATCACCCCTGCGCTGGTGACAATCGGGATGAAGTCGCGGCCCGCGGCCGAGGCGGAGAGCAGATCGAAGAGCGCGTGCCAGATCGCAACCATCAGCACGCTGCCGCCTGTGCCGTTGTACAGCCAGGTGAAGAGCACCGCGCCGCACAGCACGCCGC
>CXWK01098568.1_pt1 | contig 33663 bp, 33 predicted proteins | sample 590851 | NCBI WGS metagenome assembly CXWK01 (sample SAMEA3498364, study PRJEB10139) | wastewater metagenome | biome: wastewater treatment plant; material: activated sludge | place: Denmark | collected 2014-08-01
CATCGTCAAGATTAAATTCCAAAACCCCTATCTGCGCATGCAGGTAGGGGTTTTGTCTTTGTGCCCGATTTTCCCCCTGTAGGAGCGAGCATGCTCGCGAAGAACCGGAGAGCGCCACGGAATATCAGGCCCCAGCCTTATCGTTAACGCCCACCGTCGAAACGCCGCCCGGAGCATGCTCGCTCCTACAATGAAACCGCTCAATTCCACTCCCCTCGCTTCAAGAGAATGCTACTGCCGGCCGATAACCTTTAGGTCGCAGCGAGCTTTACATCTCACAGCTTCAACAGTCATCAGGTTTCGAGAAAAACCCCTTGATGACTAATGGCTAACCGCTATCATCTGCGCGCCGTAAAGGGCAGTGAAGCTGATCTTGTTCGTGCATTCGCCTCTCGGTTCTTCTTCTTAAATTGCCTGGAAATCTTCGATGCTGTCGTATCACCAAAAGAGTTTTCTGATCGTCGACGATTTTTCGGATTTCCGCAGTTCGGTAAGGTCGATGCTGCGGGAGTTGGGTGTCAAGGATGTGGACACGGCCGACACTGGCGAACAGGCGCTGAAGATGTGTTCGCAGAAATCCTACGATTTCATCCTCCAGGATTTCCACTTGGGCGATGGCAAGAAGAACGGTCAGCAGGTGCTCGAAGACCTGATGATCGACAAGCTGATCAGTCATGAAAGTGTATTCGTGATGGTTACCGCTGAAACCAGCCAGGCCATGGTGCTCAGCGCCCTGGAGCACGAGCCTGATGCTTACCTGACCAAACCCTTCAACCGATCCGGTCTGGCTCAACGCCTGGAGCGACTGGTACAGCGCAAGACGTTGCTCAAGCCGATATTGCAGGCCCTCGACCGTGGAAAGCCGGTGGAAGTGCTCAATGCCTGCATAGCCTTGTGCAAACAGGACATCCGCTATTCGCCGTTGTGCTTGCGCTACCGCGCTGATGCTCTGCGTGACCTCAATCAGAACGAGGTACTGGAGCGTCTCTACGACGGCATCATCGCCGATCGACCCTTGCCATGGGCATTTGCCGGACTAGGCAAGTTGTTGTTCAAGCGGGGCCAGGTCACCCAGGCAAAAGCTGTCTACGAAAAAGCGCTGAAAGTGTTTCCGATGATGCCGGCGCTCTACGATGGCATGGCAGAGGTGCTGATTGCCGAAGGCGATACCAAGGCCGCTCAACGCGTTCTTGAAGAGGCGATTCGCTTGTCGCCACTGGCGGTGCGCAGACAAGCGCAATTGGGAAAATTGGCAATGACCAATGAAGATTTTGACACGGCGTCCAAAGCTTACCGCCAGGCTGTTGCCCAAGGTGCCCAGTCACGCTTCAAGGATGCGGAAAGCAACCTCGGACTGGCTCATGCCTTGATCAGCAAGGGCAGTGAAAAAGGCCTTGATACCCGCACTCGTCTGGAAATCAACACGACCCTGAGTGCGGTGGCAAAGGAGAACCCGTCCGATCCCGGTCTGCAAATCAGGGCGCGGTTGATGAAGGCGACCAGTCTGCTGCTAAACGACGCTGAAACGGCGGAAAAGCTGACTGAGCAAGCCATCATGCGGCTCGATGGCATGGAGCAGTTCATGAGTGCCGAAGCGGCGCTGTTGGTAGCCAAGCAATTACAGATGCTGGGTCAGGCCAATGCGGGCGCTTCGATGTTGAAAAACTGCGCAGAGATTTACGGCGACGATCCTGCGGTCATGAAGGGCATCGCCAAGTTGACTGATGATCCGAGCATCCTCAACTCCGGCAACGTTGCAGCCGATCTCAATCGGCAGGGCGTGCGCGTGTACAAGACTGGTGACTTGGTGCAGGCCCGAGGAATTTTCCGCAAAGCCCTGGCGCTGCAGCCCAAGAACATCAGCATCGCGTTGAACCTCGCACAGGCGTTGCTGCATGGCACCGATACCAATGTCCCCTCAGAGGAACTGGAGGAATGCCGGGCCTGCCTGAAAATGGTCGGCTTGATGCCGGACACCGACTCGCGTTTTGCGCGTTATACGAAGCTCAAGAACAAGGCATTTGGCGAATGAACGAACACCAACAGGCACTGGATTTCTCGACGGTGATTGCGTCCACCGTACACGACATGAAGAACTCGTTGGCCACGCTGATGCAGGCCCACAGCCAATGCCTGGCGAGCTTGCCGGCGTCTGCCCGGCACACTCCTTCGCTGGGTGTGATCGAGTTCGAGTTCGCGCACCTCAATGGCATGCTGGTGCAGTTGCTGGGCCTGTACAAACTGGGCGTCAACCAGATGCCCCTGCAACCGGCCTACCACGAACTGGACGACTTCATCGAAGCGCAATTGGCGTGTCATCAAGACGTGTTCGCCAGCCGCGGTATTGCCGCCACGTTTGAAGTCGATCCCTTGAGTCCGTTGGGTTTCTTTGATCGAGAGCTGATCGCTTCGGTACTGGCCAATAGCATCAACAACGCGATCCGTTATGCCCGTCACGCAGTGTTGATCAGTGCCAGCGACGAAGCCGGGCAGTTGGTCTTGACCATCAATGACGATGGTGAAGGCTATCCTGCGCAAATGATCGAGCACCAGGCCGAGTATGTGCAGGGCATCAACCACAGCACCGGCAGCACCGGCCTGGGGCTGTACTTCGCCGGTCGGATTGCGGCACTGCATCAACGTAACGGCGTAGGCGGGCGCACGGAAATCAGCAATGGCGGTCCTTTGGGTGGGGGCGTCTTCAGGCTCTATCTTCCTTGAACCCTCGGGACCTACATATTTGAGAATCCTGCTTGATATTCTGAACACGCGGAGCCTATTTTGTACGAGTTGCCGCTCGCGGCTCGTATAAAAACAAGGATTGCGTCATGACAACCGATGGCCTGGGTTCACTCGCGCAGCGATTGACGGGCATTGATGAGATCGAATGCGTTACACCGGATTTGAATGGCGTGCCCCGAGGCAAGGTGATGACTGCCGAGGGCTTCCTCGAAGGACGTCGTTTGCAGATGGCGCGGGGAGTGATGCTGCAATGCATCATGGGCGGATATCCGCCGGCACGCTTTTACGGTTGCGATGACGGCGACCTCGCGCTCGTCCCTGATCCGGCGCAGATCCACCGCTTGCCCTGGAGCCAGCAACTTCGGGCATTGGCCATCTGTGATGCGGATGAATTGTCGGGCGAAAGCTCCAGTCTGTCGACCCGCGGCCAGCTCAAGGCGGTCATCGCGCGTTACGCGGCGGTGGGCCTTGCACCGGTGGTGGCGACTGAACTTGAGTTTTTTGTCTTCGCTCCCAATACCGATTCGACCCAGCCCTTCCTGCCGCCGACTGGCTTGGACGGTCGACGCGAGGAAGGTCACTCGGCGTTCAGTGTCAGCTCCAACAACGGCCTGCGGCCGTTCTTCCGCGAGGTCTATGAGTGCATGGCTGCGCTGGGCTTGCCGCGCGATACCTTCATGCACGAGATGGGCATCAGTCAGTTCGAAATCAACTTGCTGCACGGCGATCCTTTGCTGCTGGCAGACCAGACATTCCTGTTCAAGCATTTACTCAAGGAAGTCGCGCTCAAGCACGGCCTGATCGTGGTTTGCATGGCCAAGCCATTGGCGCACACGCCAGGCAGTTCGATGCACATTCACCAGAGCATCATAGAGATCGGTACGGGGCGCAATGTCTTCAGTGACGAAACCGGTCAACCGACTGCTGCCTTTCGCCATTTCATAGGGGGGCAGCAAGCCGGCATGGCGGATTTAACCGCGCTGTTTGCACCCAACGTGAATTCGTATCAGCGCTTGTGCCATCCCTTTGCATCACCGAATAATGCCTGCTGGTCCCATGACAATCGGTTGGCTGGATTGCGCATCCCCGCCAGCTCGCCGGTCGCTCGTCGGGTCGAGAACCGATTGCCGGGAGCTGACGCTAACCCATACCTGGCGATCGCAGCGAGCCTGGCCTGCGGGTTGTATGGCATTGAGCATCGACTGGAGCCCGACGAACCGGTTCAGGGTGAGTTCCAGGTGCCGGATAAACTTTCATTGCCCTGTACCTTGCATGCAGCGCTTGAGCGTCTGAAACGTAGCCATTTGGCAATTGAACTGTTCGGCAAGGAATTCATCGAAGGCTACGTCGCTTCGAAGACCATGGAATTGACCAGTTTCCTTGATGAAATTACTCCCTGGGAACGGCGTGTCCTGGCCGCCCAGGCCTGATGAAATGTCGACACCGGGCTATCGTTTAATAGCCCGTCACCCACTGCAAGGAGTCGCTCGTTGCGCCTAATCTGGAAGTCCTTTCGAGCGCTTTATTTCGCGTCGCTGATGATGTTGATCGGCTCGGGCCTGCTGAGTACTTACCTGGCTTTGCGCCTGGCTGCCGATCATGTCGATAGCCTGTGGGTCGGCGCGTTGATGGCTGCCAACTATTTCGGCCTGGTGCTGGGCGGCAAGATCGGCCATCGGTTGATAGCCCGGGTCGGGCATATTCGAGCCTATTCGGCCTGCGCCGGGATAGTCGGCGCGGCGGTGCTGGGCCATGGCCTGGTGGACTGGTTGCCTGCCTGGTTGTTCCTGCGGGTGATCGTCGGTCTCGGCATGATGTGCCAGTACATGGTCATCGAGAGCTGGCTCAATGAGCAGGCCGATGCCAAGCAGCGCGGCCTGGTGTTCAGCGGATACATGATCGCCTCCTACCTGGGGTTGGTGCTGGGTCAGTTGATTCTGGTCATGCACCCGGGGCTGGGGTTGGAACTGCTGATGCTGGTAGCCCTATGTTTCACGCTTTGCCTGGTGCCGGTGGCCCTGACCCGACGGATTCACCCGGCGCCTTTGCATCCCGCACCGATGGAGCCGCGGTTCTTTATCAAGCGGGTGCCACAGTCATTGAGTACCGTCCTGGGCGCAGGCCTGATTGTCGGCTCGTTCTACGGTCTGGCACCGCTGTACGCCTCCCAGCAAGGGCTGTCCACGGAGCAGGTCGGCCTGTTCATGGGTAGCTGCATTTTTGCCGGGTTGCTGGTGCAGTGGCCGTTGGGATGGTTGTCCGATCGCTATGACCGGGCGCTGTTGATTCGCTGTTTTGCGTTTAGCCTGGCGTTGGCTGCCTTGCCGTTGGCGATCATGGAGCGGGTGCCGCTGGAGGTCCTGTTCGTTGCCGGGTTCCTTTGCTCGTTGGTCCAGTTCTGCCTGTATCCGTTGGCAGTGGCCTTCTCCAATGACCATGTCGAGGGCGATCGACGTGTATCGTTGACGGCGATGTTGCTGGTGACCTACGGCGTTGGCGCCAGCATCGGTCCGCTGGTGGCGGGCGTGCTGATGAAGTTGTTCGGCAGCCAGATGCTCTATGCGTTCTTCAGTTTCTTCGCGTTGGTGCTGGTGTGGCGAATTCGTCCGAAAGCGGTGACCAATTTGCATCAGGTGGACGACGCACCGCTGCATCACGTCGCCATGCCAGACAGTATGTCGAGTTCACCACTTGTGGCGGCGCTGGATCCAAGGGTGGACGAGCAGGTGGTGCAGGATCAGATGCAGAATCCACTTCCCTCCGATCCGAGTCCGGAACCGGAACCGGAAACCGATCCTCCCCCGCAAGAACCGGATTCTGGCAGGGAGCAGAGTTTTACCGAGGCCAGGCCCTGACATTCAGGCAAAAAAACGGGCAGTCACCGCAAGGGGCTGCCCGTTTTTGCTTGAAGCGTTGCCTCAGAAGTCGTCTTTGTCGAAGCGCCGCGCTTCGCGTTGCAGCTGGTAGACGAACCGCTCGACCTGACGTTGCACCAGTCCGCTCATGTTGTGGAAACGAACGCCAGCGAAAGTGGTGGAGATCTTTTCTTCAAAGTGCAGGTAGCGCAGTTCAACCGGTGCCGTCATTTTGCCGAAAGGCAGATCGGCGTTGAAACGGTCGTAAACCTGACCCAGTTGCAGGCTGCCGGTGATATCGCCTTCAAAGCGCAACTTGCAGCCAGTGGCGGAGATGTCCAGCAGCTTGCCGCTGATCGATGCCTTGAGTTTTTCACCGTCCAGATTGACGTTGACCAGTTGGGCCAATTTCAAGGCAGCGCGGAATGCATTGCGGCGCTGGTGGTAGACGACTTCATCGGGCAGGGTGCCACGGTAGCAACGGCTGCCGTTGGATTCGTCGATGGTCAGCGGGCCATTGCTTTCCCACGCGATGCGCACGCCTTCATGAAAACCTTCGACTTTGAAGGGTTCGCCGGCCAGCAGGAAACGTTCGCCATCGCGGGGAATCATTTCGTCCAGGGCAATCATGTTGCGCTCACGATCGAGGTCCACCAGATAGCTCTGGAAGCGCTGGCTGCGCTCGTGGAACGTGATGATCAGCGGGTCATGGCTGTCTAGCAGCTGGCGCAAATTGCCGGAGATCTCCAGGGGCGTTCTGAGCACCTTGGGAGGCTGCGGAGCATCTTCCGCGTTTAAGGCATTGGACACGGTTAATCAATCTCCAGACAAATGTTGACTACGGCAAGCGGCATTTTGCCATCATGTTTCGCGTCTTGATAGAGCGTGCTTATAGACAGGCTCAAGCCTGACTGAGCGGGCGCGGTTTCACTAACCGGGAGAATGATCCGCTGGCGTCATAGAGCGCGGGCTGGTCACCGCCGTTAAGGATTCTCAGCTGGGTGGCCGTGGCAGCCTGCTGTACAAGGATCGACTGTCCATTGTCGGCGTTGGCGGCGTGGCATTGAGCCAACAGGTCGGTCAGCGCATCACTTTGCACCAGCAGTTCTTGACCAATGCTCGATTGACTGGCCAGTTGCTCCAGACCGCTGCGGTTGGCTGGCAAGTTGAGGCTGGCGAGAATCTCACTGCGTCTGCGGCCATGCTGATCGAGTTCGATGACCAATGCCTGCTTGTGCGCCAGAATTTCTTCCAGCAACCGCATGTCGCGGCCGTGCAGGGCGAGGGATTCGGTTTGCAGTAATTCCAGCAAGCGTTGCGCTGGAGCAAGGTCGTCGGTGATCAGTTGCAGTAAATTAGTGTCGTGCATGGCTGGCCTTGGGGTTTAAGCGTCCAAAAGCCTGGCGCGGGCCTAGGCCTAGCGCTGGGCTTCGAAGTTGAGCAGTTTGCTGGCTACACGGTTGCTGTCGACTTTATAGCTGCCATCGGCGATAGCTGCTTTCAACTCAGCCACGCGGGATTTGTCGACGACAGGCTGATCGCGCAGCGTATCGGAGATCTTTTGCAACTGTTGCGCCTCATTGCTCAGATGTACCGACTCCCCGCTTTTGACGGTACTGGCCTGTTCGGCCGCGGAGGTAGGCTCGGCAGGTTTGCCGGATTCGGCGGTTTCCCTGGCGGCGCTGGTACGTGTACTGCCCGTGACTGACGGGGAGCTGTTCAATCGGCTGAAATCGATAACCATGTTAAAAAACCTCTGGGAATTTGGACGCTTGCCATGTTTTCGGCCATTCCCTGAAAAACTTTAGGCTCATTCATCAAATGAGCTTGCGCGCGCCAGCGCTTGCCGTGCCTGGCACACAGTTTAGGGAACCGCCGAGGCCGGCGCCACATCTTCACCCACAGTAAATCCTACATGGACACTTCCACCTGGCCTGGTGCGATCACCTGTGCCTTGATGACCCGTTTGGAATTGAGATTCTTGACTCGAATCTGTTCGCTCAGGCCGCCACTGGCCAATGCCTCGCCGGGCATTCGCACGCTGAGCGTACCACTGCGGGCGGTAATCACTACCTGGTCGCCCTTGCGTATCACTTCCGCTTGTTCGATGTGCACCAGGCTGATGACCTGATCGTTGATCATTGGTCGGGTAAGTCGCTGCCCGACAGCCTGGTCCACGGCAGTCAGGTACCCCTGGTTAAGCAGGCTGATATCGCGCTCACGCAGCATGACGTCCTGCGGCTCGATAATACCGGCGCGGCGCAGTGGCCGGGTGGTCGTGACGACCTCGCGAAACAGGCGTACTTGAGCGGGCACGAAGACTGTCCAGGGGGATGTTCCCTCACAGCGAACCTTGACCGTTACGCGGCCCAAGGGCTTGGCCGGACTCTCCAGCGTGGCTGTCAATTCCTTGTCGCACATCGGCATGCGCAGACGCGGATCGAGCGGGTTTACCTGGATTTCATAGCGACCCTGGGTTTGACTGGTCGCCAGATAGTCCTCTACGGTGAATTCAAGAAAGCCCTGGGTGACGCCGATAAGCATGTCAGGCAAGGTAACCGCGTCAGCAAGGGCAGGGCTGCCAGCGTTGAACAGGCAAACAGCCGACAACACCCCCAGCCATTGGCGGCAGCGGGTGGTCAGGCGTCGGAATAATGTCGGTTCTGAGTTCATGACATGTAAAAAAGCAAGCGCCGTGCCGTTTAGTGAAGAAGGCGCGTCGCAACAACACTTAGCGTTGGCGTAGGAGTCAGGCATGGCTGGTGTAATGGATTCGGTGAACCAGCGCACGCAACTGGTGGGGCAAAATCGCCTTGAGTTGCTGTTGTTCCGTCTCGACGGCCAGCAGCTGTATGGGATCAACGTGTTCAAGGTGCGGGAGGTGCTGCAATGCCCCAAACTGACGCTGATGCCCAAGTCCAGTCCTGTCGTGTGTGGCGTGGCAAATATTCGGGGGGCGACCATTCCGATCCTTGATCTGGCGATGGCGACCGGTTCCGGTGGCTTGAAGGACAAGAACAACCCCTTCGTGATCATCACGGAGTACAACACCAAGACCCAGGGATTCCTGGTTCGCTCGGTGGAACGCATCGTCAACATGAACTGGGAGGAGATTCATCCACCACCCAAGGGCACCGGACGTGATCACTACCTGACGGCGGTGACCCGGGTCGACAACCAGTTGGTGGAAATCATCGACGTCGAAAAGGTACTGGCGGAAGTGGCGCCGACCCCGGAAGCGATCTCCGCTGGCGTGGTGGATGTCGAGACCCAGCACAAGGCGCTCTCCTTGCGCGTGCTGACGGTCGATGATTCGTCAGTGGCGCGCAAACAGGTCACCCGGTGCCTGCAAACGGTCGGTGTTGAAGTGGTGGCGTTGAACGACGGTCGCCAAGCGCTGGATTACCTGCGCAAACTGGTCGACGAGGGCAAGAGGCCGGAGGAGGAGTTCCTGATGATGATTTCCGACATCGAGATGCCGGAAATGGACGGATACACCCTCACGGCGGAGATCCGCAACGACCCTCGCATGCAAAAGCTTCATATCATCCTGCATACTTCGTTGTCGGGTGTATTCAATCAGGCGATGGTCAGGAAGGTCGGTGCCGATGACTTCCTGGCCAAGTTCCGTCCTGATGACCTGGCATCCCGGGTAGTCGACCGGATCAAGGCAGCAGACATCAGCTAGGGGCGTTCGGCCCCCGGCAGTCAACACGATTTTAGAGGCGGCAGCATTGTCTACGGGTAATTTGGATTTCGAACAGTTCCGGGTGTTCCTGGAAAAAGCCTGTGGCATTTTGCTCGGTGAAAACAAGCAATATCTAGTCTCCAGCCGTCTCAACAAACTGATGGAGCAGCAAGGCATCAAGTCCCTGGGTGAGCTGGTCCAGCGCATTCAGACCCAGCCGCGCAGCGGGTTGCGCGAGATGGTGGTGGATGCAATGACGACCAACGAAACCCTGTGGTTTCGTGATACCTATCCGTTTGAAGTCTTGAAAAACAAGGTGCTGCCCGAAGCGATCAAGGCCAGCCCCGGTCAGCGTCTGCGGATCTGGTCGGCGGCCTGCTCGTCGGGTCAGGAACCGTATTCGCTGTCGATGTCCATCGATGAGTTCGAGCGGTTCAATGCCGGGCAGTTGAGAATGGGCGTACAGATCGTTGCCACCGACCTGTCGGGCACCATGCTGAACAACTGCAAGACCGGCGAGTACGACAGCCTGGCCATCGGTCGCGGCTTGTCTCCCGAGCGGCTGCAGCGTTATTTCGACCCCAAGGGGCCGGGGCGCTGGGCCATCAAGGCGCCGATCAAGAGCAGGGTCGAGTTTCGCTCGTTCAACCTGCTGGACAGCTACGCCGGCCTTGGCAAGTTCGACATCGTGTTCTGTCGCAATGTGCTGATCTACTTCTCCGCCGAAGTGAAGAAGGACATCCTTTTGCGCATTCACAGCACGTTGAAGCCGGGAGGTTATCTGTTCCTCGGTGCTTCCGAAGCGCTGAACGGATTGCCGGACCATTACCAGATGGTCCAATGCAGCCCGGGGATTATTTACCAGGCGAAGTGATGCAAGCGCGACAGGCATAAAAAATGGGAGCCCACAGGGCTCCTTTTTTATGCCTGTCGCGCTTGCATCACGTAGGAGCTGCCGAAGGCTCGGGCCGCGTTCGGACGATCTTTTGGACTTGATCTTAAAAAACAAAATCAAAAAATCGCAGCCTGCGGCAGCTCCTACAGGGTATGTGTTGTCCACGGGAAGCGGCAGAAAAGCGGCATCCAGCGGAAACCGGTTGCCGCTTTTCTGTCGTTGCCGCATGGGTCGTTGCCCGCAAAGCCCCGGTTTATGGGGTTTTCTACATTGGCATGACGCTTGCTTTGACCATCTCACGAAAAACAGGTCAGCCGAAGGTTTCCCGCCATGAGCATCAGCTTCGATAAAGCGCTCGGTATTCACGAAAAGGCATTGGGCTTCCGCGCTCAGCGTGCCGAAGTCCTGGCCAACAACATTGCCAACGCCGACACCCCCAACTACAAGGCTCGGGACCTGGAGTTCTCGAAAGTGCTCGAGGCGCAGAACGACAAGGCCAAGAATGGCACCTTCGCCTTGAACATGACCAACAGCCGTCACATCGAGGCCCAGGGCCTGGGCAATGGCGACGAGTCGCTGATGTACCGCACGCCGATGCAACCGTCGATCGACCAGAACACCGTGGACGCCCAGCTGGAACAGTCGAACTACGCAGAAAACTCGGTCAACTTCCAGGCCAGCTTCACCCTGCTCAACAGCAAATTCAAAGGGCTGGTGTCAGCCCTGCGCGGAGAATAAGTCATGTCTCTCTCCAGTGTTTTCAACATTGCCGGTAGCGGCATGAGTGCCCAGACCACGCGCTTGAACACCGTGGCTTCGAACATCGCCAACGCCGAGACCGTCTCGTCGAGCATCGACCAGACCTACCGTGCGCGTCACCCGGTGTTCGCCACCATGTTCCAGGGCGCTCAAGGTGCTGGCAGCGATTCTCTGTTCCAGAACCAGGACGCAGCCGGGCAAGGCGTGCAGGTACTGGGCGTGGTCGAGGACCAGAGCAACCTTGAGGCACGCTACGAGCCGAACCATCCGGCCGCCGATGCCAAGGGCTATGTCTACTACCCGAACGTCAACGTGGTGGAAGAAATGGCTGACATGATTTCCGCGAGCCGTTCGTTCCAGACCAACGCCGAAATGATGAATACCGCCAAAACCATGATGCAGAAGGTCCTGACCCTCGGTCAGTGATAAGGGGCGACTCAGATGAGTGTTACCGATACCACCAGTGGTCTGAGCCTCAACGACATCCTGGCCAACTCGTCGATCAAGACCAATACCAATTCCGACAGCCTCACATCGGCGGCCAGCAGTGCCACGGGCAAGAAGGCCCTGGGCAAGGATGCGTTCCTGCAATTACTGGTGACCCAGCTGAAAAACCAGAACCCGCTGGAGCCTCAGGGCAACGGCGAGTTCGTGGCACAACTGGCGCAGTTCAGCAGCCTGGAAGGCATCACCACGCTCAACGATACCGTGTCCGGCATCGCTGGCAACTACAACTCGTCCCAGGCATTGCAGGCTTCGGCACTGGTCGGGCGTTCCGTCATCGCACCGGGCGACAAGGCCGTGGTCGACACCACGAAGGGCATGACCGGTTCCGTCGTCATTCCACAGTCGGTGGCTGAAGTGTCGGTGAAAATCACCGACAAGGATGGCAAGACCATCCGTACCATCACCCTGGATGATCAGAAAGCCGGCACTGGCAGCTTCACCTGGGATGGTAAGGACGATGCCGGCAAGGTCGTTGATTCGGGTACTTATACCTTTGTGGCGAACACCACCATCGATGACAAGGCCGTGGCACTGGTCACCAATCTGCCGGCAACGGTCAACAGCGTGACCATCAGCCAGACCGGCGGTGAGTTGATGCTCAACCTGGCCGGGCTCGGCAGTGTCGCCCTGTCCAAAGTGCAAACCATTGGTATATAGAGCCGACTAACGCGGCACAAAAGGAGTGGAATATGTCTTTCAACATCGGCCTTAGCGGTCTCTATGCCGCCAACAAGCAATTAGACGTCACCGGTAACAACATCGCCAACGTGGCAACCACCGGCTTCAAGTCGTCCCGCGCAGAATTCGAAGATGTGTACTCGGCGTCGAAGCTGGGTACCGGCAGCAAGGTCACCGGCAGCGGCGTGCGCCTGGCCAACGTTTCCCAACAATTTACCCAGGGCGACATCAGCGCCACCGGTAACGTGCTGGACATGGGGATCAACGGCTCAGGCTTCTTCGTACTGAACAACAGCGGCTCGTTATCCTATACCCGCGCGGGCACGTTCAAGGTCGACAAGGAAGGCTACGTCACCAACAGCGATGGCACCTCGCGCCTGCAGGGCTATGGTGTTGATAACAATGGCAAGATTGTCAACGGCGTATTGACCGACCTGCGCATCGACACCTCCAACCTGGCGCCAAAATCCACCACCACGGTGTCGTCGACGATCAACCTGAACTCGACGTCTCCCGTGATCGATCAGGCAGTGGCAACCAACAAGTTCGATCCTAGCAAATCGGAAACCTTTACCAAGCAGTTCAGTACGCCGGTTTTTGATACTCAGGGCAACCAGCACACCATGGATCAATACATGGTCAAGACGGGGCCGAACACTTGGGATACCTACACCCTGATCGATAACCGTAATCCGGACGGCAGTGACCCGACGGACGCTGCGACGCCGCCAATCGCTTCGACCATGACCTTCGACACGTCGGGCAAGCTGGTGTCGGTCAGCACGCCGGTTCCACCCACCGTGCCTCCGACCGTTCCAACGCCTGCTCCGGTGATCAGCAATGAGCTGAAAGTCACCAACTGGACCCCGGGCACAGTCAAGGATGGTGTCTGGACGGCCAATGGTGCAGCCGCCGATCCGGCAGGCCTGACAATTGCCATGGATAACACGACTCAGTTCAACGCCGATACCGCGCGCTCTATTCCCGTGCAGAACGGTTATGCCACGGGTCAGATCACCAACCTGACCATCGACGGCAGCGGTGTGCTGTTGGCAAACTTCAGTAACTATCAGACCAAGCCGATTGGCCAACTGGCGCTGGCCAGTTTCACCAACGAACAAGGCCTGCAGGCAGTCGGCGGCACCAGCTGGAAAGAAACCTACGCTTCGGGCATCCCGGGCTACGACGCGCCAGAAACCGGCTCGCTGGGTACGATCCGCTCCAACTCCCTGGAAGAGTCCAACGTCAACGTGACCAATGAGCTGGTCGATTTGATCAAGGCGCAGAGCAATTACCAGGCGAACGCCAAGACCATCTCTACCCAGAGCACCATCATGCAGACCATCATTCAGATGGCCTGATGTGGAATAGCTCAAAGCTCTGCACAAGGAGCCCCTCGCAAGAGGGGCTTTTTTGTTGATCAAAAGATCGCAGCCTCGCTTCGCTCGTCAGCTCCTACAGGGATCGCATTTTCAATGTAGGAGCTGACGAGCGAAGCGAGGCTGCGATCTTTTACGTGGGCAAAAGAAAACCCCCGACAAACCAGGGGCCTGTCGGGGGTTTGGTGTTACCGGCTCAGCTTATTGGCAAGCTTCGCAATCCGGCTCGTCAATCGCGCAAGCCTTCGGCACTGGAGCAGGGCCGGCTGGTGCTGCCAGGACCGAGTCGTCACCGTGGTTGCCACCGCTGGAAACAGCGTTGAGCTTGCCGGTGTTGATGGTCGACTTCTCGGTGCTGGTCGCGGCCAGGGCACGGAGGTAGTAGGTGGTTTTCAGACCACGGTACCAGGCCATGCGGTAGGTCACGTCCAGCTTCTTGCCCGAAGCGCCAGCGATGTACAGGTTCAGCGATTGAGCCTGGTCGATCCACTTCTGACGACGGCTGGCCGCATCGACGATCCACTTGGTGTCCACTTCGAACGCGGTTGCATAGAGCTCCTTGAGTTCTTGCGGGATGCGCTCGATCTGCTGCACCGAACCGTCGTAGTACTTCAGGTCGTTGATCATGACCGAGTCCCACAAGCCGCGAGCCTTCAGGTCGCGAACCAGGTACGGGTTGATCACGGTGAACTCGCCCGACAGGTTCGACTTCACATACAGGTTCTGGTAGGTCGGTTCGATCGACTGCGAAACGCCAGTGATGTTGGCGATGGTCGCGGTCGGTGCGATGGCCATGATGTTCGAGTTACGGATGCCTTTCTGAACACGGGCGCGAACCGGTGCCCAATCCAGGGTTTCGTTCAGGTCGACATCGATGTACTTCTGGCCGCGCTGCTCGATCAGAATCTGTTGCGAATCCAGTGGCAGGATGCCCTTGGACCACAGCGAACCCTGGAACGTCTCGTAGGCGCCACGCTCGTCAGCCAGGTCGCAGGAAGCCTGGATCGCGTAGTAGCTGACCGCTTCCATCGACTTGTCGGCGAACTCGACGGCAGCGTCGGAACCGTAAGGGATGTGCTGCAGGTACAGCGCGTCCTGGAAGCCCATGATGCCCAGGCCGACCGGACGGTGCTTGAAGTTGGAGTTCTTCGCTTGCGGCACCGAGTAGTAGTTGATGTCGATCACGTTGTCGAGCATGCGAACGGCGGTGTTCACGGTGCGTTGCAGCTTGGCGGTGTCCAGCTTGCCGCCCACGATGTGGTTCGGCAGGTTGATCGAGCCCAGGTTGCAAACGGCGATCTCGTCCTTGTTGGTGTTCAAGGTGATCTCGGTGCACAGGTTCGAGCTGTGGACCACGCCGACGTGCTGCTGCGGGCTGCGCAGGTTGCACGGGTCCTTGAAGGTCAGCCATGGGTGGCCGGTTTCAAACAGCATGGACAGCATCTTGCGCCACAGGTCTTTGGCCTGGATGGTCTTGAACAGCTTGACCTTGCCTGGGTACTCGGTCAGGGCTTCGTAGTACTCGTAGCGCTCTTCGAAGGCCTTGCCGGTCAGGTCGTGCAGGTCCGGCACTTCGGACGGCGAGAACAGGGTCCACTTGCCGTCATCAAAGACGCGCTTCATGAACAGGTCAGGGATCCAGTTGGCGGTGTTCATGTCGTGGGTACGACGACGATCATCACCGGTGTTCTTGCGCAGCTCGATGAACTCTTCAATGTCCATGTGCCAGGTTTCCAGGTAGGCACAGACAGCGCCTTTGCGCTTGCCACCCTGGTTCACGGCGACGGCGGTGTCGTTCACTACTTTCAAGAACGGCACCACGCCCTGGGACTTGCCGTTGGTGCCCTTGATGTACGAACCCAGCGCACGAACCGGGGTCCAGTCGTTGCCCAGGCCGCCAGCGAATTTCGACAGCATGGCGTTGTCGTGGATCGCGTGGTAGATGCCCGAAAGGTCATCCGGCACGGTAGTCAGGTAGCAGCTGGACAGCTGTGGACGCAGGGTACCGGCGTTGAACAGGGTCGGAGTCGACGACATGTAGTCGAAGGACGACAACAGGTTGTAGAACTCGATCGCACGGTCTTCTTTCTGTTTCTCTTCGATCGCCAGGCCCATGGCCACGCGCATGAAGAAGATCTGCGGCAGTTCGAAACGCACGCCATCCTTGTGGATGAAGTAACGGTCGTACAGGGTTTGCAGGCCCAGGTAGGTGAACTGCTGGTCGCGTTCGTGGTTGATCGCCTTGCCGAGTTTTTCCAGGTCGAAGTCGGCCAGGACCGGGTTCAGCAATTCGAATTCGATACCTTTGGCAATGTAGGCAGGCAGGGCCTTGGCATACAGGTCGACCATCTCGTGGTGGGTCGCGCTTTCGGCAACACCGAGGAAGCCCAGGCCTTCGGCACGCAGGGTGTCCATCAGCAGGCGCGCGGTCACGAACGAGTAGTTCGGCTCACGCTCGACCAGGGTACGGGCGGTCATCACCAGGGCGGTGTTGACGTCGGTCAGGGCCACGCCGTCGTACAGGTTTTTCAGGGTTTCACGCTGGATCAGGTCGCCGTCGACTTCTTCCAGGCCTTCGCACGCTTCGGTAACGATGGTGTTCAGGCGGCCCATGTCCAGCGGCGCCAGGCTACCGTCTGCGCGGGTGATGCGGATCGACGGGTGAGCGTTGACCGCTTCTTCGGCAGGAGCGTGGGCGGCGCGTTCCTTGGAACGCGCGTCACGGTAGATCACGTAGTCGCGAGCGACTTTTTGCTCGCCGGCACGCATCAGGGCCAGTTCGACCTGGTCCTGGATTTCTTCGATGTGGATGGTGCCGCCCGATGGCATGCGACGCTTGAAGGTGGCAGTGACCTGTTCGGTCAGGCGCGCCACGGTATCGTGGATGCGCGACGAAGCGGCAGCGGTGCCACCCTCAACTGCGAGAAACGCTTTGGTGATGGCGACGGTGATCTTGTCATCGGTATAAGGAACGACAGTGCCGTTACGCTTGATCACACGCAGCTGGCCCAGCGCGGTGGCGGACAGATCCGAATTCGAATCAGCGGCCTGCGGCAAGGTGCCCTGCGGGTTCTCGCGAGTTGTGTCGGTTTGCATCGGGGGGTGTCTCCACATTCTCTATGTTTGATTGGGCACCATCTCGGTGCCCACCGTTCCGTCCTGAAGCACTACAACCGGCCAAGGCCGGGCATAACAACTTCGGGACAGTAGGAAGAGGGCTATTGGGCGCCGCTTCCATGCCGAAGTCTTTGGTCTCACGCCTTGGGCCTGAGACCTTGGTCCTTTGAGATGACAGTTGGGAGGTGGCAGTTGCACTGCAACACCCGTACCGTTTTTCACCCCATGGGCCGAAATACAGTAGCCATCCGCGCGCGCGGTTTTGGGCTTTGGAAATTACGTTTGGTTCAACCGGAAAGAGGCAATAAAAGCGCTTGAATTTGGTATCCGGTTTGTGTTTGGTATTTTACGAAAAACCCTACATCTAGGGTTTTTTTTACGCTGGGCTACAAGATAATGCGTTTTGGGGGGTGATTGCAACGTACTACCTGTGGATAAACCTGTGCGTAAATTGTGTGTTGTGAAAGGAATCGGCGTGCAGGCCGCGACGCTGCTGGACCCGGCTTTTTTTCATCGATTTTCAAGCCGCGAAAACGCCCGAGCGGATTTTTAAGGGCGCGAACCCTATCACAAAAAACTCTGTTGTCCGAACGTATATGCCGGCTTGTGTTCTGGGTGGGCGACGTTTATACAATCGGTCGGCGTGTACCCAATTTATCCACCCCTATCATTACAAAAAGACGGGCGGATCCTTCCTTATGAGCGTTCTGGCAAGTAGAGGTCACCGGTGGAACAAGAAGCCTGGCAGGTATTGATTGTGGAGGACGATCAACGTCTGGCCGAACTGACACGCGATTACCTGCAAGCCAATGGCCTGCGTGTATCGATCGAAGGCAATGGTGCGCTGGCCGCGAACCGCATCATCAAGGAACAACCGGACCTGGTCATTCTCGACCTGATGCTGCCAGGCGAAGATGGCCTGAGCATTTGCCGCAAGGTTCGTGACCGTTATGACGGTCCGATCCTGATGCTCACCGCACGCACCGACGACACCGACCAGATCCTCGGCCTCGACCTGGGCGCCGACGACTATGTGTGCAAGCCGGTGCGCCCGCGCTTGCTGTTGGCGCGCATCCAGGCATTGCTGCGACGCAGCGAGGCGCCGGAGGTGACCCCGGAAAAACAACGACGCCTGCAATTCGGCCCGCTGGTGGTGGACAATGCATTGCGCGAAGCCTGGCTGCACGACAGCGGCATCGAACTGACCAGCGCCGAATTCGACTTGCTCTGGCTGCTGGTTGCCAACGCCGGACGCATCCTGTCCCGGGAAGAAATCTTCACCGCGTTGCGCGGCATTGGCTATGACGGCCAGGACCGTTCCATCGACGTGCGCATCTCGCGCATCCGCCCCAAGATCGGCGATGACCCGGACCATCCGCGACTGATCAAGACCGTGCGCAGCAAAGGTTATCTGTTTGTCCCCGAGGCTTGCGTAGACCCAACCCCGTGAACTCGATCTTCCTGCGTATCTACGGCGGCATGTGTGCCGCGCTGATATTGGTGGCGGTACTTGGCGTGCTGGCCTTGCACATGCTCAACCAGGTGCGCGGCGAGCAGTACCGGGAACGACTGGCCCACGGCACCTTTTCGCTGATGGCCGATAACCTGCAGCCGATGAACCAGACCGAGCGCCAGCGGGCGTTGCTGGTGTGGGAGCGGCTGCTGGGGATTCCGCTGGCGCTGAAAACCTTTGCCCAGACCGATCTCGACCTCACCCAGCGCACCCGCGTCTTGCGTGGCCAGGCCCTGGTGGAGAAGACCGGCCCGCATGCGGCCCGAGTCTATCGACTGGTCAGTGACCAGGAACAGCTTGTGCTTACGGGGGATGTCCAGCAGATCAGCGAACAACTCGCCCGAGCGACGATTTACCTCCTGGCGGACGAGCTGGTGCGCTACCCCGTGGGCGAGCAGCCGGTGCGCCTGGCGCAATTGAAAAAGGACAAGGGTTTTGGCTTCGATTTACGTCTGGTCACGGTCCAGGAAGCCGACATGGACGAAGACCAGAGCCGTCGGGTGTCCGAGGGTGACACTGTGATGGCGCTGGGCAAGGAGGGCGATTCGATCCGGGTGTTCGCCGGTATGGTTGGCACGCCGTGGGTGCTGGAAATCGGCCCGTTATACCAGATGAATCCGTATCCACCCGAGTGGCTGGTGCTGATTGCCGCACTGGGGCTGAGCCTGATCGGCCTGATCGTCTACCTGCTGGTGCGGCAACTGGAGCGCCGTCTGCGCGGGCTGGAAGCGGCGGCCACGCGGATCGCCAAGGGCAGTCTGGAAACCCGTGTGCCGACGCGGGGCGCGGACTCGGTGGGGCGACTGGCGTCGGCGTTCAACGGCATGGCCGAGCATCTGCAACAACTGCTGGCCATACAGCGCGAGCTGGTACGTGCCGTGTCCCACGAGTTGCGTACGCCGGTGGCACGCCTGCGCTTTGGCCTGGAAATGATCGGATCGGCCAAGACACCGCAAGCCCTGGAAAAATACTGCGAAGGCATGGACCACGATATCGAGGACCTCGACCGCCTGGTCGACGAGATGCTGACTTACGCGCGGTTGGAGCAGGGCTCGCCGGCACTGAATTTCCAGCGTATCGACCTGGACGCCTTGGTCAATCAGGTGATCGAGGAGCTGGCGCCCTTGCGCGCCGACGTCACGGTGCAACGAGGATTGTGCCTGTCGGCCGCCGACTGTGACGACGCGTGGGTCGAGGCGGAGCCGCGCTACCTGCACCGGGCGCTGCAGAATCTGGTGAGCAATGCCATGCGCCATGCTCATTCGCGGGTCACCGTCAGTTATCAGGTGGGGCAACAGCGCTGCCGGGTGGATGTCGAAGATGACGGGCCGGGAGTTCCGGAAATGGCCTGGGAGAAAATTTTCACACCATTCCTGCGACTCGACGACAGCCGGACCCGGGCCTCGGGCGGCCATGGATTGGGATTGTCGATCGTGCGGCGGATCATCCATTGGCACGACGGCCGGGCGTTGATTGGCAAGAGCAAAAGCCTGGGCGGCGCGTGTTTCAGCTTGAGCTGGCCGAGGAATCAGGAGAGGCGGTGAGCGGTTTTTTGTCGAACCTCATGTTGTGATCGACGTAGAGCCGTAGGCGCGAGGCTTGCCCGCGAAGAGCCCCTTACAAGCTGCAGAAGTCTTCAGGCCTTGATGCTGACCAGACTCAACAACTGCCCATCCTTGACCCCGAACTGTGCCTCGAGCTCGGTACCGTTGCGCCACTCGCCGGACAGGTCGGTCAACAACCGCAACCGCACTTCACCTGATTCGCTCCACTCCAGCACCTCGGCGTGTTCGAAGTAGAAGCGTTGTTGGACGATCGGGTAAAGCGCCTTGAACAGGCTCTCTTTCACTGAAAAAGTCAGGGTGACCAGCAACGCCAGTTGATCACGACGCCCAGCGGCCATGCGCTGCATTTCCGGCGGGGTGAGGATTTCCCCGGCCAGGCGTTCGGCACGTTCGGCATTGAGCAGGTTTTCCAGGTCCATCCCCAACCCTCGCCAATGGGTTTTCCTGGCGACAATCGCCGCGGCCCGACCGGTGCTGTGGGTGATCGAACCGGTGATGTGCGCAGGCCACACAGGTGCCCGGTCATCACCGATGGCCGGGCTGAAGTTCAGGCCTTCCAATTGAAGCAGGGCTGCGCGGGCGCAGATTCGCCCGGCGAGAAATTCTGCCTGGCGTTTAGCGACCGAGCGCTGAATGCTCGCGGGCGCCTCGATAGCGCTGAGCTGGAAGTCATCGCTGTGCAGTTGCGAAGTATCGAAGTGGGTACTCAGCAGCACTACGTCGGGCAGCACCAACGGCAGCGGCCAATGGGCATCGAGGGGCGTGCAGCAGACGGGCAGGGCAGGGACGGAATTCATGTCGGGCATTTTGCCGGGTTGCCTTGATGCTGGGTAGTGCTTGCCACAAAAGCCCCCTCAATACGGGATCTACTTGCTAAAGATCTTCTTGAAAAATGCCTGCATATCCGCCCACGATTTTTCATCCGCCACTTTGTTGTAGCCAATATCCGGCCCGCCATGATCGCCATGGCTCAAGCGATCAGCATCGGGGTTGCTGAAACCGTGCTTGGCGCCGTCGAGGCTGACAAACTGGTAGTCAGCGCCGGCCTGGTCCATCTCGGCCTTGAAGGCCGCGACGTTTTGCGGTGTGACCAGGCTGTCCTGGGCGCCGTGTTCGACGAGGACTTTCGCCTTGACGCTGCCTGGTGTCGCAGGGGTATTGGTCGCCAGCGCGCCATGGAAACTCACGACACCCGCCAGAGGAACACCCTGGCGAGCGGCATTGAGCACCACGCCGCCACCGAAGCAGTAGCCAATGGCGGCAAGCTTTTTCGGATCGGTTTGCGCCTGTCGCTTGAGCAATTCGAGTCCCGCCTGAAACCGCGCACTGGCAATTGCGTTGTCCCTTTGCACGGCCTGCATGAAGGCCATTGCGTCCTTGGGATGCTCGGTATTCTTGCCGTCGCCATACATATCGATGGCCAGGGCGCTGTAGCCCAGACCGGCGAGGTCGCGGGCGCGACGCTTGGCGTAGTCGTTCAACCCCCAGAATTCATGTACCACCACGACACCGGGACGCGGACCTTTTATTGCGTCATCAAAGGCGTAGTAGCCAATCATCCGTGTGCCGTCGGGACTTTGGTACGGGATTTCCTGAGTCTTGATGGCGGCCTGGGCCAGCCCGCTGGCGGCGAGTAAGAAGAGGGCGAAGAGCATGCGCATGGTCGGTCTCCTGCAAGAAAAACCTCGAAACATCTGGGTGGATATGGTTCAGCTCAGGTTAAGCGGGTGTTCAGGGTGGGTTCAGGGCCGCGTGGTTAATCTTGCCTCGTAGCCAAAACAACGCTAACTCTTGAGGAGCTTCACCCATGACTGGATTCAAAAAACTGCTGCTGGCATTCACCGTCTTCGGCGCTAGCACCGCAGCGATCGCTTCCAACGACAGTTTCGCCAGCCTCACTTATGGGCAGACCAGCGACAAGATCAAAAAATCCCACGCCTTGAACGATAACCTGAATAGGCCGAACGCCGACGGCGTGATTGGCAAGGACAACACTTGGGGCTTGCGTGTAGGCCAGCAAAACAGCCAAGGCCGCTACTACGCCACTTACGATAACGTGTCGGGCTCGCACAATGGCATTAAACTGCGTCAGGAAAACCTGCTGGGCAGCTTCGACCTGTTCCATCCGCTGGGTACTGATACCAGGCTGTTCGGCGGAGCCTCGGCCGGATTGACCAAAATGACCCAGGAATCACCAGGCTTCAGTCGCGACAGCAACATCGGTTACGCCATCGGTGCACAGGCAGGCATTCTGCAACAGGTTTCGCAAAACACTTCTGTTGAGCTGGGGTACCGTTACCTGCGCAGTAACGCCAGCACCGAAATGAGTGAGCGAGGTGGTAGCAAACAAGGTTCGCTGAGCTTGACCAGCAGCGCACAGACCTACCTTTCAGCCAACTACGCTTTCTGAAAAGCGAGTGTGACCGCCGCGCCGGGTCAATCCAGGAGATTGATCCGGCGCGGCCCGTCAACCATGGAGGTCCGTCAATCGTGCCTCTGGAGTATTTGATTTGCCTGGGAGAGCGAGATGAAACTGCTGGTCGTCGAGGATGAAGCGCTGTTGCGTCATCACCTGCAAACCCGCCTGACGGATAGCGGCCATGTGGTCGAGTCCGTGGCCAACGTCGTTGATGCGCTGTACCAGACAGGGCAGTTCAATCATGACCTGGCGGTGATTGATCTCGGGTTGCCGGGCATGGGCGGGCTGGATCTGATCCGTCAGTTGCGCTCGCAGGGCAAGACCTTTCCGATCCTGATCCTCACAGCACGTGGTAACTGGGAGGACAAGGTGGAAGGTCTTGCTGCCGGTGCCGACGACTATGTGGTCAAGCCCTTCCAGTTTGAAGAACTGGAAGCTCGGCTAAATGCCTTGTTGCGTCGCTCCAGCGGGTTTACCCAGTCAACGATCGTTGCCGGGCCGCTGCTGCTCGACCTCAATCGCAAGCAGGCGACCCTTGATGAGCAACCCCTGGCGTTGACCGCGTATGAATACCGGATACTCGAGTACTTGATGCGCCACCACCAGCAGGTGGTGCCCAAGGATCGTTTGATGGAGCAGCTTTATCCCGATGATGACGACCGCGATCCGAACGTGATTGAAGTGCTGGTTGGCCGGCTGCGTCGCAAACTCGAAGGTACCTCCGGTTTCAAGCCAATTGATACGGTGCGTGGGCTGGGCTATCTGTTCACCGAGCGTTGCACTTGATCGGTTCTCTTCGCGTTCGCCTGATGCTCGCCGCCACGATCCTGGCGGTATTGTTCATGCTGGCATTGTTGCCGGCGATGCAGGGAGCATTCAGCCTGGCACTGCAGGATGCCATCGAGCAGCGATTGGCGTCGGACGTCACCACGTTGATCTCCGCCGCACGGGTTGAGAACAACCGCTTGCTGATGCCGGAACAGTTGCCCGATGAGCGCTTCAACCTGGCTGATGGCAATTTGCTCGGTTACATCTACAGCCGCGAGGGCCAATTGGTGTGGCGTTCGAAGGACACCCTTGACGCGAATATCAATTACAAGCCGCGTTACGACGGGCGCGGTAATGAATTTGCCAGGATTCGCCAGGACAATGGTCAGGAATTTTTCGTCTATGACGTCGAGGTCAAACTCCTCGGTGGCAAAAGTGCGGCGTTCAGCTTTGTCGCGTTGCAACCGGCGCGTGAATACGACGCCACGCTCGGCGGCCTGCGAGACAACCTGTACTTGGGTTTCGGCGCGGCGTTACTGGTGCTTCTGGCGTTGCTTTGGGTCGGCTTGACCTGGGGGTTGCAGGCATTGCGCCGGCTGAGCCAGGAACTGGATGAGATCGAAAGCGGAACCCGCGAAAGCCTGAGTGAACAGCACCCGCGTGAACTGCTGCGCCTGACTGGCTCTCTCAACCGTCTGCTGTTCAGCGAGCGCGAACAGCGTAGCCGTTATCGCGATTCACTCGACGACTTGGCTCATAGCTTGAAAACCCCACTGGCGGTATTGCAGGGTGTCAGCGAAGGCATGGCGCAACGCCCTGAGGACCGGGAGCAGGCCTGGGTGCTGCAGACACAGATTGAGCGCATGAGCCAGCAGATCAGTTACCAACTGCAACGAGCCAGCCTGCGCAAAAGCGGTCTGGTGCGTCATCAGGTGCGCCTGCAACCGGTGTTGCAGAGCCTTTGCGACACACTGGACAAGGTCTATCGCGACAAACAGGTACAAGTAACCTTCGATTTGCCGGAGCCGTGTCTGGTCCCTATCGAGCAGGGCGCCTTGCTGGAAATGTTGGGCAATCTGCTGGAGAACGCTTATCGACTGTGCCTGAGCGAGGTGCGCGTCAGCGTGCGCGCCCTTAACGGAATCGAGATATGTGTAGAAGACGATGGTCCAGGCGTCCCGCTCGATCAGCGCACACGGATCCTGCAGCGCGGTGAGCGCCTGGACCGACAGCATCCGGGGCAGGGTATTGGCTTAGCGGTGGTCAAGGACATCATCGAAAGCTATAGCGCAAGACTTACCCTGGGTGACTCGCCCCTGGGCGGTGCGGCTTTCCGTATTCAGTTTCCGCAGGCGTGATGCTCTAGGAGACAGCTTGCTGGCGATGGCGATCGTACAGACGCTATCGCCAGCAATCCGGCTCCTACAAATCCCGAGCCCGATAGGCCCCTGGCGTCAGTCCGGTCCACTTCTTGAATGCCCTATGAAACGCTGACGGTTCGGAAAATCCCAATTGCTCAGCGATCTGTTGCAATGGCAAGTCGTTGCGGCCCAGGTGATAAATGGCGATGTCGCGGCGTAGTTGGTCCTTCAGCTCCTGAAAACTGGTGTTTTCTTCACGCAGATGCCGGCGTAGCGTTTGCGGGCTGATATGCAGGTGCGCAGCCACGGCCTCCAGATCCGGCCAGGGTGACCTGTCGCGACTGAGCAAGCGTCGCAACTGGCTACTCAGGCTGTGGCCGTCATCGGGGCGTGATAACAGATCGGCAGGCGAGCGTTCAAGGAACTGCTTGAGCGTGCGTTCGTCTTGCAACAGTGGCATGTCCAAGTAGCGGCTGTGAAACAGCAGGCTGCTCTGTTGTGCCGAAAACTCGAGCGGGCACGAGAACAACAACTCGTATTCGGCACCATGTTCCGGTCGCGGATAGCTGAACGTGGCGTGCTCCAGCCGAATACGCTGGCCGATCAACCAGCTGGCGAAGCGATGCCAGATCACCAATAGACTCTCGGTGAGGAAATGTTCCGGGTCCCAGAGGTGTGAGTCATCCAGGCTCAGTCGAATCATTTCGTCTTCGCGCGCCAGCGTCAGGCGCGGGGCGTCCGGGAATAGGCTGTAAAACATTAATCCGCGATGCAGTGCCTTATCCAGATTGCGGCAATGGATAACGGCATGACACATCATCGCGAAGCTGCCTGGCTTGCTGACACCTTGCCCGAAACCCAGGTACTCATCGTCCAGCGCCAGCCAAAGTCCCTGGATCAGGCGGGTGAATTGTTCCGGAGGAATGCGCGCCCGAGGCTCGTCGAGCAATTCGGGGCTGATCCCCAATTGCTGCAGCAGTCTTGAATAATCGTAGCCACGCCGTTGCGCCCCACCGAGAACGGCGCGGGCGAAATGACTGGCGATGGTGCGTTCGCGCATAGCAGGCAAGTCCGTCCATTGAACGACGAATGGTAGCCGCGCTTCATACCCATGAACAAGGCGGATATCCGCCAGATTGCCGGGGTGTGATTCGACGAGCGGGCGGAAATCCGCCATCGCGCAAACGTCGTGCGTGACCCCGGAAAAACCTGCAGCCCTTGTTGTCACAAGGCTTACAGACTTTTCGGACAAGGTGGCACGGGCCTTGCGATGGAACCAGCAGATGCCTGCCGTCGCGCAGCTCGAAAAAACAAATCCCTCCAGTGCAGGAGGGTTCGCCATTGAGGTGGGGTGGGCAACAGATGGATGTTGACGCCGCGCACTCTTGAGGAACTTTGCAATGACGACTCGTCAGCCACTGTACAAATCCCTGTATTTCCAGGTGATCGTTGCAATTGTCATCGGTATTTTGCTCGGTCACTACTATCCACAGCTCGGTGTGGCCGTAAAACCGCTGGGTGACGGGTTCATCAAGCTGATCAAGATGATCATCGCGCCGATCATTTTCTGCACCGTGGTCAGCGGTATCGCTGGCATGCAGGACATGAAGTCGGTCGGCAAGACCGGCGGTTACGCACTGCTGTACTTCGAAATCGTTTCGACCATCGCCTTGCTGGTCGGCCTGGTAGTAGTCAACATCGTCCAGCCGGGCGCCGGCATGCACATCGACGTGTCCACGCTGGATGCCTCCAAAGTGGCTGCCTATGTCTCGGCCGGTGCTGATCAAAGCGTCGTCGGCTTCCTGCTCAACGTGATCCCGTCCACCATCGTCGGTGCGTTCGCCACCGGTGACATTCTGCAAGTGCTGATGTTCTCGGTGATCTTCGGTTTCGCCCTGCATCGCCTGGGTGCCTACGGCAAGCCGCTGCTGGACTTCATCGATCGCTTCGCCCACGTGATGTTCAACATCATCAACATGATCATGAAGCTCGCGCCAATCGGTGCGTTCGGTGCCATGGCTTTCACCATCGGTGCCTACGGTGTCGGCTCGCTGGTGCAACTGGGCCAGTTGATGGCCTGCTTCTACATCACCTGCCTGCTGTTCATCCTGATCGTGCTGGGCGGTATCGCCCGCGCTCATGGCTTCAGCGTGTTGAAGCTGATCCGCTACATCCGTGAAGAGCTGCTGATCGTGCTGGGTACGTCCTCTTCGGAGTCGGTGCTGCCGCGCATGCTGATCAAGATGGAGCGTCTGGGGGCGCAGAAGTCCGTGGTTGGCCTGGTAATCCCGACCGGCTACTCGTTCAACCTCGACGGTACTGCGATCTACCTGACCATGGCAGCCGTGTTCATTGCCCAGGCCACCGACACCCACATGGACATCACGCACCAGATCACCTTGCTGGTGGTGTTGCTGCTGTCTTCCAAAGGCGCTGCAGGCGTGACCGGTTCGGGCTTCATCGTACTGGCGGCCACCCTGTCCGCCGTAGGCCACCTGCCGGTTGCCGGTCTGGCGCTGATCCTGGGTATCGACCGTTTCATGTCCGAAGCCCGTGCATTGACCAACCTGGTCGGTAACGCCGTTGCCACCATCGTTGTGGCCAAATGGGTCAAGGAACTGGACACCGACGTGCTGCAAGCAGAGCTGGCCTCGGGCGGCCGCGGGATTGCCGACGAGCCTAAAGACGATGTTCTGGGCCACGTCGAAGGGGCTACCCCGACTAACGCCCGGTAAGCCTTGTTGTCATGAAAAACCCGCTTCGGCGGGTTTTTTCTTGCCCGGGATTTGAGCACAACGGTCATTGCGTTTGGCGCATAAGGTGATTGCTGCAAAGCGCTTGGCTGCCTAGGCTGGGGAATCATCCAGGGAGAACGCTCATGCTCGGTCCACTGGCATCACTCAAGGTTCTGGATTTCTCGACACTGCTGCCGGGGCCGTTCGCTTCGCTATTGCTGGCGGACATGGGCGCCGAGGTGCTGCGCATCGAATCGCCGGCCCGCATGGACCTGCTGCGCGAGCTGCCGCCGCACGATCAAGGTGTATCGGCCAGCCATGCCTACCTCAATCGCAACAAACGCAGCCTGGCTCTGGATCTCAAGCAGCCCGAAGCGATGGAAGTGATCAGGCAATTGTTGCAGGACTACGACATCGTGCTTGAGCAGTTCCGCCCCGGCGTCATGGAACGCTTGGGTCTGGGTTATGAGGCTCTGAAGGCGATCAAACCAGGACTGATCTATGTATCGATCACTGGTTACGGCCAAACCGGCCCCTATAAAGACCGTGCCGGCCATGACATCAATTACCTGGCGCTGGCCGGGCTTTCGAGCTACAGCGGTCGCGCCGACAGTGGGCCGCTGCCGTTGGGCATGCAGGTGGCAGACATTGCCGGTGGTTCGCTGCACGGAGTCATCGGCCTGCTGGCTGCCGTGATCGCTCGACAGCAAACCGGACAGGGTCAGCACCTGGACGTGAGCATGACCGACTGCGTGTTCAGCTTGAATGCCATGGCGGGCGCCGGGTACCTGGCTTGTGGTGTCGAGCCGGATCGGGAAGACCAGATGCTCAATGGCGGCAGCTTCTATGACTATTATCGTTCCCGGGATGGGCGTTGGCTGTCTGTAGGCAGCCTGGAACCGGGGTTCATGAAACAGTTGTGTGCGGCGCTGGGGCTGGAGGAGTGGGCCAGCCTGGGGCTATCTGCGCAACCTGCGCAGCAACGCAAGCTCAAGGATGCGCTGAAGACTGAATTTGAAAAGCATGATTTTGCCGAGCTGTGTGCGCTGTTCGCCGAACTGGACGCTTGTGTCGAGCCGGTACTGAGCCTGGGTGAGGCGGTGCGGCATCCGCAGTTGCAGGCGCGGGAGCTGGTGACACAAGTACCACGGGGTGATGGGGCGAGTCAGGCGCAGATGGCGTGCCCGTTGAAGTTTTCAGGCGGGTTGCCAGAGCCCAGGCATATTGGCGCGGCGCTGGGGCAGCATACGGATCAGGTGTTGGGAGAGTTGGGGTTCACTGCTGAACGGATTGCCGAGTTGCGACGTGCCAAGGTAATTCTTTAGCGCCTGCCAGTCCGCCTTCGCGAGCAAGCCCGCTCCCACATCGGATTTGAGCTGGAGCGAAAATTCCCTGTGGGAGCGGGCTTGCCCGCGAAGAGGCCGGGGCAGACACTGAAAATCCTGTTACTCAACCCGCATTTCGCCACTGAATACCAAGGTGTTGCGACACCGCCGACACAAATAGCGCCGCCCTTGGCGCACCAGGCCGTGACGTTGCGCCGAGAACGGGAAATCGCTGTCGGCGCACGGGCACTTGTAGATGTAGCGGGTCACGCTGCGGCGCTTGACGTCGTAGGTGTGGCAGCGGTTGGGCGGCAATTCGTAAACGCCGCGCATGATCAGTTGCCACTCTTCGCCATGGGGCTGGATGCGGTCGCCGAACAATTGATGGGCGATCAGGTGCGCGACCTCGTGAGCGACTGTCTGCTTGAGAAAGTCTTCGGTATTTTCACGGTACAACTGCGGATTGAAGCGCAGCAGGTTCTCGTGCAAGTGCGCGACACCGGCTTTTTGCCCACGCAGCTTAAAACTCACCACGGGGCGCTTGAAAGGTCGTTTGAAAAAGGATTCGGCTTGTTGGAAACAATCTTCGACGCGGTTATTGAGTTGCTCGGGCATGCTTGATGGATCTCCAGAGCGGTCGAGTATGCCGCAAGCCAGGGGCCTTGCGAATCTGCGAGGTGCCGAATGGTCTTCGGACTCTTTGTGCCTGGGCATTAAAAGGCCGCCTTGCGGCGGCCTGTGTCGGCAGATCTGATTTTTTTGTGGTGAGCTGTTAATTGGTATAGACCGGCCCCACGCCGAGTCCCCAGACAATCACGGTGAACGCCATGATGGCGACCAGCACCACCAGGCCTACGGCGAGCACCGAACTTGAAAACAGAAAGCCCTCGTCAGATGGAATGTTCATGAATGTTGGCAATCCCACATACAGCAGGTACACCGTGTAGCAGATGGCCGCCGTGCCGACGATCATCCCCAGCCACAAGTGGGGGTACAAGGCCGCGAGGCCGCCGATGAACAGCGGAGTAGCGGTATAGGTTGCGAACGCAATGCAGCGTGCGAGGCTCGGATTGGCGTCATAGGTGCGGGCCATCCAGTGGATGAACGCGCCCATCACCGCCACTCCGCCGAGCATCGCCAGGTACGACATGACTGTCATCCATAGTGCGCTTTCCACGGTCAGCATTACCGGGGGGCGATTGCCGATGACCCAGCCCACCTGTGTGGTCCCGATGAATGCCGATACCGCAGGTATCGCCGCCAGGATCAGCGTATGGGTCAGGTACATGTGGCTGATACTTTCTTCCTGATCGCCACGAATCTCTTTCCATTCTTGGTCAGGGTGGGTAAATAGCCCCACTACGTGATGGATCATGCCAGTCACTCCTCTTGTTTTTACCGTCGCCCCCCAGTGGAGCGCCCTACGGGCCAATGAGGCCAAGTAAGTACTAGGTCTGTATGTGATTGCGACCTTATGTCGCAGTATAGGAAGGACTTAACCCTACAGGGGGTGTGGCTTAGAGCAAATTGCGCTGTAAAGCGCCGGGGTAATCGCTGTTGCATCTGTAGGGCGGGCGATCCGTCGGGGCACTTCGCCCCTGGAGGGTTTTTGCGTAAAATGCCGGCCTTTCGTCACACCTCACGGATTTCGCGTCATGGGCACTCTTACGGTCAACCAGAACAAACTGCAAAAGCGCCTTCGCCGACAGGCCGGTGAGGCGGTCGCCGATTTCAACATGATTGAAGACGGGGACAAGGTCATGGTCTGCCTGTCCGGCGGCAAGGACAGCTACACCATGCTTGATGTGCTGATGCACTTGCAGAAGGTCGCGCCGATCAAGTTCGAGATCGTGGCCGTGAACATGGATCAGAAACAGCCGGGTTTTCCCGAGCATGTGCTGCCGGCCTACCTCAAGGAATTGGGTGTCGAGTATCACATCGTCGAGAAAGACACTTACTCGGTGGTCAAGGAGCTGATTCCGGAAGGCAAGACCACCTGCTCCCTGTGCTCACGCCTGCGTCGCGGCACGCTCTACACCTTCGCCGACGAAATCGGCGCGACCAAGATGGCTTTGGGGCATCACCGCGACGACATCGTCGAAACGTTCTTCCTGAACATGTTCTTCAACGGCTCGCTGAAGGCCATGCCGCCGAAGTTGCGTGCCGATGACGGGCGTAACGTGGTGATCCGCCCCCTGGCCTACTGCAACGAAAAAGACATCCAGGCCTACTCGGACCTCAAGCAATTCCCGATCATCCCTTGCAACCTCTGCGGCTCCCAGGAAAACCTGCAGCGCCAAGTGGTCAAGGAAATGCTGCAGGACTGGGAGCGCAAGACCCCGGGCCGTACCGAAAGCATTTTCCGCAGCCTGCAGAACGTGATCCCGTCGCAATTGGCGGACCGCAACCTGTTCGATTTCACCAGCCTGAAGATCGACGAATCCGCCGCTTCGCGCTTCGTCAACGTGGTCAACCTCTAAACACGATCACTGTGGGTGCCAGCCTGCTGGCGCCCACAGGTGTTGTTTCAAGGGGGGCCGTTTATTTTTCAATCCTCAGGAGAGGGCATGCGCGACTACAAGTGGCTGAACGAATACTGCTTGAACCGCTTCGGTTCGGCGGCTGAACTGGAAGCCCATCTGCCCGTTCCCAAGACTGCAGCACAACTGCGTGACATCACCGACGATCGTTACTTGTCGACCATGGCACTGCGCGTATTCCGCGCCGGGCTCAAGCACAGCCTGGTGGACGCCAAGTGGCCGGCTTTCGAAGAAGTGTTCTTCAAATTCGACCCGGAAAAAGTCGTGCTGATGAGCGCCGAACACCTGGAGCGGCTGATGCAGGACACGCGGATCATCCGCCATCTGGGCAAGCTCAAGAGCGTACCGCGCAATGCGCAGTTCGTGCTGGACGTGGCCCATGAGCAGGGCAGCTTCGGGGCGATGATCGCCGATTGGCCGGTGACCGACATCGTCGGACTGTGGACTTTGCTGAAAAAACGCGGTCATCAATTGGGCGGCTTGTCGGCGCCACGATTCTTGCGCATGGTCGGCAAGGATACGTTTGTGCCGAGCTATGACGTGGTGGCGGCATTGAATGCGCAGCAGATTGTCGACAAGGTGCCGAGCAGTCTGCGCGACCTGGCATTGGTGCAGGACGTGTTCAACCAGTGGCATGAAGAAAGTGGCGGGCGGCCGATGAGCCAGATTTCGATGATGCTGGCCTACACCGTCAACCATTAGGACCGAGTTGCCCCGTTCGCTGGCAAGCCAGCTCCTACAAAAACACCAGACCTGTAGGAGCTGGCTTGCCAGCGAAGGCGTCGGATCAGGCGACGGAGATCTCGCCTTCGCCAGCCAATTTGCGGTTCAATTGATATCGCCACCGCACATACAACAGTGCCGAACAGAACACCGCCAAACTCGCGGCCATCTCCAGCACGCCGAAGATCTGGCGATTCGGGTCATAAGCAGCCAATGCGCCCTTGATGAAATACAGGTTCACCACAAAGCACATCCACGAATGCCCGCGGGCATTGCCGACTATCATCCCCGGCGCGAGCAGTAACAACGGCACCAGCTCAATCAGCAAAATCACCCACGGCCGTGCTCCGTGCAGGTCGGCGACCATCAGGTAGTAAACGCACAGCAACCCCACCAGGCCGAAAAAACACAACAGGCTGATAACGCGCATGGCCCGAACCCGTGGTTCAAGCCATTCGATAGCGGGCAGGACCTTCGGTTTCTTGGCCACCCTTAACCCTCCAGTTTCTGAGCTGTCTTGGCCAAGCGCATGCCCAAGGCCCGGCACAGTGCAACTTCATGGGCATCCAGCCCGCTTTTGCCATAGGCCCCGGCGTGATGGCTGGCGCCGTACGGCGTGCCGCCGCCCTGGGTTTCCAGCAATGCCGACTCGCTGTAGGGCAGGCCGGTGATCAACATGCCGTGGTGCAACAGCGGCAGCATCATCGACAGCAGGGTGGTTTCCTGCCCGCCATGCAGGCTCGCGGTGGAGGTGAACACACCGGCGGGTTTGCCCACCAGGGCGCCGGTCAGCCACAAGTTGCTGGTGCCGTCGAGAAAGTACTTGAGTGGCGCCGCCATGTTGCCGAAGCGGGTCGGACTGCCCAGCGCCAGGCCGGCGCAGTTCTTCAGGTCATCGAGGCTGGCATAGAGCGCGCCTTCATCCGGGATATCCGGCGCGACGGCTTCGCACTCGGTGGAAATGGCCGGTACCGTGCGCAATCGGGCTTCAAGGCCGGCCTGTTCGACACCGCGGGCAATTTGCCGGGCCATTTCGTTGGTCGAACCGCTGCGGCTGTAATACAGCACCAGAATGTACGGCGCAGTCACGGCAACAACTCCAGGATCTGCTCTGGCGGACGGCCGATGATGGCCTTGTCGCCGACTTCGAGGATCGGTCGCTCCATCAGTTTCGGGTGGGCGGCAATGGCGGCGATCAATTGCGCCTCGCTCAGGCTGCTGTCGGCCAGGGCGAGGGTCTTGTATTCGTCTTCGCCGGTGCGCAACAGTTGCCGTGCACTGATCCCGAGTTTGCCCAGCAGGCTCTGGATTTGCGCGGCGTCCAGCGGCGTTTCCAGGTAGCGGACCACCGTCGGGGCCAGGCCGCGGGCTTCCAGCAGTTCGAGCGCACCGCGGGATTTCGAGCAGCGCGGGTTGTGATAAAGCGTCAGATCGGTCATGAGCGGGTCGCATCTTGCGTAAGGTGGCGGCTATTCTAACTGGGCAGCGCGTAATCCTGAACCTTGCCGGGCGATGGGTCGCAGGCGCTTTCAATTTTTGACAAGGAACACGACATGACTAGGCGACTGGCAGCGGCATTGACGATTATCGGGGCGTTGATGCTGGGGGGCTGCGGTAACGACTACGGGATCGATCAAAACGGACAGAAGGTCGCCGCCGAGCGCCTGGATGGAAAATGGCTGGTGATCAACTATTGGGCAGAATGGTGCAGCCCGTGCCGTACCGAGATTCCGGAATTGAACGCGTTGGCCGACCAGCTCAAGGACAAGAAGATCGGCGTGTTCGGGGTCAACTTTGACAACGTGCAGGGCGAAGAGCTGAAAAGTGCCAGCGAGAAACTCGGAATCAAGTTCACCGTGCTGGCGCAGGACCCTTCCGAGTTATTCGAATTGCCGCGCAGTGAAGCACTGCCGGTGACCTACATCATCGATAACAAGGGCAAGGTGCGCGAACAGTTGATGGGCGAGCAGACGGCGGCGGGGGTGGTGGCGAAGCTGGAGGCGTTGCAGGCTAAAAACTGATCGCGGGGCTGCTGATCGTTCCCACGCTCTGCGTCACTAGTGTCCGGTAAACATGTTTCATAGCTGAAGGCTG
>CXWK01099006.1_pt6 | contig 33655 bp, 46 predicted proteins | sample 590851 | NCBI WGS metagenome assembly CXWK01 (sample SAMEA3498364, study PRJEB10139) | wastewater metagenome | biome: wastewater treatment plant; material: activated sludge | place: Denmark | collected 2014-08-01
CCCATCCACATAGCTTTAGGGCATACGCTTTCTCTCTTAAAGAAGAAACGAGAATCGGCAGAATTTAATTTGTCTTTAGACCATTTATTAATCTCAAAATTAAGATGATCAGAGATTTTATTCTCAATAATATTGAACTCTTTGGTAAGGTTTTTATCTTCATCAAAAATCTCAAGATTATGCTTTTCAACAATATCCTTAATAGTGATACCTACAGAATCCGTATCAGAAAATACCACACGATCCTTTTTATCAATACCCCATTCAGATGCAATATAATCATTGATGATCTGCGCACTCTTCTTAATCATAGCTTGCCCTGTAGTTGTTACAGAGGTTGCCACATCCAATTCATATAGAGCAAAGAATCTATTAGCAAAAGCACCGTAAGTAGAATTCAATAGAATTTTATAAAGATACTGTTCAACATCTTTCTGAGAAGAAAGGGTTTGTAGTCTCTTATATTCTGCGGTTCCTTCTTCCATGGTTTCTAATTGTTTTTCAATTAGAAACATTTCTTCCTTAACCTTCTTTCTTTTCTGATAGAGCGTATCACAGAAACTGGCAGCAATACCCTTAACGGATTGATCATACATGACCCCATTAGCCGCAAATGACCAATTTTTTAAACGAAGAAATTCATAGAACCTATCTCTTGCCACGGTCATTTTCTTATTCTCTTTACAGAGCAAAAGTGTATATTTTTCTGCATCCTTATCAAGGATTTTAGCAACCTTCGTTTCAGGAGAAATATTCAGTGTAATGATGTTACTAGGATAGAGCGAATTAGCATCAAAGCTAACCACATCTTCATACAATCCTTCTTCGGGGGGTTTAACGTATCCTCCCGGTATCTTCTCTGCATGGTCAACACCTTTCTGTGTAGAAATGTACTTACCATCTTCAAGTGATTGCTTAGCAAGAACACCTGTGATAATAGCAGTTTTACCAAATGCTTTATCAAGATTACAGAATCCGCTGAATGCAGAGAACTTAGCAATTTCTAAGTATTTCTTTTCTTCATCTAGCATAACCATCAACTTAACGTCCCAAATGTTATAGTTAATAAATTTATTCCAATCTTGCTTTGCAAGTTCTTGAAGAGAGGTGTCCCCGTAATCGAGTTTACCACTTCCTAATTCAGAATAACATACGAAGTCAAGGGAATCACTCTCACGTTGACCGGGAGTGAAATATTTATAAAGAACCATGTAATCCATATGTGCAATGCCACCGAATTCATATTCGATATATTCTTGACCATATCTATTCTCTACAGCTTTGCTATAGATGTTATTGACAGGTGATAGGTTCTTGCTATATCCCTCACCAAACACATATTCTAAACGATTAACAATGTATGGGATGTCGAAACTATAAGAGTTATATCCGACAATAACATCGGGAAAATTGGCACGCCAGAAACGTACAAACTTTTTCAAAAGCTGTGTTTCACCTGCACAATATTCATAAACTACTTCTTCGGGTTCAACACCTACCAAATGGTCTTTACAGGAATAGTCATCATATTTACCGATACCCCATGTGAAATATTTCTTACGCTGTGTATCATAAATGGTAATGGAAGTGATAGGAAACTTCGCTTCCATTGGATCGGGAAATTCATTTGCAATAACTTCGATGTCAAAAAAGAAAGTCCGTAACGGATGCCGAGTTAATTCCGAAATGTCCTTTTTATAGTACAAATCAAGCAAGTACTGCTGTGTAGGTGGAAGATTATAATAAATCAATCCAGTAGAATTCTTTACATACTTTGCCCGGTCATAATTATTATCAAACTCCCGTTTCATTAACGGAGCATTATCAATACCATATCCATCCACTCTTGATTTATTAGTGGATGGTATCATGATGTATGGTTTATAGTTCTTGATTACCCGGCAAGGGATTCCATCATCTGTCCATGTGAAATGGTGGATTTGGGACTTCTTTTGATCATAGAAAACGTTACGGTAAGACATTGAATCAACTTACTCTCGAATGGTTATATATGCAACCTTTAAAACGAAAAACCCTCTTGGAAATTCCAAGAGGGTTTTTCTTCTCCACCACCAAGTTTTATAAAACTTGGAAAATTATATTATGCGGATTCAGTGGCATCTTTCAGACCCTGATAATATTCTTTTTCCACAAGGGAAATATTATCAATCTTATTGAAGAGAACATCAGCCGCTTTGATGAATTCTTCTTTCTTCTGTTTTCGGAGCTTTTCAAGTTCCTTCTCCTTGTCATCAAACGCCTTGTTCATTTCAGCATATGCCTTCAATAGAGACTTAAGTGTTTCCTTTGTCTGTTTGATATTTTCAGCATGTTCTTCTTTGAACAAGTCTGTAATGATGGAGGCAAGATCGTCCTTCTTAACTTTCTTTGGAAGTTTAAGATTGTCCGAACCATCAACAACTGCGATCAATTTCTTAATCGTAATTGCAAACTTTTTCTCAACTTTATTTTCCTGTTCCTTTGTTTCGACTTCTGTGTTATCTGTACTCATAGTGATTTCTAATGTAACATGTTTTGGTTTCTATTCAAACTATTATCTTAAAATTTAAAGCGGCGAAGGTGACTGAAATCAAAAATACCAGTTTCATCGGTATGTAGCAAGTCCGCATATGGTAACTTTTGAGCCATATCATTTAATATTGTAATACGTCTATCCAACCAATCATTATCTACCTCGCCACCATGAAATTTAATTCGAGTTGCTTGAGGATATTCCATTCCTCTGTAGTATGCGGTATCATAAGTCATACATATACGTTTAGAATATTTTTGAGGAACTTCACCAAGAAAAGTACCAAATACTTCATTTGCTTGTGATGATCGAAGTGTATTTTTTAATATCTCTAAAATATGAATGTGATCTTTAGAATAATGAGACCCCATTTGCATCCCTTGTTTATAAAGGGTGCAGAGATTTTTATTAATTAACTTAACGAGTTTATCGAGTTTGACTTGAGAAGACATGCAGCATGTTACACGTCTTCTCAAAATATGTCAAGCTTATTGTTTAAACTGTTCTTTATTTAATTCATAGAACCATTTACTATCTTTGCGTTTTTCATCGCCGTAAGGAGTAGTGTATAAGGTAACAAGTTCATCTAAGTGATTTTTAAGTTCATATTTAGATGCATATTCTCTACCAAATTTAACAGCTTCTTCGTATGATCTTGGAGTCTTAAGAACGTCCTCAACCATCTGCATCATTTCTGCACCTGTATGGAATAGATATTTCCATCCATCAGCATTATAACATTCAATGTTTTGTGCGATTACAGGAATACCGAATGCACCACCTTCTGTTAGCTTAATATTTGACTTTGCTCTATTAAACACATTGACCGCAAGAGGTGCCAACATGATTTGACAATTAAGGTTTCTGATCTTATCTGGATATTCTGGTAGCGGAATCCAAGGATGGAATTCCACACCTCTACCAATATATTCACGAAGTCTATAAGGTAATGCACCACCAAGGAAAATCCATTCATATTTCTTCTTATTAAGAATATCATCTAAGATATAATCAGTAATGTGTTGGAAGTCATCTCTTTGATGATTATTATTTGTTACGTCGAAATGGGTTGCACTACCTGCGTATAAGATACGAGGTTTCTTGTGCTTACCTTTACTCTTCTTATAATTGAACATAATCTTTTCAAGATTAAATCCAACATCAACAAGATGCTTAGGAGCATAGTTAGGCACAACGGAAATCTTATCGAATTCAAGATGTTTCTTATAGTGCTGTTTCATGTATTCAGAAACAACAGTCATTTCATCCACATACTTCACAATCTCTTTAACTGTGGTATGAATCTTATCATCGGTGAATCCTGCCTTACATGCATTGTAATCAGGAATATCCGAATGCGGAAGAACCACGTCATCAACTTCCCAAATAATACGGAATCCTTTACCTGTCTGGCGTTTGAATTCATCAGAAACGGTGCGAAGGAATTTAACGAATTCTAACTGATTCTCTGTACATTGACGCTGCAATCTAACCGCATCAATTCCACCATAGAACTGTGCGAGCGTGACCATTTGATATAGAGTCATCACTACTGCCTTGTTATAGGCTAATAGATCGTCTGCGGGCCATATCATGCGCCAGAATCCGCAACCTGATTGGTCTGCACAATAATGGATAACTCTAGGCAATCCTTCGCCGGGAACGGGGATTTTAAATGCTTCAGGTTTAGCAAGGGAGGTCCATCCTTTAACAACAATAGGAACAATACCTAGCTTCTGTCGAAAAGGAGAGAAGGGGTGTCCATGAGTTGGGGAGACGGTTGGTTGAACCGGAGCAATTCCCGGTATTTTAATATTTGTATTTGGACTAACGAAAGAAGCCATGTTAAAAATATTTAACATGGCTTCTTTTCATTATCAAATGTTGTTTGTATTAAATCACTGTATCAATTAAATCTGGATACCCATCCTGAATAAAATTACATATCGTAACTAACTTCTCAATATCAGAAACAGATAAAATATTATTATTTTTAATTTCCTCTCGAATTACTCCGTAGTGCCAACGCTCATGCGTTTCTTTTAGAAACGTAAACGTCTCATCATATGACATATTTCTGATAGCTTTACCCATATTAACTATTATAAAATTGTTGAATCAACATAACATGATTGATATGAATCACATATATTAAATAATTTTTCTTTTTCTAAAGAGGAATAGCTACTGGCCTCCAATTCAACTTTAGCTCTAATAAGAGAGATAATCCAGTCTTCAAGTTTATCACCCGATAAGAGTATCTCCACCATTTCATCAAATGTTGAATTATATGTTAAATCTATTATAGGTTTCATATTATTAATTATTATAAAATTGAATTAGTTGATCCTGTGTTTTACCGCCTACTTGTCTTCCAACTTCTATACCTTTCTTGTAATGAATGATTGTCGGAATTGCTCTTATACCTTCTTGAGCCGATAAATTACTCGATTCTTCCGTATCTACTTTAATAATATTGATAGTATCTTTCACTTGATCAATGAAAGGTGCCATTGCACGGCAAGGGCCGCAGTAACTCGCACTATATACGATAATTAAGTTTTCATCATTTGCTCTTTTAATTATAGCTTCTTGTTCTGTTGTGTATTCCATATGTGTTTATTTAATCTTTCATCTTTTCGTGTTAAAGTAATATGTGGGTAATTATTTATTCCTTGCATTAAAAGTTGCTCTACTTCATTTTTCTTAAACGATAAATTCCAATATTCTCCTTTTCTTTTTGAAATAGTTCCACCAAATAAAAATTGTAAATCGGTGATAAAAGTTTGACTTGCAGATACAATGCTTATGCGCCGTCCATTTTTATCCACCCACCCATCTCCATCAATAATTCCTCGTAAAAAACCTATTTTAAATTCTTCGGAAGATTTATTAAATGTGACCCGATTGACACTTAAATCGTATGTTTTGTGTTTAAAAATTAAAAAAGACCTGATAATATTTTCAAAAAATGGCATAGATGCTACATAATTTATTTTATTAGTTGTTCCTAATGTGGGGGGTCTTATTCTAAAATTAGATTCTGCTATATCATATAATAAAGTATTGAAGAAATTAAACAAACATTTCTTATCCTTTATAGCTAGGGTCACTTCAATCCGGTTTATAGGTGATCTATTTGAACGATTCTGATATAGAGTTCCATCAGCGGCAAAAAATCCTAAACACCATCCTAAATCAAAATCAGGTATTGCTTGTTTTGGTTGGTGTTTTATACGACTACCTTTTTCTAAATATGGACTCTTTATACCACTTTTAGCTCGTATGGTGGATAACCTTCTACTTTTTATATTCAAAATTTCACATAACTCATTAGAATTTTTAGAATTATTATATTCTTTTAATATCTCAACTTGTTTCAAATATCTAACTGATAAACGCTTAACACTATTACTCACCATATAGCATTATTTATCAGAAAGTTATGTATTTATAAGATTTTTGTTATACCGTTTTCCTTTTCCAGTCTGATTAAGTTTGAATCCACCACCATCGTATTAGTTGGATTATGTGTTATAATATAGTAGGCTTCTTCATTCTGCTCACTCATTGTTTTAAGCAATTCCATAATTTCTACAGTGGCGTTACTATCAATTGATGAATCAAATAATTCATCAAATACTGAGATATTCACAGTTACATTGCTTTGTAGTCTGCGTATATCTCTGAAAGTGAATAGCATAGAGAAACATACTCTACCCTTTTCTCCATCAGATAAACGATCATACGAAATTACCTTACCAGATTTATTGACTACTGTTTCTTCAAAGAATTCATCGAAAGTAATAGCACATGGCGTATTCAATCTTTGTAGATAAAAATTAAGTCTCTCGTTTACTACATCTAGAATCTTACTAGTAATATAAGCCTTGACACCTGTAGGTGAAAATGTAATTTTCAATCCTTCCAAGATAATAGTTTCTTCCTTTAGGCTATCAACTAGTTGCCGCTTCTTATTAAGAAGTTCTTTGTCTTGTTCAATCTTATCTGCAAAGGGATTAGAAGCTGTACGAATATTTGCCCGTTCCTTAGTGACATTAAGAATGCGCTCTTGAGATTTATGGTACCTATCTTGATCCTCTTGCGTCTTGATATTCTTATTGACTAATGCGCCCCACTCATTATTAGTTAATAGATGATTTGTATCGAGTATCTTAATAACTCCTTCTAATTTCGAAAGCTTCTCTTCATATTCCGCAATCAGAGTTTCAATCTGTTTCCGTTCTTCATCAAAGTTATGTTCTTGATGATTATCAAATGGACGCTTACATGTAGGGCAATTAGTAGGTTTATCAACTAATGATTTAAGCTTGGTACGTTCATTCCGTAGCTCTATAGTCAATTCTGTTTTTCTGGTGGATGCCCGTTGTTGCTTACCTTGAATATTAACTAAAGCAGCCTTCTTAAGTTCAATATCTCTACCTATTTGAACCAATTCCGTAGTCAAATCAATTGGATGAATAGCCTTAAGTTGGCTCAATAATTCATCATGATCCTTTAGTAACTTGGCACGACGATCCTCATGGGAGTCTGCATAGACTTGATCCCGTTCAATGGATTTAATGAGTTCCTGTAACCGTGCTTCTTCTTTACCCCATTCAGTATTTTTGGCAGCATATTCATCCTTGGCATCCTTTGCTAACTTAGAGAATACTTCTAATCCAAGAATACCTTCAATGAATTTAGTCTTAAGGGATTTATCTTGGGATAGGAACGAAGATGATTCCTTACTAGTCATTACGATAGTATTAGTGAATACTTCCTTAGTAATACCTAGATCATTGATAATATCCTTAGTAGTTTCTGGCTTAGTGTTTGTCTTATCTTCTTCTCTACCGTCATCATGGATGATTGTACGAGTTAGAATGTCCGGTGAAATAGACCGCATAATAGCATACCGAACACCATTCACGGTGTACCAGCATTCTACTATGCAGTCATTTCGAGCATCATCATTCTTAATCTCCTTATGTGTCATTATCCGGTAAGTGCTACCAAACAACACAAATGAAAGAGATTCTACTATAAGTGAAGTCTTACCAACTCCGTTATAGGAATTATCATCTTTATTAAATCCTGTTATGAAGTTGATACCATTTTCAAATACCAATTCTGTTGGTTCTGGACCATACGATAAGAAATTTCTTAATCGAATTTTTTCAAATATTACTTTTTTCATTTGGATTTTATTCCTAAAATCTTCAACTCTGCTTTGGTTAATTTTTTAAGGATTTCTTTTTTACTTTCTGATTTTTTCTCCTGATATTGTTTAGCTTTTAATTTCCGAAGCTCTTCTTTCTTTTTAGTTTCTTCGATATTTTTATTAACAAATTTGGTAATTTGTTCATCCGTCATATCGTAAAACACTAAGGGAATTTCTTCGCTATAAAAATTAACTCCATCATCAAAAGAAGTACTTATATAAACACCTATTGTTTCAGAAGAAACAGAGGGTAATTTGGCACAACCGGGATATTCATAATATGACCAATCCCACCAATAATCTTTTATTTTTAAAATCTTTGCCAATAATTTAATTATTTCGGTAGTTTTTGCCGATAAAGCACCTAATGATAAATCTAATTTTTCTTTATCATTTTTATATAACGATAGTATTGTATTCATATTATTTAAAGCTCAGAATCAAGTTATTGATTACTTCTTGAGGCATACTGATATATTTTTCTTTGCTATACATTCTCTTCATTTCAGATATAACCCGTCCAACTTCTTTACCATTAGAAATACCTAATAATTCCATTACCAATTCACCATTAAGTTTGCTTTTGAACTTTTTATTCTGCTCATATTCTACCTTATGATGTTTTAATGAAGGTTTCAACTGTGGAAATTGTGCAGCCCACATCGGAAGATAATATTCTCTACGTTCAAAAACATAGCGATTATATTTCCAACTGTTCTGTCCCAACCATTCGATAAAACCTGCATACATTGCTCGCTTTTTATTACGAACTCTGTTGATATGGTTTAAGCTCTCATAGTCAAAAATTTCAGCACTGAAATACTTAGAAGATGCAACCCAATGATATACTTCTTCATTCGTATCAAAACCTTGTTTCCAACGATCATAATCAAATCCTAACAACGGCAAAATTACAGAAAAATCTCTCGTAAGGATTAACTTTTCCATCACATGATCATTATCAAGAAACATTAATGATTTATCGAATAAACCTTGACGAATCCAGAATGATAGTCCCACATGTCCGTGGTGTAGGCCGAATTTATGTGCAATCCGACCAACCAGCATCCCTAAATCATTCCAGCTAGTGAAATCAATGGTGGATTGGAAATTTATCATTTCTACTAAGGTAATATCAATTTGAAAGCCTTTTACAGGGAATGATATTACGTTGGAATTTTTATGGACAGATACCTTATATTGTTCCATTATAAATGGAACAATATCTAAATGTTCTCCATGTCCAATAATTATATCTAAATCTCCATGGGAAGTTTTGTTTCTGATATATGGTGCCACTCCTACAGTACATTTATTTCCGAAATTATCACGGATCAATCCGATTATTTCTTTTTGTAAAGAAAAATAATCTTCTGTCGATAATCTTTTTTCAGGTAAACCCCATGTTTTCAACAAATTTCCGCCCATATTTACATTATATCATATTCAAACACGAGTGTCAATATCCAAAATGAATACAGATTATATAAATAATATAGATATGAATAAACTTGAAAATAACAATACAGTGTGGACATATGATATGGATGAACAATTAAAATTAATTAATAATGGCATTAATACTTGTTCACAAATATCTAAAATAATGAATATATGTCATAAAAATATACAGAGACGTATTAATAAGTTGGGATTGAGTGTTCCTCCGCGAGGAACAACGGTGTTAACAGAAGAACAACAATGTCAACTGAAACAATTAATTGACGCAGGAACTTTATTAAAAAATAAGTCCAAGATAATGAGTTTAAAACCTCGTACTATATCTCATTTTATGAATAAAAATAAATTTTATATTAATCCGAAAAAAGATAGTTCTAACTGGACACCTTCTGAGGAACAGATGCTCGTTGATCTTAATAATAATGGTAGAACAATAAAAGATATTTCTAGAATCATTAGAAAAAGAACATCCAGTATAACTGAAAAATTAATAGAGTTAAACTTAATGCGGGAATCCACTTTTAGAGTGTTGAAAAACAAAGAATTAGCTATTACTAATATGCGACATTGCTGGAAATGTAATATAACTTATCCGTTACAAAATTTCTATAATGATAAATGTGTATCAGGTAAAGCAAAAACATGTAAAACATGTGCATTAAATACTTCGAGAAATAATAGATATTTGATACAGTATGATATTCCTAAATTAATTAGAAAAAAAGTATGGGAGGCAAAACATCGCGCTAAAAAATATAACATGGACTTCAATCTAACAAAGGACATGGTTATTGATTTGTTTAATAAACAGGAAGGTAAATGTTATTACACTTCTCATACATTAATAGGAAATATACTTGATCCTAAATCTCTATCAATAGATAGAAAAGATTCATCCAAGGGATATACTATAGATAATATAGTGCTATGTTGTAAAACAGTTAATTATATGAAACTTGCTCTATCTATGGATAACTTTAAACAGTGGATTATAGATATTCATACTCATTTTATTTCAAACTTTAACTGAGTGATTTCTTAATCACTTCTAATTGAGCCGCAGTAATTTCTCCCTTGATGAACTTTTCGATATTTTCACGGAGAATATCGGTTTTAGTTGGTTCAGGGGGAGTTTGTGTAGGAGCAGGTCCACGGAGAGGATCGTGATAAGAGGAAGCGCCAAATACGCCAGTTGATGTCATTGCCATAATATACTATTAATAAACAATACCTGAATATTTCAACTCAAATATAGCAATAATATTGGGTATGCCATATTCCTTCGGGTTTTCTGATAAGCGTTCCTTTTGCAGTATGAATCAATTCTCCTTCTTTATCCCCGTTTGTTCTAAGTAAACAAGTCTTCAATGAATGAAGTGTCTCTACTTCTATATCATTACAATGAATTATAAACATAAGGAATGCTTCATAAAAACTAGTTCCTCCAATCTTGATATAATATGGTAACTGATCAAACCCATTTGAAATTATATCTATATTTTTTGAATTAGAAATATATAAACGATCACAATATCCATGCCAGTCATCATGATTCATTACCCATAACTTAGAAAAGTCATAACTTTCAATATCATCAGGTAAACCAGTATCTTCTAATAAGAGAAGATCGGGACGAATTCTTACTACGGCATCATATTTAAAATTACCCAATTCTTCATATTTCTGTTTCAATTTATTACATTGTTGAACACAATATAATTGGCGAAACATTCCTTGAGTGGCTTTTTCATTAACTAAATCTTCATTAAATGATTGCCTATGTTCTGTATGAACTGCCTTCACATTTTTATTATCTTTCAACATAGATAATTTCTCTATGTCAGGATCATCCGCCCACATGAAAATAAAAATATCATAATCTCTAAATTTAGATAAGATATTTTTCTCTAAAAGTGGGTAGGTTTTATCAAAGGAACGGAGTTCTCCTGAAAGACAAAAAGCTGTTCGCATTATAAGGTATCAAGAAAGACATTTTTAAATTTCTGCATTACTTGGTCAGGCGCAAAATGCCTATAAGCATTCCAATCTCTATCATCTTCATTCTTAGAAAATCCAGTTAAAATACTATATAAATCCCGTGCATTTTCATAATATACACCTTTATCTTTTAATGTGAATATATGATTCTTTTCAGGACTATGTTTATATGTGATAACGGGTTTATTACATAGGGAAAATTCTGCGCATGCTGCTCCAAAACTTTCACCCACTTGCCGTGCATGAATCATTGCATCACAAGTATTAATAAATCTTCTCTTTGTGGTTAAATCTGCAAAAGGTTCCACGTTTATGACACGGGGATGGTTAATAAATTGAGGAGTTTGTGCGAATATAAAATATACATCATCTCTTCTATCTAAAATATGTGATATTGTATCATTGACAAATGGAATATCCCATCCGTAATAACCACCCATCCGACCAAATACAATTGCATCAGCAGGAATACCTAAATGTGCTCTAAAATCTTCTTTAGTATCAGGTAAATGAACACAGTACGGCACATATGGATGTGTTCCATTTGAACAGTGAATACTAGACCACTCGGAAACATAGGCATACACCTTACCGTGAGGCTCATTATGCATTCCAACTACATGTACGAACATAGGAACATTATCGACCCATCTTCCTTCGTTTATTTTACCATTCTTTTGCAGATAACATGCATCTGCTTTACATTGATCTATGGCTTGCTCAAGGGCAGGCATGTTTTGTGTTCCCGGTAATGCAACTAATTCAATATTATGTCTTTGGAATTTTTCAATAACAAGCGGACTGTTATAGGAATTAACTTCATCATAAATCATAACGGATTTATTACCAAGAATAGTTTGATTAAAGTGACAATAATCAATTTAGGAAACTCCTGTTCCTTGGAGGTCCATATGCGGTTGATAAAATGCTAGTGTTTTCATATTTTTAATATAGGTATCAAACCTCTATGTAATGGATATACATCTTTTAATATTTTCGTCAAATTTAATCAATTGTTTTTGTAAATACATCATTTTAGTAAAATAAAATTTGCCCGGTCCACAAGTTTTGCATTTTAAAGACGCGATTTTATCTCTAAGGATTTCCATTTCCTGAATTATTTGTTCTTTAGTCATAATAAATTATACTCTTTTTGCTCTCCAATTTGTTCCCATATTTCTTTCTCGATTAACTTAGTCATATCATATAAGGAAACCAAGGTGCGATTAATATCTTCGGTAGCAGTTGGAATCACGGTTATACCCAGAGAATATACATCACTAATTTCTGAGATTAAATCTGATTTAGTGCAACTTTCTGGGGAATGAATATGTCGTGTTCCTTCCCATATCATATTATTCTCTATAATATGATGAATGAATTTACTTAATTCTAAACAAGTTACGCCGTTCCATATATGATTAAAATATCCATTTACCGGTTTACCTTTATTAGATAATACCCATTCTAATAAGGATTTCTTATGTCTAAGTTCTTCCCCGATAATAGAGGTACGAATAACACATGCTTTGGCTGGTTCACCTAGACTTTTGCTTTTACCATATACGCTAGTTTCATCATGGGCATCCTTTTCATTGTATCCTCCGGTAGAACCGGAAAAAACACAATCAGTAGTAATATGGAGCAATTTCGTATCAAATTGTTTACTTAATTGTTGTAAGGAATGGGGTAAAAGAGAATTGATTAGAACTGTATTATATTCATCGGGATTATTTCGTTGTGGTATAATTCCTGTACAATTAATGATTATATCACCTTCGTCTAACATTAGATACTCATCTAGATGAGCAATATTTTTCTCATTTATTAATAAATTTAATTTAGAGTATTCCCTAACATTAAAACTTTCAATATGGTTACGCTGGAGATAAGTGAAAACATATCTTCCTAGCATTCCATCTGCACCCAATACTGAAATATTCTTCATGGTTTAAAATAGTCAAATTGTTTTAGAAAATCTTTCAATTCAGTATAATTGATTAAATTATTCCTAGACGAATATTCATTATTTTTAAATTCATAAGCATTGTGTTGTATATTTTTATGAATATTAAACACGTTGTAACTATGGTCCCAAGTTGTTCTCGACATTTCTTCGGGAGCAATCATCAATTCATGAATCTTTTCATTAGGCCGAGGAACAGTAATATTATATTCCAATCCAAACTTATCATGATATATATCAAATAAATCCTTAACCTTGAAACTTGCTGCATCAGGAACAACATTTACATTATTAAACTTCAATGACTTGTAAATCAATGTCATTGCTTCGTCAATAGTTAAAAGAAATCGAGTCATGTCCGCTCCAAACAAGGATAAAGTTCTTTGATTCTTAATATATTCCCATATTAACGGAATAATTGAACCAGTTGAATTGACTACATTACCATAAACAACAGAAACTAATCGAGTGGAAACGTTTTCGTTATTAGAAATAAAACTTTCAGAAGCCGTGAATTTCATTGAACCATATATAGTGCTGGCTGCTCTACTCTTATCAGAAGATATAAAACAAGCGGCTTTCAATTTGTTGTCAATTGCTGCTTTCTTTGAATTAAATGCGCCTTGTACAATGATTTGATTAGCTTCCTCGTAATTGGTTTCGCATGCCTCAATTTGTTTCATGCTTGCTGCAAAGATACCAATATCCATTCCTCGCATTGATCGGTTCAAATGATCATAATTACGAATATCTCCAACAATAAACTTAACCGTTGGAAACTCTTTCTTTAAGAAATAATGCTTTGCTTCGTCTCTAGAAAAAACAGTAATTTCATTGTCAATATATAAATCTTTAATTAGGTTCTTACCTAAATAACCTGCTCCTCCTGTGATAAAAATACGGGAATCTATTGGCTTATAACTCATGCTAAGGCCAATATATCATCAATTGACTTCCATTGCAAGATATTAGCTTTATTATTGAAGTAGAAATCAAAATCCTTCCGATCATAAACTAAAATATTCCTATTTGCTTCTTTTTTTACGATCCCCAACACAACATTACTTGGAAAAATATAGGAGAAAGCATTAAAATGGGGATTACCTCTAATTTCAATAAAGGAAATATAGGCAGTTCCGCTGGCAGTTTGTTTAGTATTCTCTAAATTTTCTGGACCAACATCGTGCATGAAAATAATACCATCAGGATTCAACACTTCTGCCGCATTTTGAAAATCTTTATTAACTTGGGAATATTCATGATTGGCATCTATGTAAATAACATCAAATGTTTGGGTATTTTGTTTAAAGAAATCATCGGTTGTTCCGAGAAAATCAGGTCTTGTCAGTGAATTATTATCTATTCCTGTTCGGGAAGGGCATTTAATTCGGTCATAAGTTTCTCTTGATTCTCCCAATCCTAATTCAAGATAAGAAGAGTGTTGCTTATGTTCTATAATTCTATTAATTAATTCAAATTTATCGTTCATATTCTTTAATTTTATTCATTACATATCTGGCTCTAGCAAGAGTTGTTCCATTTTCGATCAACCATTTCTGTTGAGCCTCATATAATTCTATGTAATCTTTTGTGGGTTTATTATCAATCACCAATCTATTTATTATATCATATAATTCTTTTTCAGTATAATATGAGACGGTTGGAAGATTCCGAGGTTCCATTAAAGGGTGTTTATTATTATAATCCTTGAATAATAATACTGAACCATTTGCCATTAATTCATAATGGCGAAGGCATTCGATTCCTCCTTTGGCACAAGTTAAGCCAAACCAACTTTGTTGAATATCTTTATAATATTCCTCTTCTGTATTAAATTTTTGGGTGGAATTGTTCTTAAAACATGCATCAGCAGGAGCAGTTTGTTGAAATAATTGATTCTTTATTTGTAGATTTATAGGAGTTATTTTATTGGCAGGGATACCAAAACCAATAGGCCAAACACTGGAAAGTTCTTCTACTAATTCTCTCTTAAAACATTTAGAAAGGAACTGCGCGCCTATTATGGATTGTCCCATATAGACAATCTTTCTTTCTGCATTGCCATAAAGATCATTGCCGTCTGTATAGAATTGATTGGAATGATTTACGTTCCATTTATCTCCATAAATGAATCCCGAACCATGTATAATTACATCAAAATCAATTGGCCTAAGATTATCTCTATCATAGGTTATGTCTTCTATAGGAGAGGTACAGAAAGTCATTCCTTTTCCATGTAATTCATTTATGGGAGATTCGGAAAAATCCCCATAGAGTATTTTCTTCTTAGGAAATTCGACAAAATCTTCCCCTAATAAGTTTCTCAAGCCATGTACAAGCGTCAACTCAAGGTAATCACCTTGAGTATTAGGATTTCTAGTACATAAAAATAAAACTTTCATTATTATTGAACCAATTTAATATCTGATAAGTTATGAATAGGTCGATTTTGAATCATACTACTAGCAGAAGGTCCACTATTTGGTCGATTATATCCAATATTCAATTGACTATCGTTCCAACTTTTCCAAGATTGTTTAATATCTTCTCTTGGTTCCTTCAAGGATAAATCCCAATGTTCATATTTCTCTTCTGAGATATTTTTAATGATGATATTACTATATCTCATATCATATTTTGTATCCCAATGTGGTTGAGAGTATCGGCATTTACTGTTTATGTCTTGAAGAGGACTCTTTGCTTCGCCATAATTATAATTAGAATCTTGTGATTCATATAAGGCTAGATTATGTTGTTTTATACGGAAAACAAAATCTCGATCTTCCCATCCTCCTCCTACAAATCGTTCATCCCACCAGCCAATTGTCCTAATTAGCTGCTTAGAAAACATCATATATCCAACATTATACATAAATGATATAGCATATCCTTCTTGCATATGTTTAATCATCTTCATGGCTTCATCTAAAGTAATTATAGCCCTATCATTAACGAATATCATCCATTCATATTTGGAAGTGACGATAGCATGATTCATCATTAAACTATATGATTTATATGCATGAGGATAACGTTCCGAACGTAAATTCCAATCAATTTTATATTGATGTTCTAATGGTTGTAGAATAAATCGCTGCTGATCTTCTATTATGGGTGAATGCCCTACATGCAAGTTAATACTAATCTCTTTTATATCAATCATATTTTTTGGAAGTCATTGTATGCGAGGTGTAATCCGTCTTTCATGTCTATCTGTGGTTGCCATCCAAAGGTGCGAATTAATGAATTATCCATGGTCTTTTTAAAAGTACCATCTGGTTTTGTATCATCAAATATGATTTCTCCTTCATATTGCACCACTTCTTTGATAATATATGCCAAATCTTTAATGGATATATCTGTTCCACTACCTACATTAATAATAGAAGGAGGGGCTTGCACATCTAATACTTTATATGCAGCTTTTGCCAAGTCTTCCGAGTTTAAAAACTCTCTAAGTGGCTTACCTGTTCCCCATAATGTAATAGATGGTTCTTTTTTAATTTTGGCAAGATGGAATCGTCTAATTAAACCGGGAATAACATGGGAATTTTCTAAATCATAATTATCATTTATGCCGTATAAATTACAAGGCATAATAGAATGATAATCGACTCCGTATTGGTTCCGATAAGTCTCACATAACTTGATACCATCAATCTTTGCAATGGCATACGGTTCATTAGTAGGTTCCAATGCTCCTGATAGTAGCTGATCCTCTGTGATAGGAATTATGGAGTGTTTAGGATAGATACAAGAGCTTCCTAAGAATAGTAACTTCTTTACTCCTGATTTATATGCAGCATGAACACAATTAGCTACAATCATCATGTTCTTATAGATGAATTCAGCCGGATATGTTTTATTAGCATGAATGCCACCGACCTTACCGGCAGCAATAATTACTTCATCAATTTTATTATAATCGAAAAAATAATTAACCGCTCTTTGATCTGTCAAATCTAATTGATCATGGGTGCGAATGATGGGCTTATATTTATTATTATCTAGAGAACGTAGAAGGGCGCTCCCAACTAGTCCCCGATGTCCTGCAATGAAAAGATTCTTCTTCATTTTAGTATTAAGTAATCAATTCCTCTCAAATCATCTAATTTCTCACCACCGGCATAGGAAATAGAACTTGCAAGAGCCTGATTAATCTCATTCATCTTTTCCAAAATAGTTTTATCTGATTCCAAACCTACCATAAATCCTTCAACATGTTTATCATGTTTTTTACAATGGAATGATGCCGAACCGAAATACTCTTTCTTGCCCTCATTCTTGATCTTAGCCGCACTGTCAATACATGGAGCGAATAGACCGCCACACATCACCATCTTAGCACCAAACACCATTGCTTTCGCAATATCTCCCATGTGCTTAATTCCCCCATCTGCAATGATAGGAATATTATGCTGTTTAGCAACCTCTACAGTTTGTGCAATGCTCCAAAGCATAGGGGCAGTGAATCCAGTTTGTAACTTTGTGGAACATACTGCTCCCTGTCCGATGCCAACTTTAATAGCATCAACCCCTAACTTAGCAAAAAATCCTGTTGCTTTTGGTCCTGCAATATTACCTGCAATAATTTTAGTACCTTGTAGTTCCTTTTTGATAAAAGTAATCACTTCTGCAACTTGTTTATGGTATCCAAGTGCAACGTCAACGGTAATAACATCAATATTATTCTGGTAATTATCAGCCATCCATTGAAGGTCTTTATAAGAGTCTTTACCTACTCCTGTGCTGACACTTACGAGGGGCCATCTTTCAGCATTGGCGGTTTTGATTAAATCAACCGTAACAGAATCACCATTTTCAACATGTCCAAAACGATGCATGCTATAGAAATAGCCATCATATGCTAGTTTTCGACATACATCAACATTAACCACACTTACCATATTAGCTGGTATGACTGGATTCTTAACATTGAAGCCTAAGAAGTTAACTGAGGTATCTGCATTATCTCTTGTTTCTAATTCACTATAATTATCAGGAATTAAACAAATGTCGTCGTAATATAAAGGTATCTTGCCGCTTTGTTGTGCAATATTTACTGAATTATGAGACGAACGAGTACATTCCAAATAGGTATTTTTTTTATTCATTATAATTTAAATTTTTTTATTATCCATTCAATCAAAAGATTAATTAGGTATCCCTTACTCGTAGTTCTATATGTTTGCCTTGTAAAGGATTCTACAAAATCATCTTTAGTTTTTTTGGTTTCCATTTAGTTAATCCACTTAGAAGCAACTCGCCAATCTGATCCAGTGAAGTGCCGAAACTTAACTCCGTCTCTATTATCGAACTTATTGATATAGAAAGAAGTATCAGATTCACCCGGCCAAATGGTTAGATTGTACTCTACAGGAAGAACTTGCACATTGCTATCAAAATCTTCTACGGAATAAAATGTGGTATTCTTCTTATCCGAATGAACCCCTTTATTAGGTAATTCTGTGAAAGGAATCCATGAATGACGCTTTATACCAAATAAATCATAGAATACTGCTTGCTCTCTGAACTCTGAAATAAATGTAGTTGGAGGTCTATTAGGTATTCCTTCATGAATAGTATATTCCCTTGACATTCGCTGAAAGCGATCTTCATCAAGAATATTATCAACTAATTGACGAGTCCAATCATTTACACGTAATCCAAAGATTCCATGACAGAAAGTATTACCACTATCTATACAAATTGACATAGATTTGCCTTCTACTGGTTCATATGAGGCATTCATATCAGCAATAGCAACGTCTGCATCTTGTTGAATAATAATGTCTCCATCTTTTAAAGTATCTGATTTAATCAAACTCTGAATAATAGACCATTTGTTCCAAGTCAAGTTTCCTCTGAATGGAACAACATTATTTTCTTTCCGAATCTCTACATATTTGAATCCGTGTTTCTCGCAGTATTGTTTATTACAAGGTGATATGATTTCATCAAAAATCTGTTGACGATTATCAGAATAGGCTGCTAGGACGAATAGGTACTTCATTTTAATTTATATATTTCTTTATATAATGCACCGCCATGAATTATCAAAGATTGTGCATCGGTTTCACTCCAATCTTCTGATATACTCATTTTATACATATTATATAATAATGTTAAAAGGGTTTCTTCTTGTATGCCATCTAAAAAATTCATAATCTTGTTAATACAACAGCATTGATATATGAACCAGTATAAACTATACTAAATGGTTGACGTGATTCCATGAACGGTTTTTTAAACATTTTAGTATTATGGAAATCATTAAATTCTGGTGTATATCTTTCCACCTTAAGTAACCATGCCCATAGTAAATCAATTACTACATCTAAGGGAACATCAAAGGGAAACTTAGTAAAATCTTTAATTTTATCCTCTTCCGTGACAAGATAACCCTTATACATTGTTACGGTATCATCTTCGAATTTAAAAAATACAGGAGGATTATATGTTGGCATCATATCTAGAAATCCGTGACATATCAATTCCCTCGCTTTTTTGAACTGTGAAAAAGCAGTCCCATGTATAGCACTTATATTACTCATAATCTTTTTAATATTTGTTTACAGACACCTTCTAATGTAAAATAATCATCATAGACTGATTTAATTTTCTGTCTCATTTCATTTAATTGATTATCCGAATATCTTTTTAATATATTATCCATATATGGTATCTGTTCCGGTTTAAGAATAACACAAAGTTCATTCCAATTCAATTCATCTTGCCAAGGAAGCCAGTGTTTATCCGAGACATATACTGGAATTGCTCCCAATTGCATTGTCTCATACAATCTAAAACTTGTGGCACCATATCCTCTTGGTGCCAACGCAAATATAGAATTCTGTGTTTTATGGATAAAATCTTCAAATCTATTAATTCTAACTAATTGTGCCCAATTTTGTATAGAAAATACATAACCAGTTTCTATGTCATATTCTTGACATAGTGCTTGTCTAATAGGGTGTGTTATAGAACCAACAAAAGAACAGAAAATAGACCGATTCTGATTAATAGATGTCTGTTCCAGTTTGGAACAGACTAACGGTATGGGAACACCGTTTCCTAAGCCTCCTGCCTCGAATACAAGCGTATTAGCAGGTAATCGCTGTCTTATCCCTTCATCATGCTGAACCACCGTAAAATAGGCACCATTTGGGTCTAATTGATCCAAATACTCCTGAATGTTGATTGGAGTATTCTCCACATATAAAGTTGTCCATGACACCGGGATAAGTGTTCGTCCTTTGACATCGAACTGATCCTTATTCTTGATATAGAAATCAAAGAAATAATCCTCAAGGTATTTCCCTTGATGGTACGGAGGATAAACCGGATAAGTGGGTTCCGGTCTTAGAAGTGAAAAGTCATATACTTTACTCATTCAATTTCTCTTTAAAAAGGTCTAACAGTTTTTCCTTGTGCTCATGATGGGTATAGTTGGCATGGAGCCATAATAGCTTATCCTTATCAGGAATATCAAACCCTATATCTTCCCCGTTCCACACTGTTCCTGATCTAGAACCATATGTGTATGCTCTATCAAACGGCAACAGCTTAAATTTTAAATGTTGAAGTTCTTCGTATTTCTTACAGTTACCCGCAAAGAAAGTTAGTGCCTCTTGTTCATTATTAAACTTCTCTAAGAATATATTCGTTGCCTTTAGAAGGTTCCGAGTATTCTCCGTGTTCTTAAAGAAGATAACTCCGGTGCAACAATTGAGAAAATGAGGATTAGGTGAATCCGATTGACAAATGAAATCAACTCCTTCAATTTCATCTAAAATATAATCATAGAAATTATTAACATTAATAATGTCAACATCTAAGAATCCATATACATCATTTTCAGGAATAGAAAGCAATTCATCCCATAGAAGTTTAGCCTTTATATACATAAAGGATTTCCAATTAGGATCATTGAAGGTTGGTTTTTCCCCTGCAAGTTGCGGAGCTTGAACAGTCTTCAACTCTAAACGTCGATCTTTCGGAAATGAAGGAAGAAAATATTCTTCATACATCCGTGTATGGCTAGGACTGTATAAGGTAACTATTTTCATTATATAACTCTATCAAGTAAACGAATACCAATATCACCAGTACGGACTAGATTTGATCTATCTGTATCTGCTAAGTAAGGTGTTTCACTAGTCAGTGTTTCTAAATCTAGAGCTACCTGTAGGGATACCGCAGGAGTAAAATTTACTCCCAAGTATTGTGATGTTAGAAACTCTACGCAATGTTTTTGAATCAAAAATTTATATAATTCTGTAGCATTTTGAATATTCTGAGCGCATGTTGAAAAGGGACTAATTGCTATTTGTTCTGTCACTTCTACTCTTGGTATGGTGTATCCGTCTGGCATATTAGGTAATATAGTTGATTCGTTTCTCAGTATCAAGGCGCAATGCATTGAAAAATTTATCAGTGAAGTCTTGTTCACCTGCTGTGGGGGTTAAAAATGCTCCCCAAGGTGTTCTTCGACATAAATTATATTGTAAATGATAATACATAACATTCATAACCAAATGATGAAATTTATTTGATTTCATTAAGTTTTCATTATAATCTTTTTCCACTGTATTATTATGTGAAACATTTTCATGGATCATATGACAAACTAAAGGTTTAGAACTATCATTATATAATTCCCCACCGTTCAACTTAATAATCCCTGCTGTTACTACATCAAAGGTAGGAACCCCAATTAGATATGGAGTATTGAAAAGATGCCGGTTATAAGCAAACCATTCTTTAGAGAAGATAAAACAATCAAACCCTGCTATTTCATTTCGTAATACTCTAGCACCTTCTTGTTTAAGTTTGAGAATGTCAGTAGTATTCGCAATCTCTAAACGAGAAATAGCCAATGCATTTGGATTATGGGTTTCAATGTATTCGATTAAAGCATCTGTGATAATACAGTCACTGTTGATATACCCAAAATGGGTAATATTCTCATGATCTTCATGAAACTCAGATTGAATAAATATTTTTTCCAACACATCAAAAAATACTGGAAGAGTTCTATTTGATCCTTTCACAATATTCTTTGAAGAATTTTCTAGAATATGTAATGCAGGAATTTTATAATCTTGATATTCTAATGTTGAAGGTTTCTCTGCTTTAAATTGAACTGCCAATAATGCTAATTTATTGGGCTGTAATCGCTCAATATGCATCCATGATTCCCTTGCGATATGTTGGCGATTGTTATTGCCAAATAGATTCGTTCCAAGAAGTAATTTTATTTTTTTGCTCATACAAATATATCACATTTAATGTTGTTTTTAATCTTAAAATTAATCCATTCTAGATTAGTCATCTGTCCTTTACATCTATTCTCAAACCATGTGAGATATTGTAAATTACTTAATTCCCATGTTCCTCCCTGTGATAAGGGGATTATATGATCTAAACTCGGTTTATCTTCCATGCATTTAGTAATTTTCCACTTGTCATATAGTTTGTTAAATTGTGGATCATTATAAAATTTATGATAATAATTCAAGTATTTTTCTTTGGTATCGAAATAAATTTTTACCTTTTTTGAAATTTTTTGTGATAGAAATGAAAATTTATTGGTATCTGTTACAAATAATAAATCTTCAAAAGATATATCATGATACATATGATGAATTAGTGATTTTTTAACACTATTTAATTTATTTTTATACCCTATACGTTTACCCCTATTTCCTTTAGAGATTTTCTCTTTTGTTTCAGTGGATAACTCTTTAATTCTATTTCGTCGAGTTATTTTAATATTGTTCTTGATTAAAATATCTTTTATTGATTTTCTACTTATTTTAAAATAATCTATTAATTGTTGAAGAGTGAAATCATCATGAATATGTTTATTAATCAATTCAAATTCATTGATCGGATTGTTTAGTAAATCATATTTGGTTTTTCGTGTGCGTGCCATATCTTATACTTATAAGAATATTATAGCAAATCTTTTCCCTAACAGTAATTTCATAAATGTTTGAATGCGCTAACGATAGCGTCTGTATCAGTTTCGTATAATCCTGCCGAATTGATATTGTTTAATTCTACGATCTTCCAAGATGCACAATGAAAGTCATTAGAAGTGCTACCTAAATCCATGACAAATGCATCATCAATAGAACCAGATGATAGTATATTCCGGCACTGTTCCCATGCTGGATGCGATCTATCTATTCGAACCTGTTTATTATGTTTATTAATTTTATACAATGATGCAGATATAATCTCTCCGCCTACGATAAAGAACCGGGCTTCATCATATATGTCAATAGCATATGATACTCTAACAAGTTCATCGTCTTCATTCTCAATAAATGAAGTAGCTAGTTGAGTCTTATCAATATCATCAAGTGAGTAACATATTTTACCAGTAAAGAATTTCTCGGTATAAGGTTTGATAAATCGTGGATGTATGAAATCGTTCCCTTTTGCTTTTTTTAATTCTCCCCATTTAATATCAAACCCGTCACCATTGATCCAATCAGATTTCATATAGAAATCTTCAATAGGCTTGAAAGATTTGAACGTAGGGAATCCCTTGGCTCTACAAACATTGATGAATCGGTTACTACCGAATACCTGCTTCGGAACGAAGTCAATTTCTCTATCAAATGTTTCAGTGAAAGGAATAATATGAACTTCCTCATGGGAAACTCCCGCATCCTGAACAGAATTCAGGAAACGGTCATATCCATACTCATTCCATATATTTTTTTGAAATAACCACTTATCTAGTTGCATTTAAGTACTTACCACATATTTTCATCGAGTCAAGATTTTCACTGAAAAACATGCATCAAACTCATAAATAATATTATGAGAACTAAAAATCATAAGTGGTCGGATGATGAATTAAAATTTTTAATTACTAATTATAGTAATAATGGTGTTGATTTTTGTGCAGAGTCTTTGACGATGACTAAACCCAAAATTAGAGCGCGTGCGCATAATTTAGGATTAATCCTCGATAAAAATAAATCAATTAATTTAGGATATAAGTATCATCTAGATCATTTACAATTTATAAATGTTGAGAAACCAGAAATTGCGTATATATTAGGATTTCTGTGGGGAGACGGTTCTATCAGAACCGGGAAAACTTCACAAATAACCATCAGTTGTTTAACAGAAGATATTAATTCGTTAAAACATATTTTTGATAAAAGTGGCGAGTGGTCCTTCATATGTATGAAGAGAAAAAATAAAAGCGGCACATTTAATAAAGAACAAACACGCGTACAGACATGTAATAAGCGATTAATAGAATATTTAGGTTCTAAAAATTATTTATATAAAAGTGGAAGTGATGCGCAACCCATTATAGATACTATTCCTAAACATTTAAGATACTATTGGTTCAGGGGATTAATGGATGCTGATGGATGCTGGTTTTCATCAAATAAATATCGAAATAAATATGTATCAATTACCTCCACTTTTGACCAAGATTGGTCTTTCATGGAAAGTTTATCCCTTGAATTAGGGATAAAATTCAATTTAACACGCTATCATCACAAAAAAACTAATCACAGATGTTCACGTTTTATGATAACTCGATTATCATCTATAAAGATGTTTAGAACATTTATATATCCAGATGATATATTCGATGGTATAGGTTTGAATAGAAAGTATATTAAATCTTTAATGAAACCTTAACAAGGTTTCATTAATTTTAATTTCTCTATTATTTCTGATTGTGAAGGGAGAGGTATTTCATGAATATGTAATCCATGAATACTTTTAAATTTATCATAAGTAGGTTGTAGAGTTGCCCACCTGTTCCCTTTTGGATCAATGCAACTTTCCGCATCAGGATTGTTCATGATTAAATCGTCCGAATTAGCAATATCAGGAAAATACCAGAATCCCGCAGTATAATTAGATTTACTAATTCTATAAATCCATTCTATATCAAAAATATTCTTGAATTGTTCATTGTAATATCCTATATCTTCTATTACTCTCTTAGTTCTAAATGTGAATTCATTTGTAGTATTTTTATAAAATGAAATCATTACATCCGGTGAATATTGAACTTTTATGCGGGGAGTACGCGAACCAACTGGTCCAGCATCCCATGCATAGGATGCAAAACAAAAATATTCTATACCTGTTAGCTTGGATGCATTTATATATTCATCGAAAATGTTTTCTGATTTTATTATCAGGTCATCCTCAGAAACGAATATATAGTCACATCCATGGTCAATTAGATACTTTATTCCGTCATTGCGGGCAACCGATGGAAATTTGACCTTTTCATGTTGAATCCATTGAACATTTGGATACTTGCCTGTATAGATTTCTCCGCCATTCACCACAACTACAATGTCCACCTTATGAAAAGGAATACTATCATATAAAGTTTTGAAATGATCTTCTCTGTTAAAAGTGGTTATTACTAAGCCTTTTTTATTTGTATTCATATTAGTGTCCAAATCCCATAAAGCGTTTTTCCACTTTAGTAGCACCGTTATCTTCTGAATTATAAATGTCAGCCAAAACCATCTGCTCTTCGGGAGGGTTTTTACCGTATAATTTTTGATAAAGTGCTTTTGTTTTCTCTTTCGATAATTTACCGAAATGATGTTTGACAAACATGCGTCCTCGACGCTTCAATGCACTATCAATGTTCTTTTCTTCTGTATTAAAGGTGGCAATGATCTTGAAATTAAGAACCGAACCCATAATACCATCTGATAGATTAAGAATAATACTCATTGCAGAATTCTCGCTGTCTTGTTCTCTAGAAACTAAGATATTTTCAGCGTCTTCAATAATAAGAAGACTATTACTATAATCCCGAATGAATCCTAAGAAAGATGGATCACTCAATGCTGATACATAGAATGGAGGAATATATATCTTGCGAACTGTGGGCAATTCATTCATTATATGTTTGATATAATTAGTCTTACCTGCACCGGGATCACCATGTAATAAAGTGATACGATTATTTGGTAAATCAAAGTCCTTAGCCCAATCAATGATTTTATTATGAACCTCTTCAAAAGAGTCGTCATAATTTTCCTTAATGTCTAACTCAAACCCTTTGATACTATGTGGCTGTAAGCTCATTTCACCATATGCATCTTTTTGAAGCATATAGACGTTGTGATTACTGTCAGGGATATATGCGAACTTATCCTTCAAGGCTTTAACCACGTTAAAGGTATCAATATCAGCAATATCAAAGAATACAGATACAGTGAAAAGCTTTTCAGCATCTGCTTCGTATTCTCGTTCAGCCGTGATATAGATTCGAACCAATAGATTCTTTTCTCTATTGACAAAATAGATGTTTTCGGTTAATTTATGTCGAATATCACTGCTACATGATAGCATGGATAGTCCTAATTCCTGAATACTTTCGATCAATTTAGAGAGATGTTCTTTTTTGATTTTAATATCAAATGTAGAAGGATGTTTTTTATACAGAATATAATATATATTTTCTTCGCAATGAAATAAATCACGGTGAAGAAGAATATTCTCGTCTGTTTTTATATCAGAACATCTATTAAAGGAGTTTAAATCGAATGAATCGAAAAAGGATTTAAACTCACCTTCACCAGATACTGTAGGTGAAGCCAAAAACGCCGCTGCTCCATGTCGTGTTATCATTATAGTAGTTCTTTGTTAGCATATCTGGACTCAATATCAATAAGAATATTGAGCACGTCTTCTTGGGCAAATCTAGGAGCATCTTGTGGATAATATCCAAAAGTCTCTTTGAATAACTGCCATGAATAACTGAAATTTGACTTAAATTCAGGATCATTCCGAATTACTGACTTCTCATGATTTGCATCTTGATCAGTAATATATAAGAAAGAATTAAGAATATCTGCATGGTAAAGAAGGGGAGTCCCCTTTTCACCTAAGAAAATCTTTTGATGCTGTGCCAAGTGTTCTGCGGCATTTAAATACCGTTCATCAAAATAAGCACCGTCCCCTAACATATCAGAACGAATGAGGGTAAATGCTTGAAAAGAGAATAGATAAATATCTACCTCTTTATTGGTATATTTGACGGTTGCTCTCTTCTTTGGAGTTCCATCATAATTGACGTTTCCACCACCAATTCCTCCATGTAAACCATAAGAAAGCTGTGCGGCCCAAAGACCACTATCAGCAGCGGTTAGAATATATTCTTCAAATACTTTATTATCTTTAATAGTAACATCGTCTTCTACTACGAAAATGTATGTATATCCGTCTTGCTGGGCTTTACGCATGCCAATATTCTTAGCAATACCAACGGGTAATTTGCGCTTGCCTTGTAAAACTTCTACATCAGCAGGATATTCCTTATATACATCACCCGCACATACCACATAAATTTTGGCAACGGCGGTTCTATCAATAGATTCTACTAGATTTTTAAAAAAATCTGGACGATTACAGGTTATTATGACAACGGCAGTGTCTTTAGAGAACTTGTTTAGCATTTATATAATTTACAACAGCTTATAAGCCATTTCAAACAAATTATACGTTTTTGCAATTAAAACATGGAACTAATTCTTCTGCACCGTAGCAAGGATCGCCTACCCATTGGAAACCGTCGATGCAATATGGGCATTTTACCTTCTTTCTTCCAAAAGATTCAAAGATAGTAGATATATCTGCCATTGCACCTATCCCAACATCACCACAAAACAATTCTTTAGAAACAGGCTCAATAACTTTTATTCCCCAAGATTTAATCTTAGCGATATGTTCTTGGGTAATGGGATGATTCCACATTTTAGTATTCATGGCGGGTGCCACGGTAAAAGGTTTATCAAAATCCCATGCGCGAGCAACACAAGTTAATAGATTATCACAAATACCGTTTGCAATTTTGGCAAGAGTGTTTGCAGAAAGGGGGGCAATAACAAACATGTCATTATTTTTGACTAGTTCAATATGCAAGACTTTTTTGAAAGTCTCATATCCCATCCATTCATACTCATCAAAATATACACCTTGAGAATGTTTCTTTATTCCAAAATACCCGGCACTTTTAGTCACAACATATTCTGCTTCGTGTTTATGATCTTTATATGCTTTCTGCATTTTAGGATAAAGTGTGGTGGCAAGTGNNGATAAAGTGTGGTGGCAACACTACCTGTCAATCCGTGAAGAATTTTCATTTATAGATTTCCTGAGTTAGAATGTGTTAGTTCATAATGCTCCAGAATTTGTTTAGTTAATTCCGTTGCATCATTGGCAACATAATAGTTCTTCGGAGAATGAAACAATAACCGGGTATTATTACCTTTACGAATTTGTGTTAAGTCATTAAACACCACCATATCTGCTCTATTATTAAAAACTTTTTCTACAGCTTTATCAACCTCTTGATATGAAGGATCAACTAACAGTTTAAATCCAACTAACATTGAGCCGGGTGAAGCATTCTTTAAAAGTGGTAAAACCTTCTGCGCCTTTTGTAATCTGATAATCAGTTCATCTTCCGAACTGGAAATTTTACCATTGGTTTTAGTTACCACATAATCCGAAACAGCCGCAGCAGAAATGATAATTTCTGGCTTAAGCTTTTCTACTAAAGATACAGATTTATCTAGATAGTCATAATAATCATTATATGCAATATCATGCAAATCTATCTCATTAAATCCTCTATCTTCTGTTGCTTTGAATGCATTCAGTGCATGTTTTCCATCCTTTGCATATAGAAAATATACAGTATTGATCACGGGATTTTCTAGAAATCTAGCTGCAAGTTCTGCGCCATATCTACCTGTGGACATATTTCCAATATATCTCACCGAATCTATCCAAACTTTAGTTCCTCCGCTAGTTATTAGTATTTTCATAATTTGATCGCTTTTTTAACAGTTTTAAGATTTTCTTCTGAAAAGGAATTCAGTTTAAATGCAGCATCAGCTAGTTCAGCATATCGCTCCCATTCAGCCTTTGTTCCTTCTTCAAGTTCATTGAACTTACGTCTATCAGGATACATTGCATTCCAAATAAGACAAGCGATTTCTCTATGGGTTAATTTCATAATACTAACAACTTAACATCTCTTTTACGATCAGTCAAGGCTTTAACTAAATATGGCGTAGGGTCTTCTAGATAATAAGGTCTGCTATCCCGTTGTTCCCAAGATGCCCATCCCATATCGACACTATAATTATTATCATAGCGTTCAAGATGTAGCATAGTCACTGAATGCTCAGGAATATCACTACGAAACTTACTGTCTGGTAAAACCGGGACTAATTCGCCTATTTTTGAACCTTTAGAAATAGAATCGCCAACTTTAAGAGGAGATTTTAGCTCACCATATACAAAAAATCCGTTAGAATCCTGCACAATTACTGCATCAGTATCATTCCACCATCCAAATCCTACAGAGGGTCCAGTAAAGCGATTGTTTGCCACTACAACACCACTAGTCATAGCATACACGTAATCACCGGGGGAACCGTATAGGTCAACTCCTTCATGAAAGTTGTGCTTGCGGGCGCATCCAAATGCACCGGGATGAGAATTAATAGGTAATCCTCTAAACTTTTCTAAATTAATAGGAAACCAGAAAAAATCATTGGTGTCCTTGCCATCCATATTTGTCATATATGCTTATCATACATTAACTTGGCTTTTTCTGCAATCTTTATTTTAAGATGTTCGGGAATATTATTCAAATTATCAATAGGCCATGATCCTAATGTATCCCGTATATCAATAACCTTAAATTGTTCAATGTCACTATCCACCTGTTGAACCTTTTCTTGAACTTTATAGGTTTTTATCTCTAATGGTTTAAGGTTTTGAATGGTTCTTTTCCATTTTTCACCATCTTCTCCCATAACATAATTAATAGATACGAAATTATCATTTACTTGTTCCAGTTGTGTTTCGTTGGCAATATGAATAAGGTTCGGAGACGCATTATTATGAATCTTAGTCACTTCTAACGTGTCAGTATCAAGAATATATACATACTTCTTACTATCTTGATCATTCCAATCCAATGAGAAGGCACTACCCACATAACATAAGGGTTTCCTATCATATGTACGGGTTTGTGGTAGGTGGTAATGTCCTGTGAAGGCTGCTCCTGATACCTTATCCATCAAATCAGATGCCTTGAAACCATGTGTGGAGATTTTATTCTTCTGTAATTCGAATCCAATGGTATCAATGTGTCCAAAAAAGAGTTTACAAGGGGGAATATCTTCAAGTTTCACTCCCCATCCAGCAAATACCATATCATCCCGAACAGTAACCTTATCATGTATCGTTATATTAGGATGTTTGTTTAATGGCGTTAACCAATTGACTGATGAATTATCATTTAACATACAGTCATGATTTCCCGTGACTATATCCATAGTAAATTCATCTAATTCATCTATAAAACTATTAACACAATTATGTGTTTCAGCAGAAACGGTCAATCGGTTGTCGTAAATATCGCCAAGCTGGATTATATGTTTTATGTCATTCCTGTGACATATTTCTTTTATCCATTTACCATAATCCAGTAATATCTGGTGAAAGATATTACTGTTACGTTTCTTACCGGCATGTATGTCGCCTATGAGAAGAATTTTATTATTTGCCATTGTTTATTATATATAATATTGCTTTCTCTAACAATTGAAGATTATCAGAAAACATGCCTAAACCTATATTACAACTATTACATAATAATCCTCGAACTTCGGAAGTATTATGGCAATGATCAACTACTAATCTTTTATTTGTAGGAGAATCGCCACATATTTTACAACTATTATTCTGCTCAGATAATAATAAATTATATTGGTCCATTGTAAGATTATATTTTCTTTTTATAAAAGAAAAATATCTAGCATCTTTTGCTTTGACCCATTCTTCATGTCTGCTATCTGGTGAACGCGAATTAAAATCTTTAGTTTTATCTTTACCAGTATCACTAATGCGATATTTTCTAGTATTGTTTAACTTTTTGGTTTTATATTCATCAGTATTTTTAACCTTTTCATGGTAACGTTTTGATCTTTGAGATACACAATAAACACATGCATTATTTAATTTATAACGCATTATATTATTACATTTTGGGCATGGACTGCCTTCTGAAAACCTATCGTTATCTTTATAATTAGTTTTTGGACTTATTTCCATTATCTATTTGTTTCCCAACTAACCGCACAGTCATGTTGTAATTGTGTCGATACATATTTTATTGCTTCTTCCCATCCTTTTTTAAAAGATGCATGCATATTATTGGCAATCATATCTGCTAGGCGCTTATCACCAATACAACATCCGTCACACCAGACTTCATCTGAATCATCTTCTGTTTTTCCGAGGGGAAACCAGCTATCTCCCCAAGGTTGGGCTTTAAAAATCCATTTTTTAATTTTCATATTATTGTAACTTAATCGCATCTTTAGTGATTTTAACTACTATATCACCATCAGAATCTGCTTCAAATGAAGCATATGTTTTAATGAACTCGTTTCTACCTGTTATACTAAAGTATCCATTAATAAATGATTCTTTCAGAGCAATTATATTTTTTATATATTCACCTGTCATTGTATGTTGGGGAACAGATACCCTTACATCAAAATGTAAATGATCCCCATCAAAATTTATATCTAAAATTTTACTTTTATTAACTTTCATATGTTACTTCGTCATGATCTTCATCAGAGAAAACCTTGGGACGACGAACATTTGCATAATTTTCGGTTGAAAGAGTGGCTTCCCATACTTCTGCCTGATATGCATCAATGGTTTCCTTAGCAAGGTTTTCCTTTTTGATTCTATTAATGAAAGAGTTAGCACTTATTCCTGTAAAGTAATTGAATGCATCGCTCTTATAGGTAATATAATCTCCATCATCCCGCATTTCATATATTGCGTCCTCTTGAATCTTCTTTTTACGAATTTTTTGACGACGATCAAAATGATAGAAATAATGGAATCCATTTGACTCATCTTTCTTGATAATTTTGTCAGTAGAATATCCTTTAAACGAACAATCTCTCACCGCTTTAACCATTTTAAGAATGGCATCACCTATCATCTCGGACTTCCATGAATAACGAACAAAGTTAGGAAGAAATGCCATTCTATCCGCAATATCATTAATCATAACTGCTAGTTTCGGCGGGAATGTAGGATACTCTAAAGTCTTATTAATAATCTTTTGAGTTTTCCAATCATAGTTATCACCTAAAGCAAGGTAATAGTTCTTCAACTCTTCCCACATCTCCTCTGGCTTCACATAGATGTCGGTTTCTTTCTTCTTGTCCTTCTTTTTCTTAATCGGTTTATCATCAAGATATTCTTCACTGAGAATAATATCTTCTACTAATTCGGTTTCTATCCTTTCATCGTCTAGGTCAGTTAGTGCCATATTAAATTGTTATTTTCTTAATCTCAAAAAGTATTTTGATGTCTTTATAAATCTTTAATCGTTTTTTCAAATGATCAAAAGAATATTCAGTATCATCTGCGATGTCATAGATAATTGACTTGTCTTTATTTTCATGTAACCGCATTGTTCTACCAATTGATTGAGAAATTTTGATTAAGCTTTTTCCTATACAGGAAAAGATTACGAAAGGTAAATTATTTATGGAGATACCTGTGGAAAATATTTGAGACATCGCAATACAAATAATGTTGTTATTTTGCTCCATTATTTCTATAATATTTGCGCGATCATCTGTTTCCATCGAACCTTGAACAAAGTACACCGTTTTATTAGGAATATCTGCTAGTAATTTTTCTAGGTATTCGCCATGTTCAATTACATCCACTAGAATTAGTGTATTGCCGGTGGTTTTCTCAGCAATTCTCTTAATAATGTTGTTACGAGTAACGTGTCTATATAAAAACACTCGTTCATTATTATATTTGTCGGTGGGTAAGCTAAGTGCTGTCTTAACAGTCTTCTCAGGTTCAGTTGTATGCCGACATAGAATCACTTTAATTTCGACTTCTGCTGCAACACCCTTTTGTCGAATGTTATACGAAGTTTCTTCATATAGAATAGGTCCAATTTTCCCAATAATGTTCCATGATGCCATGTAATTATCTGGTAAAGTCCCTGTTAAACCAAACTTATGAGGAGTAGTGATATTGTGAACCACTTTATTAATCTGGTTCTTCTTTTCCCCTAATCTATGAACTTCATCCACCACCACCATATCAAAATCCTTAACCATTGACACGGTATATTTAATGTCAGAGATTAATATTTGACTATTGGCAATAATTACGTTAGATTCCCAATTAGGGACATAGCCATCTCCCCATCTATCAATAACAGGCATGTTATATTCATCTATAAATGAATGATACATCTGATTGACGAGAGAAGTATTCGGAACTATAATTAAAATCTTAAATTTTGGATTATAGTGTAGGACGGTTTTAATTAAACCTGCCATAATAAGAGAATTATGTGTGACAGTGAAATCTCCTAATAAAA
>CXWK01022982.1_pt1 | contig 33424 bp, 37 predicted proteins | sample 590851 | NCBI WGS metagenome assembly CXWK01 (sample SAMEA3498364, study PRJEB10139) | wastewater metagenome | biome: wastewater treatment plant; material: activated sludge | place: Denmark | collected 2014-08-01
GTAAGCGCTGCGTCGCCCCCACGTTGACGGATCAGGCGGGGATCTTCGCGTGGGCCCAGGGCATCAGGTCATCGATGCGGGATTGAGGCCAATGGTTCACTAGCTTGGTCAAGACGTCGGTGAGCCAGAGGTGCGGGTTCACGGCGTTGAGCTTGCAGGTCTCGATGAGGGACGCGATGATCGCCCAGTTGGCGCCCCCTTCGTCACTGCCGGCGAACAGTGCGTTCTTTCGATTGAGCGCAATCGGCCGGATGGAGCGTTCGACGACGTTGGTGTCGATCTCGATGCGTCCGTCGTCGAGGAAGCGGCAGAGGCCGTGCCAGTGGCTCGTGCCGTAACGCATGGCTTCCGCGATGGGCGAACGGCCGGAGACGCGCGTCAGTTGTTCGTCGAGCCAGGAGCGCAGCCCTTCGACGAGAGGACGGGACCGGGCTTGCCGTTCCGCACAGCGCTCGTCTGCGGAGCAGCCACGGATATCGGCTTCAACCGCGTAGAGAGCGCCGATGCGGTTCAATGCCTCGCTCGCAATCGGAGCGTTGCCAGCCTTGGCGATGTCGTAGAAGCGGCGCCGGAAGTGGCTCCAGCAATAAGCCAGCGCGAGCGGACCGCCGGGTCGGGTCGCATCTGCCTGCCGGTCGTAGCCGGCGTAGCCGTCGACCTGCAGCACACCGGAGAAGCCGGCGAGCAGCGCGCTCGCATGCTCGGCACCGCGTCCTGGCGCATACCTGTAGGCAACAGCCGGCGGATCGCTGCCGCCCCAAGGCCGGTCGTCGCGTGCAATGGCCCATAGATAGCCGGTTTTCGTCTTGCCGCGTCCCGGATCGAGCACCGGACAACGGGTCTCGTCGGCGAACAGCTTCGTCGAGGTCTTGAGGATATCGACGAGCCGATCGTGCAGTGGCGCGAGTTCGTACGCCGCGAACCCAACCCAGTGCGCCAGTGTCGAGCGGTCGATCGCGACGCCTTCACGCGCCAGTATCTGCGCCTGGCGATACAGCGGCAGATGATCGGCGTATTTCGAGACGAGCACATCGGTGACAAGTGCTTCCGTCGGCAGGCCACCGTCGATCAATCGGTTCGGTGCAGGCGCCTGCACGACGCCATCGGTGCACCTGCGGCAAGCGTATTTGGGCCGCCGCGTCACGATCACCCTGAGCTTCGCTGGCACTTTGTCGAGGCGTTCGGAGACGTCCTCGCCGATGACGTGCAGAGCGCCGCCGCAGCACGGGCACGCGTTGACGACTGGCTCGATAACGATCTCCTCGCGCGGCAGATGCTCAGGAAGATGGCCGCGATTGGCGCGGCGCGCTTTCGTGCCTTCGGCCTTGACGACAGTGTTGGTATTCTCGACGGCGGCATCCTCGGCGCCGTGCTGCGTCTCGACGTCCTCCAGCGCCAGCTCTATCTGATCGTCGGCAATCCGCTCCGATCGGCGACCGAACTGGGCGCGGCGCAGAACCGAGACGATGTGATCGAGGCGCTCGGTACGCGCGGTCAGGCGGTCAACCTCGGCGGCCAGAGAGGCCGACCTGGCTTCGGCGGCATCCGATGCCGCGCGTGCAGCAAGCACCAGAGCCTTCAAGCTCGCGACATCATCCGGAAGCTCGTCGATCGACAGCGCCATGACGGCAGAATCACCGATTTGGCACCTTGTTCGCCAGTGCCCGCGAACTGCTCGTATGTGGATCATTGCGTCGCTGTGGGCCGTACGACACGGCGCGCGTGCACGCGGGACCAGTCCAGGCCTTCGAGCAACGCCGACAGTTGGGCCGGCGACAGGCGCATCACGCCGTCCTGCACGGCCGGCCAGCGGAACCTTCCCTCTTCGAGCCGCTTGGTCATGAGCACGAGGCCGGTCTGGTCCCAGAACAGCAGCTTCACGCGATCGGCGCGCTTAGCGCGGAACACGTAGATGACGCCGGAGAACGGATCGCCCTTGAACGCCTCCTGCACGTAGGCCGCGAGCCCGTCCATGCCCTTGCGGAAGTCGACGGGCTTCGTCGCCACGAGCACGCGGATGCCGGTCGGAGGAACGATCACGCCAGCACCCTCATGGCCTTGAGCACAGCCGCTAACGTCCGGCCATCGACCGCGCCCCGGATGCGCACTGTCGCGCCGCCGACGCTGATCTCGATCTCGGCTGGAGGCTCGGGCGCCGGAGGCGGTGCAGCCGTCATCGAAGCGACCTCGACGACGGCCGGCGCGAACATCTGCGGCTCGGGCACTGCGATCGTCGCCAAAGCCGCGTCGCGGAACTGCCGCACCCAGCCGAACAGCTGCGACGGCGAGACATCGTGCCGTCGCGCGACATCAGAGACCACCACGCCATCGGCTAGTGCCTCGGCCACGATCGCGATCTTTGTCTCGTCCGGCCACTTGCGCCGCCGCTCAGGCCCGGTCAGCACCTCGACCCGGCGCGGCCGGATAGGCGTAGTGACGTCACTATAGTCGTCAATATGATCGTTTCGAGCGCGCGCCATACCCAACCATCGCCGGCTCGACCTCAGCCCCGCAACGTGGGGGCGGCGCAGCGCTTACGTTCTCCCATTCATCGTGATCGAATAAACCTGCTCTAACGGCTACCGCGACGGGGGTGGTCACCGTGACAGCCAACCAAGCCAGCAAGTATCTTGAGCCAAGCGTTGAATAAGTTTCCAGTGTCGATTGGATGAGCTCTTGGGCCATCGAGAGGTCGCAGGTGGACTGCAAGGCGGTGGAGGCCAAGTTCTTAAGTTCGAGAGATTTCTCATTGTAGAATAACACCATTCGGTATGTGTAAACGTTTCCACCAGCCCAACCGGCAGCCACGACATTCCTCAATGCAGTTTTTGAACTCATGCTGGCTTATGCTTGGCGACACAAGCCTTCCTGACAGGGAGCAACGTGCTTGCAATCCGCGTTCTAACTTTGGTGGTTGACCATTGACACTAAGGGTGGGGATTTCATAACGTTCCGCACAAGTACATTGCGGGGGCGGCGTGCAGTGGCAGTTCAAGCGTTTGAGCGTAGTTATGACGAGCAGCGTTCGAAGTCGAACCAGGGCGCAAAAGTGTTCTTGTTCATCGTCGGCACGGTCTTGCTGGTGACCATCCATCTGGGTGTTTTCAGTCAGACGGCAATGTTCGACGATTTTGCCATCTGGCTAACCAAACGCACATTCGGTGTTTCTCTCTATGCTGGCGTCGTCGTCTTTGCGCTGTTTATGCTGATTTTTGCCGTTGTGTGCGTCTCGTCCCGTGAGTTCAAGCGCGACCCGGAAGTCCATAATATCATTTATTATCTTGGTTTCATGTCGACCTTGCTGTCGCTGATAATCTCGTCCTACACCCTTTTGGATGGCTCGCAACCTGGGGCACGCAATCCGACCGATTTGGTGGCCCAAAACGGCCTTGCACTGGTCGCCACGTTTTCTGGGATCTTCTTCCGCAACATGTTGCGTTATTGTTTTCCACCCCGTCCAGAAAGCTTGACCGCCCGTTGGGAGGACTTGAAGCGCACGATGTCGTCCGTAGACGAGGGGTTGAAGGCACTGACAACCCAGGCCGAGCAGTTCCAGAAGGTCTTTGCAGGCGCATCGAGCCAAATTGAAAGCGGCAAAGCCCAATGGGAGCAAGTGACAGCCATTGCCGGCGCGATGGATCAGACGTTCCAGGCTTCTTCCGATACTGTGCAGCGTCTGAACGGCACGCTGTCCCAAAGTGCTGCGATCAACCAGCAGTTGGCTAACACGGTCGCGCAGAGCGCCCAGACGGTCCGCGCCCTGAGTGCCGAAGTCGATCGGCTGAACCAACGCATCGGAGGTCCTGGACCAAGGGCTGCGGGATTGAATGATGATATTCCTCCGCTGCGCGCAGCGGCGCGCGGTCGCCGGTAGTGCTCGTTTGAAGGGGCGCGAACGTTGGCTCAGGAACCGGAAGAAGACATTGTGAGCGCAACGCAGACTGAGTTGGCATTCCTGCTCGTGTTTGTATTTGTGACGCTTCTTGGGTTCCATGCCAGCCGAGAGGAGTTGAAAGCCGGTTCTGGTGTCGTGCAACAGGGGTTACCCAAGACTGACGGGCGCGGCGCGCTTGTGATGGAGCGGGCTAGGTCTGCAACGGCGCCGCCCACGATCCCCGTCGTAGGTCACCGGGAGGACCCAGGCGCCAAGATTGCCTCCGGTCCTGGCAACGGTGGCGAGTTTGGCGCAAAGCTTGCGGCGCCGCTGCGCGAGAAGCGTTGTCAATTATCAGGTCACTCTGATGGGCAGCGGTTTACACTGCTGCTGGAAGGCGCGAGTGAAAGCAACAGTTGGATGCCGCAAATTGAGTTTGAGACCTGTGCGCAGAGGGCGCGGCGTGAGGAGGACGAAGACAGGCAATTAAGTCAATCCTGTTCAAGTCCTGACAAGAAGGCGTCGTGTGAAGCCGAAATCGCGGCGCAGCGGCAGCTGTATTTCAGGGTCGGTCAGTCGGCGATCACGGCGTTCGGCCGGGATTGCTTGCGGGATTTGTGTCGGCGGGTATACACCGCCTTCAAGGCACAGCCGGACAAGTACCGGCATATCCTTATTGAGGGTCATACGTCATCCGAATGGAAGCCGGGGGCCTCCTGCCGTGGCATGAAGACGGCGTCGGCAAAGTCGCCGCTGGCGGGGGGCTATCAGTGCAATATGCAGCTCTCCACGGATCGTGCCATGACCATCTACGATGAATGCTGGGCGGCGCTGTCGGATGACTCATCCCTGACACTTGAACGGTACCAAACAATATTCAAGCCGATCGGCAACGGCGCGATCAATGTCAGGCGGGATGCGAAAGGCTGCGAGAAGCGCCGTGAATCGCGCCGTGTCGAGTTTGCCTTTATTGAATAGACCTCGATGAGGCCGTCGCGGGCGAATTCAGTTGGTCGTATCATTTGACGCGCCTGCTCCCGGGACGAAAGAATGGTGCGTTGAATATGCGGGTGATGGTCAACGCATTTGGGCCGCGCATGGCTTTGGGCAGCGTTCGATGAAACCGCCGGTTCTGCAAGGTGCCGCGACCATCCGCTATACACGGCAGATCTCGGGCATTCCCCACCCGGGAGAGTGCCAACTGTCCTTGTTCTAGCCTCGAAGCAATTTGGCACTTCGCGCCCATCCCGCTTCCAGCGCTGCGATCGCCTCGTTGCACTCCGGATCATTCGATGAAACCGGGTTCCGGCGCGAAGCAGCTATGCGCTCAAGCTCGGCAAGTTCTAGTCGAGATTGCGTATCCATGATGTCGGGACCATCGCCAACGGATGATAGCGCCGTCCGGGGCTGTTGATTGGTCGAAGATCGGGCGCAGCGTGGCACGTGGGCGCTTTCTTGTGACGTCAGACTTTATTCTTCCCACCCCAAAAAGCCCAATGGTGTGCCCGCTTTGTCGGCAGTGTTCGTATCGTTGGCACTGAACCTTGACGCGCAAGCGCAACGCAGAAATGCTCCGATATGGCCAAGCAACACCCCGACCTGACGGACCTCACCAATCTGCTCGATGCAATGGCGCAGAGCGACTGGGCCGAAACGTTCCACGAGTTCCACAAGCCACTGCGCGGTCTTTACGTCCGTGCCGAAATGGCGGCATTGCGCCTGCTCTGGGCGTATCTCGCCGATCCTGTGAACGCTGTTGCGGATTTCTGTACTAGGCCGCAGGCATTTGGGGACCTGTTGCCGGCCAACAAACCTTCGAAGTCGGCTGATGTGGCGCAACAGCTCCTGGTCTACGAACTCGCACCCCTCGATCAGGTCGCGCGCGCGCTCCAGAACCACGCGAAGCTGGTCGAAAAGCTCAATGCGTTTCGAAAAAGCCATCCAGAACTTATGGACAAGGCTGAAGCAGAGCATCGCATCCGCGAAACTGCCACCCAAATACGCCTCCTCACCTGGTTCGATGCGGCTGTGGATGGTGCGCTGTTGAATGGCGAACATCCAGAGGATGCGCTCCGCAAGACGTCTCTCGTATCCAAGAGAAAAGCAATCAGGCGGCGTCGCCTGGGGCGGGCGCGACAACCGCGCGACTAGGTCCATTGCCCGCGCTCACCTGTCAGCACTCTGTCAGGAGCCATTGAAGAGAGCTTCATAAGACCAGGCAAACCAGGCTCACCTTTCCTTTTCCCCATCGGACATTGGACGTGTGCCGCTTCTTATGGAGAACCCCCATGACTTTGTTCAATGCCTTTGCCGCCGGCATGTGCTTAGTGTCTGCCGCTTATCAGGCAAGCGCTGGAAGGTATTCCTCCAGCACCATCTCCGCCCTGTTTTTCGTGGCGAACGCGGTGTTGGCAATCTTTGGAACCTGATATCGAAGGAAACCCGCTTAATCGGCGGGTTTCTTGTTTCAGCGACGTTTGTCCCGCATGCTCCCGGATACTTCGCCAGCACGCCACAGCCGATATCAAGGCTCCGACGCTGCGCAGCACGCGCCGATCTCAGAGCAAGAAGCGGCCATAATTCAACTAGCGTTGCTGGATTCGTTTAGCCACCACGCCACCTGGGCACAGTTCGGGTGCCGTCGAGACTCTTCGTCCACCGCACGCCGTACAGCGCATGCGACGGCCAATCTCCGGTACCGCACAATCTCGTGGAAGCGGAAGCGTTGACGGATCGAGGTCCTTCTCCCGCCCACAGGCATTGCAATAGACCCACAGCCGTTTCCCTTGGTCGATCAAACTCCCAAGCCGCACAGGTCCCGGGCTTCCTGCATTCCCTTTTGATAAATCCCGCATGGCCGGTTCCCGGTGGTTGTGAGTCAGCAGTAGCGCCCCTTCGTCTCAAACTCATCCCCACACGTGCGTCCAAGCTGTCGGGTGTCTGAGCCACGGCGTCTCCGGTCCAAGGAGTTTCCCCAGCTTCCGCGCTGTGCTTGTGCAGCCGGGGACACCCCTCTCCTCTGTTCCGTCGCCTGATGGCCGTTGGCTCTTAGGAACACCGACAGGCCGCAACGGATGTGGCCTCGACAACAAAGGAGAACGCCACATGGCTAACGACAAAACCCCAAACCGCAAACCCACCCACGACGTGCTGCACGTCAAAGGGGAAGGCAAATCCGCCTACTGGACCAAGATCGGTGCCGCCTGGATGCACGACGACGCGCAAGGTCTCAACATCGCGATCGACTTCATGCCCGTGAATAGCGACGGCCGCCTCGTCATCCGCATCCGCAAAGACAAATCCGAAACCGCCGATGAAGGAGCCCAAGCATGACGCTCCGACCTTCTGAACGCGACGTGGTCGCTTCCCTCTGCCCTTTCCCCATCCGGGGCGTGGCAGAGGAAGACCTCGGAGACATCCTCGACGCCTGGTTTGCCGCCGATCATTACGACGACAACCCCGTCTACATCTGGAACGACAACGAAAGCACCACCCATGACCTCGCATAACCCACGCGTCCCGTATCTCACCTTCACGGTACGGTCCGACCTCGACAAAACGCTGCAGCTGCGCAAAGCGCTGAAGCACATCGCCATCGAGGCTAACAAGTCCATGAACCAACTGCTGCTGGAAGCCTTGGAAGACCTCATCATCAAGTATAGCCCTCGACCGGCCGCATCCGAGGAGGTGGCATCATGAGATACCACGTCCTGCAATTCACGCTGTGCGACGGCTGGGTCAACACCTGGCAGGTCGACGACGAACCCCAGACACTCGACAGCTACGAAGCCGCTCCGGCCGAACTGGATGAATGTCTGGCTGAAATCCAAGCTGAAATCGCCTCCGGCGAACGCGATCCTGACAACGGCTATTCCGCCGACGACTTCCGCATCGCACCGGTAGACTCCCACGACAATGAAAGCACGACCGATGCCCACCACCAGCTGTAAAATTTGCGGTTCCATCATTCCGTGGAACTGGGAAGAAGCTTTCGACAAATTCGGCTTCGGCGATGGTGACGGTCAAGTCATGACCCATACCGTGGCCATTGTCCTGCAACGAGCCGGATATTCCGTCGAACACCACACCTGGGGCCTGCACAACGACATCATCACCTCCATCAAACACAAGGGCGTTGAACTAATCCCGGACACGGCTAACGTGGGCTACCACGATCCCCGGGTATATCTGCCCGAGGCCATCGTGACCCTTCTCGACCGCGAGTTGAGCGAGCACGAGGAGGTGAGCCTATGAAGCTATCCGACTTTCAGGTCTTCGGGCTCTGCTGTCCAGCCTGCGTGACCGACGCGCGTCTGCAGGTCTGGATGGAAGCCTGGGTGAGCCAATCCGCGGATGAGGCCGACAGCCTTGGCCATCACGCCTGGGACGACGATGCGTCCTGCCGTTGCCTCAACTGCGGGTTTTTCGCACCCGTTGCTCATTTCAAAACCTTTCACGAAAGCATCTTGTCATGACCCTGCTGCTCCATCCCCGCCAAGCCAACGTGCGTCACCTTGTTCGTGAAACGGCACGGGCGTTCCACGCCGGTCCGCGCATCCATCCCTCACGGGCCGCCTACGAGTTCTACCCCACACCGCCGGAGGCAACCCGGGCCCTGCTCGCGGCCGAGCCGTTTCCTGGCTCCATCTGGGAGCCCGCCTGCGGCACCGGCTGGATTGCCAAAGAATTGGAAGCCGCTGGCCATGCCGTGGTGGCCACAGATCTTGTCGACTACGGGTATGGCCAAGCAAACCGCGACTTTCTGGCGGAACGCCAGGCGCTTGCAACCCATGTCGTTACCAACCCGCCCTACGGACGTGGTCTCGGAGATGCGTTCTGCCGTCACGCCTTGGCGTTGACCAAATCAACCGGCGGCAAAGTCGCCATGTTGCTTCCCATCCACAGCCTCTGCCATCCCATCCGGCATCCGTTTTTCACGCAGCATCCGCCGTCCATCATCTACGCATTGGATGAATGCCACTGCTATCCCTACGGTGACCCATCGCAAGCCACCTCATCGCTGATGAAGCAGCGTTACTGCTGGATTGTGTGGGACCACGGTTTCTCCGGTCCAACCCGGTTCCAATGGTTGACCACCGCGCCGTATCGTAAATCTGTCCAACAGTCGTCGGCCCAGCCCATCCTCCTATTGCGGAAGCCTCCTCGATTACTGGTCGCGTGAGGCTATGCCTCCATCTGCTCCAACAGCGGTGGCATCGGCCGCGCTTGTGTTTCGGGAATCGGCAATTCGGTGCGCGCGTCCAGGCCGTGCAAATAATGGTAGCGGTGCGATTTACGCCGGCCATCGCCGCGCACTTCCACGCGCCACGCTTTGAGACCCTTGGCTTTGACCATGTCGTCAAAGGCTTTTCGGCAGCTGCTGCGGAAATCGCGGCGGCTTTCCGCCGTTTCAAGTTCGCTCCACAAATCGCGGCCGACCAGTTCCGCCAACCGGTCTTCGTCAATCCAAGTATGGCTATGAAAGCTATCGATGTACGGCCAGAACGATTTCGCATAATCCGAGGTCAGGGCGAATTGCACATCCGCGTTCAAACTGACCAGCTTGGCGTTCATCACCATCGCCACGCTCCATTCGCCGTAGTAAATGCGCACCCGGCTATCGAGACCCAGGCCATCCCACTCGACATCTTCCAGCATGTTGCCCATGCGGCCGGCGGTCTTCGGCAGGTTGCCGTTGCGAAACTGCTCCAGAAGCTTGGTCTCGTCGCCCTCGTAGACCGTCACCACCACCTTCTTGATATCTTCGAAGGTGTAGTGCAGCGCTGCGATGTTGTTGACGTGCTGTGTGAGCCCCATGCACTTGAGCAACTCTCGCCACGTCGTGGTGACCTTGATCTGCTGGCGAAACCCAACCTTGCTGCTGTCATCCCGCACCACGTCCTGCTCGTGCCCGAGCCGGAACACCGCATAAAGGGCATCGCGGTGCTGCGAGCCCAACTCGCGGCCGGCCACGCGAACCACCGATTGGCCGCGCACCACATACAGCCGTTCAAATGAGGAATCCGTGATGAGCCCCCGCCGCTTCGGGGCAAAGGCACTCGTGCGAACCAATCGTGCGGGAACCTTCGACGGACGATGCCGTCCGCGCCGCTGTTGAACCCGTTCAAGCCGTTTCTTCTCGGCATCGGTGAGGGGCTTCGGGACTGCGGGTCGTATCATCTTTCATCAGCTTACGCATAACTTCGGAACAGCGTCCACATTTTCGGGAACAGCTGCCACAGATTTGCGCAACCTCGTCGGAACAGCGGCCACAGTTTCCGGAACAGCAACCACAGGCCGCGCCAAACTGTGGGCGCCATTCCGCTTTGCTGTCTTCCGCAATTCTGTGGTCGCCATTCCCGCCGCCACCATGTCGGTCTATCGGCCTCGTTTGCATCTGAGTGTTTGGTAGCTTGCGTATCCGCATCGCAAACTGTGGACGCTATTCCCGTGACGCCGTTTGCGCGTCTTGGGATAACTCGGAAACGAGCTCACAGTTTCGAGGCGATCTGGGGATAACGTGGAAGCGAGGCCACAGCTTCCGTAAGCGGACCCACAGATGTTGGAAGCGAGCCCACAGATTTGGGAAACGCATCCACAGAGAGCCCTGACTTTCTGAAATCTTTCAGCGCGTTCGCGACCCTTAGAGACTTAAAGAGATAATTATAAGACTTAAAGAGACCATGCCAGGCTTGGGATAACTCAACGGCCAAAGCCAATTGCCCGAAAGAATGGCTGATAAGGGTCCGTACAGCTTTTGACGCATCGCCTGTCGTGATCATCGGTATCCGAGGCATTGGAACTGTCGCCAAATCAGCGGGTCTGGCGCAAATGAGGCCTACGGCCGCTTTGAGGTCAGACGGGCCAACGCCCGTCACATGTGGGTGCTGTTCCCAAAACTGTGGTTTCTGTTCCCAGGTTTTTCGTGCTTTCCGATTCAAATCTGTGAGCGCCATTCCGGTCGGCGACATCACAAACTGTGGGCGCTGTTCCCGTCTCGATCGACGATGTTTCTTCCGTGTTTTTTAGCCATCGGGAACAGCAAATGCTTGCGCGATTACGCGCAGCCGAGCATAATTTCATCGACTATGAAAGCGCTGACACTGAGCCAGACACTGAATCCCCGATTAGACCTACTGCCGGCGCCGCAGCAGCGGATCTGGGGCGACTTGCGCGATGTTCCCTCCGGATTTGTCTTATGGGGTGGCACGGCGCTCGCACTTCACCTGGGCCATCGGCAATCCGTCGATTTCGATTTCTTCAGCGATACCAATGTTGATTTTGACAACATGCTCCGCGGTGTGCCGCTGCTTCAGGGATGCCAAGTCACCGGTAGGTCTGCAGGCTCGATGAACTGCATTGTTGACCGGGACGGCCCCGTCAAGCTTTCGTTCTTCGCTGTGCCGGGTGTTCTCAGCCCGACCGAACCTGCGCACATCGTCTCGGAAAATGGCCTGCACGTAGCGTCGGTGCGAGACTTGTCGGCGATGAAGGTCAAGGTGGTTCAGGATCGTGCCGAGGCTAAAGACTATATCGACGTCGACGCGATTCTGAGGCTGAGCGACATAAGTCTCCGCGAAGCGCTCGCAACTGCAAAGCACGTGTACGGAACGAGTTTCAATCCTGCCATTTCGCTGAAGGCGCTTGCCTTCTTTGGCGACGGCAGTCTCCAACTCCTGCCAGAGGACGTGAAGCAACGGTTGCGAAAGGCCGTCCGTGATGTGGACCCTTCGCGGCTGCCGAGCCTTACCCGGACAGCAGTCACGAAGAAGAACAAGGATCGTGAGCGGTGAAAGCGTTTCCAACCTCGCCAGATTTTCTTCGCATCGCGCGGCGCGTTGTTTGGTTCGAGCCGCCGGAGACAGCCTTATCCGAGCCCGTACGCTTCATGGCCTACGCCATGGCGCACGCCTTGCCCGAGGATATGGCCGTCATCTTGGATCATGTCGGCCAAGTTGGTCTGCGGGAAGCCGTCGAGAATGCACCCCCTGGGATCATCGACGCCAGGTCTTGGGCGTATTGGAACCTCATGGCCGATATTGAACCAGCTTTGCCAATGCCGCTGCGGCATTTGCCGGACTGATCGACGCCCATCGACAGGTGGCAAACAGATTGAAGCTTGCCTCGAAAGTGTGGGCGCCATTCCCAAGTTACGCCGACGTCTCCGGAACAAGTCCCACATCGCGGTAGACCACATTGGCGCCCCGCTGCGATACCGGAATGCCAACCTCTTCCGCCAAACTTTCAAACGCCATGAAGAACTCCGCCATCCGCAAGGGCGCGTACTGGTTACGCTTGCACCACGACACATACTGCTCAAACATCTCCGTCATCGTGAGTTTGCCACCGGCCACCGGTTCCAGAACCTTGCCCGCAAACGCGACGACCGATCCCAATTCCATCACCGTCTCCTCCGGTTTCTGTGGTCGCTGTTCCGTGGTCGTGTCGTTCGCATCGGGTGTGCTTGAGGACGTCAACCGCCACGGCGTAGTGACGAGATACAAACCAAGCCCGGAGCCCACTTCAAACAGCAGACCGATGACCAGCACTAGGCCCAGCCGGATATTGCGTTCCGACACGGCGTAAGGCGACCATTCCAGCAAGCCTTGAATCGCCTTGACCTGCGGATCAGCCTCACCCCCGGCACCAAGGGCGCCGAGCGCCACAAATTCCCGGGTGGCTTGCGCGATCTGCACATCCACGTCGGCCTTTTGCCGCGCACGGGCCAATTCTGTCTGCAGATTGGCAATCTCGGCGCAGGGCTCTCGCGTTGCCTTGCGCGCTGTCGTGCAGCGGTCCGAATACGTCGCCACGGTCGATGCGTTCGCGACCGGCTTTGCAAACACCGCCTGAATGGCTTGCGCCACTTCCTCTTCCGACCTTTGCGGGCCAAGGGTTTTGGCCGTCTCTTCAAGCCTCGTCAACGTGGCGCGCAGCGCACTGCGCTTCTCAACGTCCCCGGTGTTTTTGCCAAGCCACGAAGCTTGGTGCTGGGCGGCAAACCGCACGCCCGCTGTAACCGAATATAGCGAAAACACCGCAAACACGATGGCTGCGATGACCGAGCGCGCCCACTGCTTGTGGGCCCAGGCGATGCCGATCACAAACGGAAGGCCTGCTTTCAGCACGTCAATCAACGCCACGCCCGTGCCATAGACCCAGGCATCGAACGGCGTTTCCGCCGAGCGGTAGCCCACCCGGAAGTTCAAAACCGCTGAAATCGCTATCAGGCCAACGCACACGCCAATTCCAAGCCAAACAGCGGCGTCAATCCACTTGGACTGAGCCCTTTCCGGCATCGCAGCACCTGATGAGTACGTTCCAACTGTCCGTATCGAAGGTGGCCTTGATCTGTGCGAGCCTGGCCTCGACCGCCATTTCCACTGTGGCCACGCAAAAGGCGTTGGCTTCCACGTTGCCCGCCAGTTTCAACAGCCGCAGCTGATCCAGCAGTTCGGGCGGCACACGCAAGGTCATCTTCTTGCGGGCACCCTTGAAATCACCGCGTTTGGCTTTCACGTCCGCCAAGCGGAGTTCCGAAAACCTCTTCTTCAAATCCTCTTTTGCGTTCATGCGTAAGTGTGCCTCTGCGTATGTGTTCACCTGTGCAGATGAACACAGGTGCAGGCGCACGCCACAAACTCGCAACTTGTACAGAACTTCACTTGATAACCTGTATAGGTGTTTTCGTCCACAATCGTGCAGGTGGGGAAGCACACACAACACCAAGTGTGCTCGTGGTTACATGCTCATGTGAACGGTTACTCACCCGTGCGCCCGAGCAGGATTGCAAATGCACGCATCGACATGTGTGCAACAGGGGGCTAGGGCAAATGCGCAAATTTGCAGCTGCGCTTCTGCACGAATGTGCGTTTGCGCTTGACGGCATCTGTCCATCACTCATGATTCGTGCATGACCTTCCGAAAATCCGGGGCCACCCAAAGCCCCACCATCATAACGCTCGCGTCCTCGAAAGGGGGCGTGGGTAAGTCGACCACCTGTGCAGCCCTGGCAGGCGCGCTGGCCGCACGCGGTTCCAGCGTCAACGTCATCGATCTCGACCAGAACCAGACGCTCTATCGCTGGTTCTCGACGCATCTGCCGAACATTCCGAACCTGGCGGTTCTGGCCGCCACGCCTGAGACCTTCAATGAAACACTGGCCGCTGCCGCGGCCGATGGTCCGGACTTCATTCTGATTGACGTGGCTGGCGCCTATGAAGCCACCATGATCAAAGCCATCGCCGCGTCCCACTTGGTCATCACTCCGGCCAAGCTCTCGGAGCCGGATCTTCGCGAAGCCGGTAAGATCATGGGAGAGGTTGATGCGTTCAACACGCGGTTCAAAAGCCGCATCGCCCACCGCGTGCTGGTCAACGAAGCCGAACCGCTTGACCCCCATTACCAACGGCACGCGTTGTCGGAAGTCGACGCGTCCAGCTTTGTGCGCTTCGAAACCCTGATGATGCGCCGCGCACCCTACCGCGAAATCTTCATCAGCGGTCTGCCACCTCACTTTGCCGATACGGCGCGTGCGCCCATCCGCAAGGCCATCGCCGAACTCGATGCCGTCACCGACGAAATCCTCGCGGTGTTGCAACCCATCCAACAGGAGAAAGCCGCATGACTGTCACCGCGTTCAAATCCATGGGCTTGCCCAAAAAGCCAGCCACTGAGGCCGAACTCGACAGCTACGTGAAGGAGAGGGGCGTGCCCGTACTCGTGCACGAGGGCGGAGCGTCCGAGATTGTGCCCCATGCCGACCTAGCATTGGCTTCCACCGCGCCGGCATTGCCATCGGTAGACGCTAAAAGTGGTATCTCGCGCAGGCTATCCGTACAAATTCCGGACTACCTCTGGCGCACGCTCAAAGTCGAAGCAGGCACACGCGGTTGCACCGTCCGTTACCTGATCCTGGAGGCGCTGCGCAAAAATGGCAGCACCATCGCAGATGAGGATTTCAGCGAAGACGGACGGCGAGAGGCATAAGAGTGTACGTGTGCACATGTGCATGTGTGTGGGTTCACGTTGGGCGCTTGAGACGGGAATTCCGCCGCCGGACTTTTACACCTGTCCCAAACGCCTCTGCCAGCGCCGACCCTGTCCGCTCAGCCAATTCAGCCACCGGCTTGTTTGCGATATGCACATAACGAGCCGTGGTTGCCGGTGACATGTGGCCCAAGAGTTTACCGATCATCGGCAAAGAGCCGCCTGCCGTAACCGCATAGCTCGCGTAGGAATGTCTCAGATCGTGAAGCCGAATATCTCTGACGTTGGCCGCGTCCCGAATGCTCACCCAAATATTCTGAATGGATTTCAGGTGCGTTCCCTCAACTTGCCCATGCAGCACCCAAGGATACCCTTCAAGACGAGGAAGGCCTTTAAGCACGTTGACCGCCGCTTCGTTTAAATTGATTGTCTTCGCCCCCGTCTTGCTATCCGGAAGCAGCAGCACACGCCGCCCTAAGTCGACGTAGGACCACTTCAGCGTCAGAATTTCGCGCAACCGTGCACCTGTAAACACCAGCAGTCGGATGGCCGCCGCGCCCCAAACGCTCAGGCGTCCACTCTGCTCAAACTCCTCGACCACATCGCCAATCCGAGCCAATTCATCATCCGACAGATACCGCTCACGCTTCAGTTCTTTGAACCGACGCATGCGGCGTACGGGATTGCTGTTCGGATTCCTCCATTCCCATTCCTCTGCCTGGTTCATCATTTTTGATAAGAGAGCCAAGACACGGTTGGCAGCTCCGCTCCCGCCAATCACGTCTTTTCCGCCCTTTCCGCCATCCTTGCGCGATTTCGTCTTCCGCGCCGTAGCGCCGGAATTAACCTGCGAGCGCACCATGTCGATGTCCTCGCGCGTCACGTCGGCGACCAACATCGACCCAATCAATGGTGCTACGTGATTGCGAAAATTGCGTTCGTAAGCAGCGTGCGACAATGGCTTGGTCGAATCCCGTGCGTACTCGTCCAGGAACCTTTCACCCAAATCCCGCACCGTTGGGCGCTTCGGCCAGACCTTGGCGCCGGGCTTTGTTGCCGTCTTCCGTGGAACTCCAAGCCGTCGTCCCCCAACCTTGCTGCCACGCGACGTTCGAATCTCACCCCAAAGGCGCTGGGCTTCTTCTCGCGCCAAATCGACCGTCCATGGTTGTCCATGTCGTCCGATGGTGATCCAGCGATCTTTCCCATTCACGCACGCGCGCAACATGTAAATCTTATGTTGCCGCTGGCATCGGACAGCGAAGCCCGCAACGATGGTGTCACGAAGACTCTCGCCCGCTGACAGTCCCTCAACCAATGTTTTGTTGAGCCGCACTCTCTCAGCCATAGCCGCGCTCCATGGAAAATCCTGAAACCCGAAATTAGCACGGAATTAGCACGACCCCAAACGCCAACTCCTGCGAAAAGTTCGGAAAAGGGCAAAATCTGGATTCAACAAAAACAGATAGTTACGTGGTTCTGCGAAGACCGACGCAACAGGGGTACAGGACTTAAAATCCTGAGTTCGAAAGAGCGTGTGGGTTCGAGTCCCACCGTCCGCACCAATATTCAGCAGCCGTTGCGTGAATTACCCGCGTGGCCGCCGCCCGCGCCGGCCGCCTGCGGCGCTATCGGCAGCGGCAGTGACCGTGCGCTCCGGCAACGTGACCACCTTGGCGAGGTTCGGGAACGCATCGACTTTGTTCGGCAAAGCCATGGCGTTGACGAACAACGATTGGAAATCGGGCTCCAGCGCCGTTTCGATTTTCTCGATCTCGCGGACTTTGCCTTCGATCTCGCGCCGGTAATCGCGATTGAGCAGCGCCATCAGCGCGCCTTCGCCCGCCGCATTGCCAGCCGCGCCGACCTCCTCAAGCGCACAATCGGGGATCAACCCCAAAATCATCGCGTACTTGGGATCGATGAACGAACCGAAGGCACCTGCGAGACGGATTTTGTCGACGGCGGAGACGCCCTGCTTCTGCATCAGCAACTTGATGCCGGCATAGAGCGCGGCCTTGGCGAGCTGGATGGCGCGAACGTCATTCTGCGTCACCGTAATTTTCGGTTCGCTCGCCTTGATGACGTAGGAGAAGGTCCTCCCGTTGGCGATAATGCGATCCGTCCGCGCGGCAAGCGCGCCGTTAATGACGCCGTCTTCGGAAATGATCCCGGCGAGAAACATTTCGGCGATCACCTCAATGATGCCCGAGCCGCAGATGCCCGTGACGCCGACCGTTCCTGCCGCGTCATCGAAACCCGGTTCGTTCGACCACATATCAGCGCCAATCACGCGGTAGCGCGGCTCGAGCGTTACGGGATCTATGCGCACGCGCTCTATGGCGCCGGGTGCCGCGCGCTGGCCGGAGGAGATTTCCGCACCCTCGAAGGCGGGACCCGTCGGCGATGAGCAGGCAACCGTGCGGCTACGATTGCCGAGCACGATTTCCGCGTTGGTGCCGACATCGACCAGCAGCATCATCAGGTCCTGCCGGTGCGGACCTTCGGCCAGCGTCGCGCCGGCGGCGTCGGCACCGACGTGCCCGGCGATGCAGGGCAGCGTATAAAACCGCGCGTTGGGATTGATGGCGATGTCGAGATCGGCGGCGCAGCCGTGAACGGGGTCTGAGACCGCAAGCGCGAACGGCGCACCGCCGAGTTCGGTCGGATCGATGCCGAGGAACAGGTGGTGCATCACCGGATTACCGACGAACACGGCATCGAGAATGTCGGTGCGCTCGACGTTACCCTCGGCGCAAACCTTGGCGATGAGGTCGTTGATCGCGGTGCGGACCGCGGCCGTCATGGCGCCGCGCCCGTCGGGGTTCATCATCACGTAGCTGACGCGGCTCATAAGGTCTTCGCCGAAGCGGATCTGCGGGTTCGACGCGCCGGATGAGGCGGCGATGCGGCCCGACAGCAGCGAGACGAGATGCATGGCGATCGTCGTCGAGCCGATATCGCAGGCGATGCCGTAGGCTTCGTTCTTGAAGCCGGGCCACAAGGCGATGATGCGTGGCGGGCCTGCTTCCGGCTCGTCATGGATCGCGGCGGTGACCGTCCACTGGCCTTTGCGCAAGGTCGGCTGCAGCGTGTGCAGAACGTTGAAGTCGATCGAAAGCCGGTCGAATTTCCAATCCCGGTGAAGCGCGGCGATGAGCCGTTCGGCATCCCCCGTCGGCTTCATCATGTCGGGCTCTTCCACTTCCGTATAACAGAGGTGGATTGCGGGATTGCGTTCGATCGTCCGGCCAGAGGCGCTTTTGCGCACGACCTGGGCATTGATCACGACGTCCTGCGGCACGTCGATGACGACATCACCCTGCACGGTCGCCGAGCAGGAGAGACGGCGGCCTACTTTCAGTTCCCGCTTTTCGGCGTAGCGCGCCTCCTTGGCGCCGAAGGCCGAGAGATGATCTTGTGCGCTTGAAATGCCGTGTTTGGCAAAATGCCCGTCCTGCACTTCAATCTGGCAACGGCCGCAGATACCGCGCCCGCCGCACACGCTCTCGACATGCACGCCCAATTGGCGCGCGGCTTCGATCACGGGCGTTCCGATCGGGAACCGGCCGCGCTTGCCGGAGGGCATAAACAGGACGAGGGGATCACTCATGCGCGTCTCTATGGAATTTCCGGATTGAACTTAGCTGGCGGACGGTTCGCTGCCGCCGCCATTTCCGCTGGCCGGGGCGCCACCGCCCGCCATGGCTGCACGGCGGGCATCGCGGCCACCGCGGCGGCCGCCCGAGGAGGCGGCCGGGACTGCCGCGGCAGGGGCGGCATTGGCGTGCGCTCCCGGCTGATAGTCACGGTAGGTCATGATCCAGTTGGTGCAGTTCTCATCCGTGCCATTCAGCACGTTGGCTGCGCGGACCATTTCCATTTCCTGCGGACGCGTCGGGTTCATGATGGCCGAGGTCATGCCCGCGCCGATGACCATGGGGATGAAGCCGGCGTTGATGCCGTGGCGGTGCGGCAGTCCGAAGGAGATGTTGGAGAGGCCGCAGGTGGTATTGACCTTGAGCTCCTCGCGCAACCGGCGCAGCAGCTGGAACACCTGCTTGCCGGCGTCACCAAGCGCGCCGATCGGCATGACGAGTGGATCGACGACGATATCCTCGGGCTTGATGCCGTAATCGGCCGCGCGCTCCACGATCTTCTTGGCAACGGCAAAGCGCACGTCCGGGTCCATCGAGATGCCGGTTTCGTCGTTGGAGATGGCGACCACCGGCACGTTGTACTTCTTGACGAGTGGCAGGATGGCTTCGAGCTTTTCTTCCTCGCCTGTGACCGAGTTGACGAGCGGGCGGCCCTTGGCGACCTTGAGTGCGGCTTCGATCGCGGCCGTCACGGACGAGTCGATCGACAGCGGCACGTCGACGAGGCTTTGAACGATCTCAAGCGTCTGGACGAGAAGCGCCGGCTCGGTCGCATTAGGATCGACAGCGGTCACGCCGGCATTGACGTCGAGCATGGTGGCGCCGCAGGCAACCTGTTCGAGCGCGTCTTTTTTCACGGTTTCGAAATTTCCGGCGACCATTTCGGCGGCGAGCTTCTTGCGGCCCGTCGGGTTGATGCGCTCACCGATAACGCAGAACGGCTGATCAAAGCCGATGATGATCTCGCGCGTGGCGGAGGCGACGATGGTGCGGGTCATTAAGGTCTCCAGATCCTGAAATTCGATTGAACGGCGTGATTGTCACTTCGCTGTCTGCGGTTCGGCCATGGCGTGATGCGCGGCCTTCTCCGCCATGTCCTCGGGCGATACGGTTGGATGTTGCTGCAATTGGTCTGAGCGCTGCCGCGCGCTCACATCTGCAGCGCTCATCTCGCGCTGCCAGGGCTTGCGGCCTTTGAGGACGCCAGACTCGTGCACGATCTCAGCCACGTATTCTTCCTGCCGGTAGGCCATGACGTGGATGCCGCTGACGCCTTTGATCTCTTTCACCTCGTTGATGATGTCGATGCACAGCCGCTTGCCTTCGGCCTTCTGGTCGGCAGCGCCCTCGATGCGGCGGATGACACTATCGGGAATGTGCACGCCCGGCACGTTCGATTTCATCCAGCGCGCCGTCTTGGCGGACGCGAGCGGCCCGACGCCGATCAGGATGAAGCACTTCCGATCGAGCCCCAGATCGCGGACGCGGGTCATGAAGTCTTTGAGCATCGGCACGTCGTAGCAGTACTGGCTCTGCACGAACTGAGCGCCAGCGGCGATCTTCTTGCCCAGATGCGAGGCGCGAAAGTCGGCCGGCGGCACGAACGGATTGACGGCGGCGCCCAGAAACAGCGTCGGCGGCGTGGTGATCTTGCGGCCGGAGAGGAAGCGGCCGTCGTCGCGCATGGTGCGGATGGTGGCAAGAAGCGCCGTTGAATCGAGATCGAACACCGGCTTTGCGCCCGGCTGGTCACCCGATTGTACGCCATCGCCGGTCAGGCACAGGACGTTCTGGACGCCCATGGCGGCCGCGCCCAACACGTCACCCTGAATGGCGATGCGATTCTTGTCGCGGCAGGCGATCTGCATGATCGGCGCGTAGCCCATGCGGGTCAGCAGCGCGCAGATGCCGACCGAACTCATGTGGCAGTTGGCGCCGGACGCATCCACGGCATTGATGCCGTCGACCCAGCCGTCGAAGACCTTGGCGCGGTCGTAGACATCCTGTGCATTGGCGCTGTCGGGCGGATTCAACTCCGCGGTAACGGCGAACTCTCCACGCCGCAGAATGCGCTCCAGCCGTCCGCGCGAGGTGTGGCCCTGCAGCCGTTCGAGCGGCAGACTTGGATCGAACGGATCGATGTCGGCAGTCACGGCCATCAGTCCCCACTCTTACGCGCTTCGGCGGCGTTTCGCGTCACGGTCAGCCAGGAGGATGTTTCGCGCAATGCCTGATTGACGGGCGGTTGCACATTGAGGATGGCGTCACCCGCGATCATGTTGCGCGAGCCTTCCCACGCCTTGACCCAGACGCATGGCATTTCCGGGATCACTTCGCAGTTACCGTTGGCGCGCACGCCGCCGCACGGTCCGTTGCGCAACTGCTTGGGGCAGGTCATCGGGCAGCTCATGCCGGTCGACGACAGGATGCACTGCCCGCACATGCGGCAGTCGAACAGAAAGCCCTTCACGTTGCGCTCGACGAGCGCGACCGGCCGCTCGGCACGGGAATAGCCGAAGACGCGGAATAGGGGATCAAGGCGGAGCAGTGTCGAGGCGAACATATTATAGAGCGCTTCGAGCAAGCGGGAATGACGGACCGACCAACCGCGCACGGTGAACGTGCGTGGTCTGCGGCCATCAGCCGAAAAGCGCACTGGACCGGTGACTGGATTGGAGGATGCGGACTTGCCCACGCTCTTCTTTGAATCGTCAGCCATCGCGGCCTCCGTTGGCGACGGCGGCCGAGAGACGGGCGTCGTTCCACTCGGCCTCGAGGCTCAAACAGATGCTATCGACCGCTTGCTGCAGGTCGCCATCGACGGCCACCGGATCGCCCGTGCGCCACTGGGCGAGATAGGCGTCCTGGTCCTTTTCCCCGCTGCGCATGGCGGCGCGATCGATTGCCTCGGCAAAACGGGGCGAAAGTTCGCGCCGCGCGGTCTGCCGGCCGCTGCGGGCTTTGACCTGCGCCGGAATATCCTTCCAGTAGACGACGACCAGATCGGCCATGGCGGGGCCTCCTTAACGGGTCCAGTCTACCCAAGCGCAGGTCCGCCAAGGTGTTTGCGTGCGACAATAGAATAGCGGAATGCGACGCCGCCAGTGCCGGGTCAAATTATGGACGGGGAATTTTTGGTCAACGCGTTACGGAGGCGGCCGCGATTTTCGTCTCCAGATCGCCATAGCCGGTCAACCGGCGCTCGTAGGCGAGCCCGAGCCAGCGCGCCGCCTCGCGGGCCTGCCGGTCAAGTTCCGGGTCGTCCGTCTGCGCCAGATAAATGACGCGCTCATAGTGACCGAAATAATCTTTCATCAATTCCGGGTGGCGGTCGAGCCCGAGGGGTTCGACGAAAAACGTGCGGAAATTCCTGACAAGAAAATCGGTGAAATAGAACGACGTCATGTCGCCGGCCTCATGCCGGGCGAACGAGACCATGCCCTGGTAGAAGGCAAAGCAGTGAGGGCCGGCGATGCGGCCGGCACCTTCTTCAGCTAGTACCACATCGAGCAATCCGCCCGTGCCGCAATCGCCGTAACCGGCGAGGATCGCCGTATAGCCTTGCGCTTTTGCCTCGCGGATGGCGGCGCGCATGGCATCGGGAATTTTCTGCGGTTCGAAATGATACTGCGCGGGCAAGCAGGTCAGATCGACATGGCTCAGCCTGTTGCGATCCTTGATGTCGAGGATTTCGCGCGCCAGCATCCCGCAGGCGATGACGAGCAGCCGTCCCGCCTTGGTGTCGTCGCTTGCCACTTCGCCATTGGCCACGGCGATCCTCAATGAAAAATGGGCGGATGCTTGCAGCACCCGCCCGTTCAAGTGGGACGTTTGCGGGAGGAGGTCAAGCAGATGCCATTTGATTGTGCTTGCGCTTCATGAAATCGCGGGCGGTTTCGACGGCCACGGCAGCGTCGCGGCAGTAGGCGTCGGCGCCGACGGCCTTGCCGAATTCCTCATTCAACGGCGCGCCGCCGACCAGCACGATATATTTGTCGCGGATGCCCTTTTCCTTGAGCGCGTCAATCACGACCTTCATGTACGGCATCGTCGTCGTCAGCAGCGCCGACATGCCGAGAATATCGGCCTTTTCCTTTTCCAGAGCGTCCAGATACTTCTCGACCGGATTGTTGATGCCGAGATCGACGACTTCAAAGCCGGCGCCTTCCATCATCATGCCGACGAGGTTCTTACCAATGTCGTGGATGTCGCCCTTGACCGTTCCGATCAGCATTTTGCCGAGCTTGGGTGCACCGGTTTCGACCAGCAGAGGACGCAGAATGGCCATGCCGGCCTTCATGGCGTTGGCGGAGAGCAGAACTTCGGGGACGAAGAGAATGCCGTCGCGAAAATCGATGCCGACAATCCGCATCCCTTCGACCAGAGCCTTGGTGAGCACATCATAGGGTGTCCAGCCGCGGTCGAGAAGAATCCGCGTGCCTTCCTCCACCTCATCCTTCAACCCGTCATAGAGATCGTTGTGCATCTGCGCGACGAGGGCATCGTCGGTCAAATCGGCGAGGATGATTTCGTCGTCGGCCATGTTGGAAAACCCCCTACGGCAGGCAGCGGCGGCATCTGCTTTTCCTAACCAGCCGCCGCACGTGCGGCTTGTCAAATTGCGACGCGCGCGAAGGCGAAAACGACTGGAGCATTTAAGTTTTTTGTGACCGCCAAAATGGGTCCATTTCCGTTGCGGCAGCAGACTTTTTCATGCACCTTCGCCGCTCAAATTCATATCTGCAACCGAGGATATTCGAATGTCCGACCAACCTGCAGCTCAAGAACCGACGGGCAGTGGACGGCGTGGACGCAGCGCGCGGCGCGCCGCGCGGGGCGGTGGCGGGCCTGGCGTCCAGATGCCGTACATCACCCGCAAGATTGTGACATACGATGTGCTTTCCGAAGAGGGCCTCGCGATCGTCGAGGGCAACGCCGATACGGTGCTCGAAGAAATCGGTATCGAATTCCGCGAAGATGCGGAGGCGCTGGCGATGTGGAAAGATGCCGGCGCCGATGTGAAAGGCGAGCGCGTGCGTTTCCCGAAAGGGCTGTGCCGTTCGCTGCTCAAGACCGCGCCGGAAACCTTCACGCAGCACGCGCGCAATCCCGATCGCAACGTGCAGATCGGTGGCAAGGCAACCGTATTCGCTCCGGTCTACGGCCCTCCGTTCGTGCGCGATCTGGAGGGCAATCGCCGCTATGCGACGCTCGATGATTTCCGCAATTTTGTCCGCCTCGCCTACATGGCGCCGTCGATCCATCATTCGGGCGGCACGGTGTGCGAACCGGTCGACGTACCGGTCAACAAGCGCCATCTCGATATGGTGCTGACGCACATGACGCTGTCGGACAAGCCGTTCATGGGATCGGTGACGGCGCCGGAGCGCGCGGCCGATACTGTCGAGATGTGCCGCATTCTGTTCGGCAAGGAGTTCGTGGACAACAATTGCGTCGTCATCAATCTCATCAACGCCAATTCGCCCATGGTGTTCGACGAGACCATGCTGGGCGCCGCTAAGGTCTACGCGCGCGCCAATCAGGCGACGATCATCACGCCCTTCATTCTCTCGGGCGCGATGAGCCCGGTGGCGGTGGCCGGTACGTTGACGCAGATCCTGGCTGAAGTTCTGGCGGGTGCTGCGTTCACGCAGCTCTGCCGTCCCGGTGCTCCGGTGGTGTTCGGCACGTTTGCCTCGTCGATGTCGATGCAATCGGGTGCGCCGACGTTCGGCACGCCGGAGCCGAGCCTCGTCTCCTATGGCGCGGCGCAACTCGCCCGCCGTCTCAAAATCCCGTTTCGTACCGGCGGCTCGCTGTGTGCCTCCAAGATCCCCGACGCGCAGGCGGCCTATGAAAGCGCCAACACGCTCAACTGTACGCTGCTGGCCGGAACGAACTTCGTGCTCCACGCCGCCGGTTGGCTCGAGGGCGGACTGTCGGCAAGCTACGAGAAGTTCATGATGGATATCGATCAGCTCGGCATGGCGCAGCGGCTGTCCGAAGGTGTCGATCTGTCCGAGAACGGTCAGGCGATGAGCGCCATCCGCGAGGTCGGTCCTGGGCAGCACTATCTGGGTTCCGCCCATACCCAGGCCAATTTCGAGACAGCGTTCTACCGCTCGTCCATTGCCGACAACAACTCGTTCGAGCAGTGGCTGGCGGAAGGCGAAAAGACCGCCGCGCAGCGCGCAAACGAGCTGGCGCGCAATTGGCTCGGCATGTACGAGAAGCCCGCGATCGACCCAGGTGTGGAGGAAGCGTTGACGGCTTTCGTCGCCAATAAGAAGGCGTCGATGCCGGACGCCTTCACTTGAAGCGAGCCCGAGGACGGCCGGGCTAAAGTGGCCAAGCTGTTTCACAAGGAAGTCTGGGGCAGCGTGTTCCGGATCCGCTGAATATTTGCCCACCGTGCCGCCAAAGTTACCTCGGCTAGGCCTTTATCAGCTTGCGGGTCTTCCCAGTTTCGGCCCGCTTCGAGGTCGACAGCGAGCGTTGACGTTCGCTGCGCGGCGAGCGGCCATACATGCTGCGGTAGGTTTTGCTGAAGTGGCCGGCCGAGCGGAAACCGCAGGCGATGGCGATCTGGATGATTGGCAGGCTCGACTGGGTGAGCAATCCCCGGGCCCGCTGCAACCTCAGGCGCAGGTAGTACTTTGTCGGCGTCGTGCTCAACATTTCGTGGAACATGCGCTGCACTTGACGCACCGATAGTCCCGCGAGATCGGCAAGCTCCACCGCCGATAGCGGCTCCTCGAAATTCGATTCCATCAGCTCGGCGACTTTTTGCAGCGTCGCGTGACTGGAGCCGATGCGGGCGGCGAGCGGGATATACTGCCTGTCGTCGCTGTCGCGGATGCGATCGAGGATGAACTGATTGGAAATTTCGGCGACGAGAGTCTTGCCGAGGCGTGCGCGCACGATGGCCAGCATCAAATCAAGTGGCGCGATCCCGCCGCTGCAGGTGATGCGGTCGCGGTCGATGACGAACAGTTCTTCCATGAAATCGACGCGCGCATGCTGCTCACGCAGGCTCGCCATGTTCTCCCAGTGGATGGTGCAGGAGTAACCGTCGAGAAGTCCGGCGCGGACGAGCGCGTAGCTTCCCGTGCAGAGTCCGCCGAGGAAAATGCCGTCGCGGGCCATGCGGCGCATCAGCGTGATCGTGCGCTCGTCGACGTAATTGGTGACATTGGTGCCGCCGCAAACGAATACGGCATCGAGCGGGCCCGCGGCTTCATAGGTCGTTGCCGCGGCAAGCGACAAGCCAGAACTCGACGGCACCGGGCGGCCGTCGAGTGTAATCACCTTCCACTCGTAGGCTTCGCACTCGGCCAGGTGGTTGGCCATGCGCATCACTTCGATGGCGCTCGAAAACGCCATCAGCGTGAATTCGTTCAAAGTGAGAAAGCCGATCCGGCGGATCGCCGCGATATCCTTGGAGGCATCCTTGGGCGCGGGGCGGCTCTTGGACATGGGCTTGGGCCTGCGGCAGCTGTCGCCAGTGGTGTCGCGAATGGTCTACACGCGACATGGGCTGTTGAAAATAGGCTACAGCAGTCGGCCACTAACTTATTAGAGAAATGCAGGAATTTCCAATGACATGGGCTTGCATCCGACGACGTCATTTGTTGCATTGCGACATGGGCGCCGAACCAGAACTAGGTCGTCCGCAGCTGAGGTTCGATCTCATCCTTGCGCAACAACACCAGCATCTGGAGCGTGAAAATCGACAACGTCGGCGACTTCGAGGACAGGCTGATCGAGGTGAGCGCGACGAGCAGAAAATAGAGCACGGCCAGACCCGAGCGGCGCCGGGTGCTGTCGGCGAGGCGGTAGAAGAAGATCGCGAACGCCGGGAAAAACACGGCCGTGCACAACAGGCCGTAGTTAAGAATGAAGGCGATGATGAAGCTCTCCAGACCGTATTCAAGCCCGTGCAGGCGGATGCGGGTCATCAGCATGGCCGGGTTTGGGCCGAAGATCAGGTCGTACAGGGTGAGGTACTGGAACAGCGAAAACATCTCGACACGCGTGCCGGCGCTGCCCTCGTCGTCGAACAGGCGGTTAGTCAAGGTGTCGAGCGCGCCGAATTCGTAGGCGGCAACGAGCGCCAATCCGGCAAGAGGAATGACGATCAGGGCCGACAGAATCGAGGAATTATTGAAAGGTGCGCCACGGAATGCGCGCCAGATCTGCCGGCCGGCGATGTAGAGGAGTATCAGAATTGCAAACAGCGTCGCCGCGCGGCCGCCGAATGGGACCAGGCTCGCCAGCGCGACGACAAATGCGACGGGCCTCAGAATGGCGGGTAGATCGCGTCCGCCGCCGAGCGCCAGCATGACGACGTAGGAACCGGCGGTGATGGCATTGGCGAGCGGGTGGCCGAGAAGTGCCGTGGCCCTAGGTTCGTCCAGCAAAACCTCGCCGTTGACGACGAGCGGTGTCAACCGCGTGCCGCTGAACACCTCGTAGAACGCGACAATGGCATTGACGAACATGAAGGCGTGGATAAGCAGCGCCAGCGTCCGGGCATGGTCATCGTCCAGATTGCGGTAGAGGATCATCATCAAGATCGCGCCGACGAACGTCTCGATGAAGATTGTAACGGGAAGGCCGAAAATGACGTTGGTGTAGACCAGCATGAACATGTTGGCGGCCAGAAACGGCAGCATGTCGCGGTTTCTCGCCAGGATGCCGATCAGGCCGGTCAACGGGTTGCGGTTGGCGAAGGCGATCAGCACGATGAGCGCGCCGGCCAGCAACGTCGAAGGGTGGAACTTGTCGAACGGGCTGCCGCCGGCATCTAGGTATTGCCAGTCATACATGACCAGGGCGAGCGGCGAGATGGTCAGAAACAGGACGACGATCAATACGCGGCCGAAATTCACCACGCCGCCGAGCGCGGGTGTACCGGTGAGGGGTTCGGCATAGGCGGCAGTCAACCGGGTCACGGGATGAGCCTTTCAAACATCAGCGGCGCCTCGTGCGGTGCCTGTTCATCATGATTTCGAGACCAAGGGGTGTCCTGAACGGACGCCGGCTCACCCCAGTCTAGCAAGCCCCGTGCCTTGCGGCGCTAATTTGGCCAGAGTGCCCTTGATCGGACGATGCAACGCCCATAGATCGTTCGGATTGAGCCTGCGGCATGGTGCGCGCGGGCAGGGCCGATGGCCCGGCGCTGATGAGGATGATACGCGAGTGGGCGAATTTACCTTATCGCGACGCGAGGCGTTGACGCTCTTGGCGTGCGCCGCCGCTGTTCAGAATGTGGTGCCAGGCGCGGCCTACGCGGCCCCCGCCGCCGGCAGCATTCGCGAGGTACCCTCGCTTGGCGCCATCGGCCAGGAGAACAGCATCCTGTTCGGATCGGCGTTCGATGCCGATGTGCTGACGAAGCCGGACGTAGCCGAGATCTACGCCCATCAGTCGCGCGTGCTGACGTCCAATAACTTCCTGAAGTTTGGAGAGCTGCGGGGCGCGGAAGGTGATGCGAATTTCGAGCTAGCCGACCAGCTTGTCTCCTTTGCGACCGATCGCGCCATCGCCATGCGCGGCCACTGCCTGATCTGGAACGAGTGGACGCCAGAGTGGCTGCGCCAACAGTCACCGGATCGCGTCGGCTATTGGCTCGACCGGCATATCGACGAGGTCGCCGGGCGTTACGCCGGGCGGATGCACTCCTGGGATGTCGTCAACGAACCCTTCTGGCCCCAGCACAACAATGCCGGGGGATACCGTGGCGGCCCATGGTATGCGGCGCTCGGCAAGGACTATGTGCTGCGCGCGTTGCGCCGGGCGCATGCTGCCGATCCTGCGGCGAAACTCGTAATCAATGAATCGGGTCCGGAATGGAAGGACGCGTGGGGCGATACGGCGGCTTACCGCATCGGACTGTTGCGCATCATCGATGAGGCGCAGGATCAGGGTGTCCGCATCGATGCGATCGGGCTCCAGTGCCATTGGATGCCTGAGTTCCGCTTCGATCCGGGCCTGTTTGAAGCGTTCTTGAACGATATCGCGGCTCGTGGACTTGCCATCTACCTGACCGAACTCGACGTCAGCGATGCGCGCATTATCGGTTCCACCGGCAAGCGCGATGCCGCGGTTGCGACCCGCTACCGGCTGCTCGTCAGCACGGCCTTGAAGCAGCCGAAGGTGGAGGTGATCCAGACCTGGGAGCTGACCGACAACGCCAGCTGGCTGCGTGGCGATTCCCGCCACTTCGGTCCCAATGGCCGCTTGCCGCGCCCTCTGCCGTTCGATGACCAATTCCGGCCGAAAGCAGCCTACCACGCCATTGCCGCCGCGATGCGCAACCGCAAGCGCGCGACCTGACCAGGCGGCTATTGCACTTTGAACAGTTTGCCTGCGCCTTCGCCCAGAACGGGCTTCCAATCGGATGGAAGTGCGACCGCCCCGGATGCGGGATTGAACACCCATACATAGTCGAAATTGGCGCGCACGGCGGCGATATCGACGCTGTGACCGGCATCTGTGGGGATAAGGATTGCGTCCGTCTTCGGTCCCAGCAACGATAGCGTCTGCTGACCGGCATAGGAGAACAGGTTGGAGACGTAGGCTCCGTTCTGCGGAACCGCCCAGCCCATCAGATGCGATTGAAAGTTCTGCTTGGTTGCGCGGTCGAGCGTGAGCACGAGGATGCGGGCGTTGGGCGCAACATTTCTGAAGTACGTCGAAAGCGCGCGGGCATCATGCTCCATATGCGACCAGGCAAACGCTATGGAGGTGGTCCGCACCACCGAAGCAATCAAGATCAGCGACAAGCCGATCGGTGCCAGCCGGGACAGCGGCAGCGTGGCCAAGGCGGCGACGCCGCAGATCAGCAAGGGTGGCAGCATTCGAATGTCCGCGCCCGATGTCGTCCCGACCTCGACCGGAAGGATCACGTAGAGCACGAGGAACGCCAGCGCGGAAAGCGCTGGAAATGTCAGGGCCCGCGGCGCCGGATTTTTGAACTTGAACATTAGAACGATGGCAAGGCACCACAACGCCAGCGTTGCCATGTCGATCAGCGGCATATAGGCGACGAAGTATGCGCCGATGAGCGTCAGCTTGCGCAGAGGCGCACTCCATACCAGCCCGCCCGACAGGGCGTTGAGCTGTGGCGTCAGCATGACGCTGATCATGACCACAAGCGCAGGGATTGCGCTGGCTGCCAGGAGAATCTGGCGTCGAAACGACTTCAGCCGGTCTGTGCTAACTGAGAGCGATGACAGCGCGTGGCATCCGGCAAGCACCAGAAAAATGCCGATCGAGGTCAAGTGCCAGAGATAGAGCAGCACCAGGAGTGCTGCCTGCACGGTGAGCTGCCAGAGCGGAACGCGGTCCTTTTTGGCGAGGCGAGCATGGTTGGCGGCGGCAAGGAAGGCGAGGCCCACGCCTGAATAATAGTTGATGAAGCCCCAGAAGAATGTTCCGGCCATCAGCCACGGCAGCAGCAAACACGCAGCCGCGAGCGACGCGCGCGAGGCTGAACCCTGCTGCAACACGAACAGCGCCGGCCCCGCGAAATAGCTGGCGATCGATAGAATGAGAAAGGTCTTGCTCGCCGTGATGTGACCGAAGGCCATCACCAGATAAGGCACGATCAGATCGCTGCCGAGGTTCGGCATCACCGCGTATTCGATCGCATAGCCGGGCGGCAGCATTTGTCCGCTGAGCGCCAGCGCTTCCAGATAGTGCCGGGCCATATGGTTTGGCCAGTCGACGAGCGGTGGAAAGTCGAACTGGGTGATGAGGATGACGATGGCGGCGGCGGTAGCTAGGCCGGCGGCGGCGGAAAACTTGAGGATCGTGCGGCGCTCGTCGCCCGGCGCGCGGGCAGCGAGCCGCAACTCCAGCATGTTCCGCAACGCCGCCGCCCGCTGCTGCGTCTGCCCGCCGGTCACCTACTTCTTGCCCCAGGTGAATGTGGACGACATCGCATAGTTCCAGACCACGCCGACGAGGATGCCGGCGATGCCGGACGCGAGCCAGGAATAATGCTGTTCGAACAGTTTGGCGGCGATGCCGACGTTGGCAATCGCGCCGATGCTGCACACCGCGTAGAACGTCAGAAGGCCGAGCCAGAACTTGCGCCCGCGCAACCGCCGGTCGCGATAGGTAAGCCGATTGTTGAGCATGAAGTTGAAGGTCATGGCCGCGACGGTGGCGATGCCTTGAGACGTCATGAAGTCGAGCGATGCCATCGCGCCCCTCAACACGGCGAGATGGACGAAGACACCGAGACCGCCGATGGCGGCGAACAGCACGAAGCGCGCCGGAACGTAGCCGCCGAACATCTTATCGATGAGCAGCATGCCGTATTCGACGATCACCATACTGTCGAGCTTGCTTTCGCCGAATTGGCGGGTGCGGAAGGTGTAGGCGATTTCCCTGGTGCGCAGCGGCTCCGGCGCCGAGGCGAACAGATCGAGCATGATCTTGAAGCCGTAGCCCGAGAGCTTGCGCACCGACTTTTCGAAGGCGCCGCGGGTGATCATGAAGAAGCCGCTCATCGGGTCGGTCACATCCTGCTTGATGGCGAGCCTAGAGAGCTTCGCGGCAAGCGCGCTCATGGCGGCACGCTTTTGATCCCAGTCGCCGATGTCGCCGCCATCGACGTAGCGGCTGCCAACGACGATGTCGTATTGGCCCGATTTCAGCTCGTTGAGCATCCTGGGCAGGATGCTCTCATCATGCTGCATGTCGGCATCGATGACGGCGAGGAATGGCGAGGAACTCGAAAGCATCCCCTCGATGACGGCGGTCGAAAGGCCTTTGCGGCCGATGCGCTGCACGCATCTCACCCGGCGGTCGATTTGCGCCAGTTCGCGGACTTCGCTCGCCGTGCCGTCAGGGGAATCGTCATCGACAAAGACGATTTCCCATTCGATGTCCTTGAGGCTCTCGGCAATTTTTTGCACCAGCGGGCGGACGTTCGGGCGCTCGTTGAAGCAAGGCGCCACGATCGTCAGTTCCATCGTGCGGAATTTCGTGGCCGTATCGAGAAGCACCTGATCACCTGCCGATTGGATGGGTCGTCCGACCTCGCCACCTACACACACCTGAGTGCGCAAGAAAACAGGCGCGAACCGCGTTGGTTACCGGACGTGAGGAATCTCTTAAGGGCAAATGGCAACACGTGCCGCGACGTGTACCCGCCGGACCGGTGAAATCTGATCAAGCCGCGCCCTTTGCCGGAAGCACGGCCGCGCACCACGCATTGAGTAGCGCTGGGTCAGTGCTCAACTCCGCGCAGTCGTCACCGGCGAACTCAGCCCAGTCTTTGCTGTAGGCTCGATTGATGGCAGTGAGCACCGGCAATTCATTGACCACGGCGGCCTCGATCACGGCGCGAAAGCCGTTGCCGGCAATTTCCTGCTTTCCGAACCGGTTGACGATGACGAGATCGAGCTCTGGCGAAATCGTCGATGCGACGATTCCTGCGACGTCTTCGAGGGCTGAAGCATCGAGCCGGCAGGAGGGTGCGCCAGCCGCCTTATCGACAGCGGTGGAATAGCGCTTCCCGGTGGCAAGGTCTTCAAGCTCCATTTCGCAACGCGATCCGCCAAGCTCCGGCGCGTTCCATTGAACAGCACCGGCGAGCCTGAAGCCTTTGGCCCGAAGTGAATGGGCAAGGTCGCGCAACAGCGCGTCCGCCTGTTCCCCATCGCCTGCTTCGTATGCAATCGTTGCGAGTTTCATGGCGGTCTCCAAGTCTCGTCACCATTCGAACGCAGTCAGCCCCGGCAGCGGGTGCTCACCGGGCCCTTCGCCGCGTGCCCCTCGACCCTGATCCCCATCGGGCAACCGGCCATTGATCCGGCCGGACCTGCCATCGCAAGACCTGCGCACCAGGTGACACGATGCGACTTCGGTGAGCCGATCCAAGGTCGTCGATGAGCTTGAATGCCGCTAAGAACCGGCCCTGCCAATTTGGCAAAAGCGCTCAGCCCGTAAACGGCTCATCAACTCTTCAGCCGGGCAAAGCCCACCTGACAAGATGGCAGAAATCCCGACTTTTCTCCGACACTTTTGCTGCGTCGCACACTTCAACTAAGTATCTGTTCTTGGTACCATATTCCAATAGTGCCGCTGTGTTGGCACATGGATTGCTAAGAGTTAATTGAAAGTTAGGATCGCGTCGATCTTACGGAGGGGCCAATGCCCATGGAGATGTCGAAGCGGCCGGGTGCACAGGCTTCGAAGCGCGCAACGCGCTTTGGTGTGTACCTGCTGGCCGCCGCATCGCAGATCGCAGCCGTTGAGGCACAATCCTTTGTCGCCGGGACTACGCCAGATCGCCGCCCTGAGGGCGCGCCCAAAATCGAAAAGTTTGAAAAGTCCCCGCAGTGGCTTGAGACCGCCACCGCTGGCGTGACGAAACCGCTCCCGCCCAGTCTTAAATTTCTCGACGACCAGGGCGGCTGGTTCCAGCCGTTTATTCATCCGGGCATGACCGGCCCGTACGACATTCGCGGCTGGCATGCCGCGCGCGATGGCGGCGCATCTCAGAAAACCGATCAAGGACACTAACGGCTGAACACCGTGGGCCGCGGTCGTTCAGGCGTATCGAGAATGGCCCCGCTTTCAAGCGAGACGATGCATCAACTCAGGAGACGTACGATGAAAAAGGCAATGCGTAAGGCCGGTATGGCGATGATGGCAATGGGTCTGATGGCGACCGCAGCGGCTGCTGAAGGCATGTCGGGCATGGGCGGCATGGGTGGCATGTCGGGCATGGGCGGCATGGGCGGTATGTCGGGCATGGGTGGCATGTCGGGTATGGGCGGCATGTCGGGCATGGGCGGCATGGGTGGCATGTCGGGTATGGGCGGCATGTCGGGCATGGGCGGCATGGGTGGCATGTCGGGCATGGGCGGCATGGGTGGCATGT
>CXWK01099048.1_pt2 | contig 33304 bp, 34 predicted proteins | sample 590851 | NCBI WGS metagenome assembly CXWK01 (sample SAMEA3498364, study PRJEB10139) | wastewater metagenome | biome: wastewater treatment plant; material: activated sludge | place: Denmark | collected 2014-08-01
CTCCAACTGACGACCATCCTTGAGCGTCACTTTCAAGCTGCCATCGGCTTGCTTGTCGATACGCTCGATGTCGGCATTGAATTGCAGGTCCATGCCGCGCTTGGTCAGCTCTTCCTGCAGATGCTTGCGCACGGAACCGTCAAAGCCCCGCAGGAACAGCTCACCGCGATACAACAACGTGGTCTGCGCGCCCAGGCCGTGGAAGATCCCGGCGAATTCGACGGCAATGTAACCACCGCCCACCACCAGCACACGCTTGGGCAGTTCCTTGAGGAAGAACGCCTGGTTGGAACTGATCGCGTGCTCGTGCCCCGGAATCTCGGGAATCTGCGGCCAGCCACCGGTAGCGATCAGAATGTTCTTAGCCGTGTGGCGCTCGCCATTGATCTCGACCGTATGCGGGTCGACGATCTTGGCGTGGCCTTCGTGCAGCGTCACGCCACTGTTGACCAGCAGGTTGCGGTAAATGCCGTTGAGGCGATTGATCTCGCGATCCTTGTTGGCGATCAGCGTCGCCCAGTCGAACTGCGCCTCATCCAGGCTCCAGCCAAAACCCGAAGCCTGCTCGAAGTCCTCGGCGAAATGCGCGCCGTACACCAGCAGCTTTTTCGGCACGCAGCCGACGTTTACGCAAGTACCGCCCAGGTAGCGACTCTCGGCCACCGCCACTGTCGCGCCGAAGCCGGCCGCAAACCGGGCCGCCCGCACACCGCCAGAACCGGCGCCAATCACATAAAGGTCAAAATCGTAGGCCATTTTCAATCTCCTCGGCAGGCAAACAGCATACCCATAGACACTCCCGGGGCAAGTGCTGCGTTGGATCTGAGGCCGAAATTGAAAAAATACTCCAGCGATCCGCCCTCCGACCTGATTTTCAATTAATTGCTGTGATCCGGGTATTTGCCAACGCCTGGAATCTTCTGGAACTCCTACGGTTTTCGGACCAGAGCAGTTGCAGTCGCGGTCGCAATAACATGTCCACCCTGCTCAAGCTCACCAGAGAGAAAGCAAACCTGCCCTCCCCGCCTAACCACACACCCCCTACCAATAAGCACCCCAACCTTCGCTGGAGCATGAAAATTCACGTTTAGGCTCAAGGTTGGCGCAAACTCACCTTCTTTAAGCGTTGCGGCTAGCGCTGGACCCATCGTGTCATCAAGCATCGCCGCGAGAAACCCACCTTGTACATTGCCCACGGGGTTAGTAAAGGCCTCGGTAGCCTCAAACGAGAGCTCAATACTTCCTTCGCTCTCATCAATATTCAATACTTTTATTCCTAGTGTTTCAGCAGCCTTCGGTGGGGGTAAATCACCTTCCTGAACCATCCAAAAAAAAAATGCCTTTCTGTCCATGACGTACTCTCCGCAACTTAATCATTAACTCTTACTACGTTTTCGATCCATACCCCTCTGCAGATTGCGTTTTCGCTGTTCGCAGAGTGCGCCAAGCAATCAAAATGGCCATAAGTGCCAAGCCGAAGGTCACCCACGAAATCAAACCGATTCCACCTTCGAATGCCCTTCCCGCCTGCGCCATCAATTCCCTTGCTTGATCAGCCGACAAGTGTGCCGCCACATGATAAGCGCCAGACAGCGTCTCACTTGCCAGCAGCATCTGCACTTCGCTCAGGAACCCCGGAAGCTGCAGTGCATCACGATAGTAGGCGGTGACGACACCGCCGAGCACTGTCGTCCCCAAAACTACGCCCACTTCATAGGCCGTTTCGCTAATGGCCGACGCGGCGCCCGCCTTCGCCGGTGGTGCAGCTGACAAAATCACATCATTGGACACCGTCGCGATCGCGCCCACGCCAATGTTCAGCAAGGCAAAAGCCACCACTAGAACGGTCAGGCTACTGCCCATGATGGCGACCAGCAAAAACGCCGACCCAGCAAACGCCATCAAAATTGGTATCAGCACATGCACTTGTATTCGCTGCGCGACAGGCACGACCGCCATCCCCACGACAATCGCCACGACCTGACCAGGAACCAACGCGAGACTGGCACTCAAGGGCGACATCTGAAGTACGATCTGCAAGAACTGAGTGGTAAAGAATACGAAGCCAACGAGGAACGCGAGACTCATCAAATTGATCGCGACAGAGCCGCTAAAGGTGCCACTGCGGAACAGACTCAGGTCCATCAGCGGCATTGGCAGACTTAACTGTCGACGCACAAACATCCAGCCCGCTACTGAGCCTACTGCAAATGCGGTCAGCGCCATCCAGTCGATGCCATTACTGGCGCTGTGTTTGATGCCATAAACAATGGCACCAAGCGCGAACATCGATTGCAGGATGCTTATCGGATCCAACGGTCCTGAAGCATCTCGCCCGGATTCGGGCAACAACAGTGGCCCCAACACCAGCAATGGCACCAACACGGGCACCGCCAACAGAAAAATCGACCCCCAACTGAAGAATTCCAGCAACACTCCACCCACCAAAGGACCGAGTGCCGAACCGACCGTCAATGTCGTTGCCCAGATCGCGACTGCCAGTCTGCGTTCTTCTCGGTCCTCGAACACCGATCGTATCAACGCTAACGTTGAGGGCATCAACATCGCACCGAAAACGCCCATACAAGCTCGCCCGGCAATCAGTTGCATGGAGGTATCGGAATACGCTGTTAGCACCGACACAATCGCAAAACCCAAGGACCCGGCCAGCAACAACTTACGATGACCGACTCGATCTCCCAGACTACCCATCGACACCAGCAACCCCGCCAATACCAGCGAATAAGCATCGATCATCCACAACTGCTGGCTAGCGCTCGGACGCAGGGCCCCGGCAATCTTTGGCAGCGCAAATCCAAGCACCGTATTGTCAACTGTCACCAGCAAAACAGGCAGCATCAGCACGCTTAGGCCTAGCCAACGCTTTGATCTCGCTCCGCGGTGAGCCGCCTCATTTATTAATGCCATGAGTAAAACTCCTTACTGCACACAAAAAATTCACGGGACATTTTTCGTTGCACCCGTGAAGCGTTTCCTACGCACTTCCTTGGCGAGGATTTAATCAGTTCAGCAATGAAAAAATGTGCTGACAATCGACGGATCCAGAATTCAAACGACTGCCCAATGTACTTGAAACGCCTTGTAGGTCACGTCTGAACTCGTCGTAATCCTGATTACGGACATTTTTCATCAAGCGTTCCATCCCCTCCATCAGCGCAGCGCGTTGATGGCTGGCCTGGTCATTTTCTAACTGTATGTCCCAGTAGACTTCAGGTGGATTCACCAGAACCCGGGACAATAACGCCATCATTGTGCGCATTGGAGGCGGCATCACCTCAAGAGCGCTTTCCAGATCTAGCGAAGACCTTGCCAACGCTAAACCGAACCCGAGAATTGCGGCATGGGGCAGCGCCTGACAGAGCGCCATGAGTTCATCATGGGCCACCGGCGTCATTCGTTTTACCTTCATCCCAGCCCCCATCAGGTGTTGCTCAATGAAGGTCGAAGGCGAGTCGCCGTCTTCTAGGCAAATTGCGACGGTGCGCCCCTGAACGGAGAGCTTGGGTGAAAACATCGGATTGACACCGACGAAAGGCTGCTGAGACGAGGTATCCTTCAATGCTCTGTAAAATGGCTCCTGAACAGAGCAAGTCGGTATGAACACAACATCGCTCGAAACGGAACCAACTACCCATGGTATTGCCCGTATAGCCACGCTTTCGGGCAGCGCAAAGACCACTGCAACTGCCCCTTGGAAGATGTGCTCGGTGTTGCTGAACGGGCTTGTGACATCAACTTCATAGAAGCCAATTTCCTGTTCCGAAGGCCTGCGATCCACCACCCGAATATCGTATCCATATTGCATAAGAATGCGGCTGATCAACGAACCAACCAAACCCGCCCCACCCAATACAACAACCGTTTCGCTCATCATGATTCGCTCCCTGCGAAAAAACTGTAATAAGGCACGCTAGCTTTGACCAAAGTTTCTTCAAGCTCTTGCTGTGGATCGGAGTGGGCAACAATTGCGCCACCAATTCCAAATTTCGCCTCGCTACCCTGCAGCACTGCTGTTCGGATGACGATACTCAGTTCTGCTCCACCACTAAAAGATAACCAGCCTAATGCACCTGAATAGACACCGCGGGCAGAAGACTCCAATACGTCAATGATTTCCATCGTGCGTTTCTTCGGAGCTCCCGTCATTGAGCCGCCCGGGAAACAGGCTCGAATAGCTTCGATCGTTGAAACATCCGAGCGAAGGTGCCCACGAACCGTTGAGACCAGTTGGTGAACCGAAGAAAAGCTTTCCACTGAGAAAATCTCAGGAACATGAACGCTCCCTGGACGACACACTTGATTCAAATCATGGCGCACCAAATCGACAATCATCAGGTTTTCGGCCCTGTCCTTGGCCGAACTGCATAGCTCTTCCCGCAGTATTTGGTCCTCTGTGAATTGTTCACTACGCGGCCTGGTCCCCTTGATCGGTCTGGACTCTATCAATCCGCTGTCGTCAATTCTGAGAAAGGTTTCGGGCGAAGCGCTCAATACTGAAAATCCTGCAAACGAGAGGTAGGCGCCGTAGGGGACTGGGCTGGCCTGGCGCATTCGCCGATAAGCACCCAAAGGCGCACCACCGTACGCCATTTTTGCCCTGTTGGTCAGACAGATCTCATACGACTCTCCATCAGTGATGTACTTGAGAGATTGATTGATCTTACTGATGTAATCACCTGGCCCATCCTCGAGCGAGAGCTTCAGCTGATCTACAGCACCTGGAATAAACGTACTGCAATGACCATTTGACTCATCATTACGATCAAGAAAATCAGGTAAGGACGGCCAAACAACAGCATCGCCAGTCGCAGTCATCATGCATTCATAGGTCTTGTCTTCATGATGATCAAAGACAAAGAAATGCGGTGCAAACATGAATGAAGCATCCGGATAAACCGAACGATAGGTTTTGTGTCCACCCGCCAGTGCTTTCAACTCGTAACCGAGGTAGCCGACAAAACCACCCTTGAAAACAAACGGCAAGTACTGAGGGGTTGCCACCTGCACGGCTTCGAAGATCTGTGCAGTCAGCGTAAAAAAGTCTCCTTTGATACTTTTTTTACCTTTGGGGCCCTCAAGCTTCAGGCACTCATCGTTGACATCGTACTCAAGCCTTATCGCTCCTTGAGCCTCCCCACTACCCATGATCGAGTAGCGGGCATTAGGTCTTTCCGACTTCTCGCTGTCTAGCCAAAAAGCATAATGATCATCTGCATAGAGCGACGAAAATACTGATTGTGGATCCGTGCATTCGGAAAACTCGCGATAGGCAAGCTGCATATTCAGCATCCCCCCTACTGCGACGTATGCGTTTTTTGACGACGTACATTCCATGCCGGACTCTAAGCGAGTTCTAATGCTGTCGTTATGTTCTAGCGCCATGCGTATGAAATTGCTAAATAGCGCATGGCCATATTCTGAATCGATGGATTCAGGGTGAAACTGGACCCCCCAAACCGGTCTGGTGACGTGTTCGATTGCCATAACCACACCTTCAGACGTCCAGGCCGTACATTGGAGCTCTGCTGGTAGGCTTGTACACATCAACGAATGGTATCTGACCACTTCGAACTGATCCCGCAAATCGCGAAAGAGCCCTTTACCTGAATGAGTAATACGACTGCGATAGCCATGCACAGGGTGGGGAGCGTGCCCCACGGTCCCCCCAAGAAATTGAGCGATACCTTGGTGTCCCAGACAAATACCGAGCAGCGGGACAGGGGAATGGAGGATGACGTCACCGCAAACACCGAAATCCCCCTCATCTCCGGGGTGCCCTGGGCCAGGCGACAGCACTACAGCGTCGTATTTTTCGATGCCCAATGCATCATACCGAATGGTATTTTTGACTACATCTGCGCAAATGCCTGTCACCTCATACAAATACTGAGCAATGTTCTGGGTGAAGGAGTCGAAGTTATCAATCAGCAATATTTTCATGAGGGTTGCCTCGGGGCCAGACACTGATTGATCAGGACGTCTTCCTGGATACAGGTCTCTTCTATAATCAGTTTGAATATCGACTCGGTGTATTCTGGCCTCAATCCCACCGCCGCCGATCTAGTCTTAATCATATCGAGCACGTAGGAAATTCGTCCGGGTTGCATCATCGCAATGCCATGGACGGCTTTGAGCTCGGCAATGTCCATACACACCTTCATTCGCTCAGAAAGCAGGTCGACAACTTGCAAATTTATCAAGTCAAGCCGCTCCCGCTGCGGCTGCAAAATGCTAGACGTGCCTGTCTGTGATAACTGTCCGTGTCGCTTCATCTTTTGCACCTCCGTTAGCCAATTTCTGGAAAAAACTTGTCAGTCAGGCGTGATCCAGCTCGTTGATAGCAGGCGTCCATAGCCCATTGCTCGTCATAGCCTCCAAAGCCCCCCCTAATAGCCTGACGTCTTTGTCGCTGTGGCTTGCTGATACCGCAAAACGCAACATCGCTTTTCCTTTAGCAATAATTGGATAAAACACCGGGAAGAGCAGCATGCCTTGGTCACGTAGGGTTCTTGCAGCCTGCAAACCGGCCTCCTCTGTTTCAAAGAACGCTCCTCTGACAGGTGACTGAATACGTGCGTTGAGCAACCGGTTATCGGTGAGGGAATCTAAAAGGCTGACGTTTTCCCAAAGTCGCTGTTGCAGCACATCGAGTTCTTCACTGAGATGAATTCTCGCCGAGGCAACGTTGGCCGCCAGCATGGGCAACATAATGGAATGACCAAATATCAGTGGATTCGCCAGGGTTCGGATAACTTCAATATCCCGTGGATCTGAAACCACGACAAAACCACCCGAGCCACCAAAGGCCTTTGAGAGAGACCCCGCCAGAATAATATTTGCTGGTAACGAGTGATCAACCGTTGAAAAGGCATATCCCGCACCATGACGTCCAACGATCGAAATACCATGAGCATCATCTACGTAAAGGTATCCCCGCGCCGACTCTAGCTGCCGAGAGAGCTCGGCGATGGGTACAAGACCACTCATCGACCCAATTCCATCGATCAAAAGCACAGGAGTCTCACCTTTGTCGGTGCAGTCTTTCAGGACTGTGGTCAGCGATTCAGGATTGGTGGACTCAACTCTAGAAACAGAACCGAACTGCTCCAAAATCCCCCTAAGCACCTGCATCGAAGCATGGGCGGTTTTGTCCATTAGCCAGTGGATTCGTTTTTTGACCGGATACCTACTCAACGAACCACTCCCCAGCAACGGTAAAACACCTAAATGGACACTGCTGGTAGAGGTAAACACCGCGACGCCACTACCTCTGTAAACCTGACTAAGTAACTCTTCCAGTTGAGGCAGGTAACTCGGGCGCATTGCACTTCGAGAAGACGACAGGTGCAGTCCGGAAGTTTCCATTGCGCGGTGTGCGGCGTCGATCAATGCCGAATGGGTTTCTAAGCCCAAGTATGAACAGGAAACGAACTCAGTGAACGTACCTCCATCTTGCAAGGTAATGTTCTTACCCACACGACTTGCAACGGTAAAACCTGTCAGTCCTTCCTCGTAAGCCTTCGCCAGCGCCCCAGTAGTGTTACCGCGACGAACGCTCATCCAGTCTTGTTTAGTTTGCGCATTCATTACTAAAACTCCTTTATGAAAATCAACGAGATTTACATCCGATGGTCATTACTGAACTGCCCGACGCGTCGGACGTTTCCTTGTCGATTAACGTCTTTATATTCGTCAACTGACTCTGCTTAAACAGTTCGCGTACCGCTTGGGCCTGCGACTCGCCATGCTCAATGACTAACCAACCTTCGCGACTTAGTAACTGGTTCGCGAGCGAGATGATTTGCCGTATCAGTTCAAGACCATCGACCCCGGAATAGACTGACGCCTGTGGATGGTGATCACTCCATTCAGGCAGCAACTCTTGAGACTGTGGGACGTACGGAGGATTAGCGACAATCAAGCCAACTTCATGTGTGAATCGCGTAAATGCCTTTTCGTCGCGAATGTCTGCCTGCAAGTGATTGACCCGTATACCCTTGCAGGCAAGCCTGTCGATGTTGCGCTTGAGGTACTGCACCGCTATCTCATCAAACTCCACGCATGTCACTTTCAGATCTGGTCTGCGCCGTGCGATCGCCAGGCCAATCGCGCCGCTTCCAGCACACAAATCGAGAACACTCGCTCCCGATCGCAGCGCAGCGTTGGTCTCCAGCCACTTGTGAATGATTTGGCTGTGAGGACGGGGGATAAACACACCGGTACCTACCACAAGCGGCATTTCGTCAAACTCCACCATGCCAACAATATGCCCGAGAGGAATTCGGTTACAGCGTTCTTGAACCGCCAACATAAATTCTTCGATCGCACGGCCTTTATCCACCCGTTCGATATAGCGATCTATAAGACAACTCAAATCTTCTTCCAAGTCCCAGATACCAGATTCCTGCAACATGGCCCGCGCTTGACTAATAGCAAGATACTCACGATCAGTAAGACTCATGACCACTCCTTGTAATACTGCGAAAGTCTTTTCAAGATCGACTCATAAAGATAAGAGAACGCCACCAATTCCGGCGGGGGCGTAAATGACGGATGCAAGTCATTTATCAGCTCGTCATAATTACGCGACAGCCCTTCATCCAGAAGAGGAAACCAATAAGGTTTTATATCCCAACGATATTCATATCCTGTGGCAAACATCTGCTGTACCGTTTCCCTGACTGTATGCTCGCGGGCAAACCCAGATAACGGAGCACGGACTGGTTTGAAAGGGCTGAGATCCAGATCAGGAGTCTCTACATCGGTTAGGCAATCAGCTATATAGCGCGCCAACAATGGTGATTGGTGCAGGCCATCTCGGTAGGTACCTGTTGCGAGCCAAAGACCTTTGATGCAGCACTCGCCAATCAATGGGAAACCATCTGCTGGAATTGGTCTGTTGCCAACTTGTATGGAAATTATTTCAGCGCCATGAAGGTCCAGATTCAATTGATCAACAGCACAATCAAGTAAAAACTGAACATCTGATATGAGAGCGTGTTGCTTTGGCCGCTCCGAAATAATGTTAGTTGCGCCCAGATACAAGACACCATCCCCACGAGGGACGCAGTGTAAGCCGCATGCAAAGGCACGATTTGGCGTCCGTATGACCGAACTTGGTAAATCGACCCCTTCTGGCATCTTTACGAGAATGGAAACGCCATAACCACTGAACAGCGGTGGAATTTTCTTTACAAGTTCGTCGAAATCACTGAGCAAATCCAGAGATTGAACGCCTGCGGCAACCACAACCTTCTTTGCCCAGAGAACCTCCCCACTGCACAACTCGACACCCTTTGCTACCCCACCCTCAGCCAACACTCGCTTAGCATTCTCATTTTTCAGAGTGCCGCCTTCGGCGACAAATGCAGCATCCAGTTTTTCCAGTAAAAGGTGAGAATTCACCGAATGTTCGTTTGGTATGTACAACCCCCTTAGAGGACGAACCAGATGGTTGGGCTTAAGCCACTCCATCTTGCGTGGATCAACAATTTCGAACGGTTCGCCATACTCACGAAGGGTATTTTCGATGGTGTCGTAGTTAACGCTGTCCACCTCATCCATGCCGGCGGTATTAAGCAGCACATGGGTCCCAATAGCGGTAAATAACGAACTAGAGTTACCTGAAGAAGTTGCCAACCGCTGCGCCCAGCTTGACCACAGGTGTTGGGCTTGTCGGTCCATATCTAGTTTCAATCGACCATAATCGCTCGAAAGTAACCCGCTTGTTACCTCCCCGAAACATCCATTCATAGCTCCCGCGGCTTTTGACGCTGCATTTGTGCGATCAGTCTCACCAACGCGACATACACTTAATCCTCGTGTTGATAGCTCATATGCAATTGACCCACCAATTGCTCCTGCACCCACGACAATAACATCGAATTCCATGTACACCTCAAACCGTCACCAGCAACGGAGAAATAAATTATTAATCAGGAAACAATTTATTTCTAAGGCTTCGTCACATCGCAATTCAATATGCGAATTATTTCATGATATTTCCACGTTACAAATTGACATAAGTATATGCAGAATGTAGGAACAAGCCTTCAGACAACAGGAGGAAAACAACAAAAAACACCATAAATGAAATTGATATTTCAGCAATACCAATTCTCAATTATGCGGACACGCGTACTCAACAGAACAAATAATCTACTGGACGCACTCCTTACAAAATAAATTCAGCCATAAATATTGGACAGTACCAATTTTATTAGCTTAGATTATTTTATCTAGCGAGGTTTCCGCCTTGCGCGGTGGGCGAAATCAATATTTGAAAGGTATTTTCTTTCAACGCGCAAAAACAAACGCCCCGAACAAGTCGGGGCGTTTGTTTAGGCCTTCGTCAACATGATTACATGCTTATGAAGATCGCTTTCAATACAAGCCGCTGAGGCGCTATCAGTAAGCCTTGCCCGTCTTGTAGAAGTTCTCGAAGCAGAAGTTGGTCGCGTCGATATAACCTTCGGCGCCGCCGCAGTCGAAACGCTTGCCCTTGAACTTGTAGGCCATGACGCAGCCGTTTTGCGCTTGCTTCATCAGGGCGTCGGTGATCTGGATTTCGCCGCCCTTGCCTGGCTCGGTCTGTTCGATCAGGTCGAAGATGTCCGGGGTCAGGATGTAGCGACCGATGATGGCCAGGTTCGATGGCGCATCTTCAGGTTTTGGTTTTTCCACCATGCTGTGCACGCGGTAGATGTCGTCGCGGATCATCTCGCCGGCGATCACGCCGTACTTGTTGGTCTCTTGCGGGTCGACTTCCTGGATGGCCACGATCGAGCAGCGGAACTGCTTGTACAGCTTGACCATCTGGGTCAGTACGCCGTCGCCTTCGAGGTTGACGCACAGGTCGTCAGCCAGCACCACGGCGAAGGGTTCGTCGCCGATCAGCGGACGGCCGGTCAGGATCGCGTGGCCCAGGCCTTTCATTTCGGTCTGGCGGGTGTAGGAGAACGAGCAATTGTCGAGCAGCTTGCGAATGCCGACCAGGTACTTTTCCTTGTCGGTGCCCTTGATCTGGTTTTCCAGCTCGTAGCTGATGTCGAAATGGTCTTCCAGGGCGCGCTTGCCACGACCGGTGACGATGGAGATTTCCGTCAAGCCAGCGTCCAGTGCTTCTTCGACGCCGTACTGGATCAGTGGCTTGTTTACCACCGGCAGCATTTCTTTAGGCATGGCTTTGGTCGCTGGGAGGAAGCGAGTGCCGTAACCGGCTGCGGGAAACAAGCATTTCTTGATCATATAAGTCCTTGAAAGGGCTGTGTGTACGGGTTTCGGCGCAGTCTAATCAGGCGGCGTACACCTTACAATGCCCCGCACTGGCTAACCGATGCCATCATAGAGAAATATTCTCGCCGTTAGTTCCGCGGCGAGCACCGCGAATGGACCGACAGCCTGTTATTGATAGCAGAGTCCGCCAGGTTTGCACGCCAAGTCAACCCATGGCCAAGTGCACCAACCCGCGCCCAGCGGCACCCGAACGGTGCATTTGGCGGTATCATGGCGCCCTTGAACCAGCCAACGAGGCAAATAGATGTCAGAAGCAAAAAGCGTCAACGGGTACTTGATCAACAAGGCCAAAGACGGCCAGTGGTGGGTAGCCGGCGTTGGCGGTGAGAATATTGCCGGACCTTTCCCGTCCGAAGCCATGGCGATCGAAGTGGCATCGGTGTTGCAACTGGAACACCCGGCACCAAAACGACGGGGCAAGGACAAGAATTGATCCAGGCCTGACGCCCTGTCCTTGTGCAGGGCTTCTTTTGCAAATATCCGCAAGAAGTGGCCTTTGGCTATAACCTTTTGCCCACCGCGCTGTCACAGGCTTTGCCCCCTCATCCTGACGACGACAACGACATGACCAAATTTTTGCCGCTGATTGCGGTCCTGGCCCTCAGTGGCTGCGCCACCTCCGAAACCACTTACCTGAACAATGGCGAACAAGGCCTGGCCATTGACTGCTCCGGCGAGGCCAATTCCTGGGCGACCTGCTACGAAAAGGCCGATGCGTCTTGCGCCGGCACCGGATACCGGATCGTTGGCACTGACGGGTTNNCGTCGACGTTGGCAACTACAAGAATCGTAGCGTCGTGGTGGTCTGCAAATAGGGCATCGGGCCCTACATGTGGATTTCGGCGAACTTGATCCCCAGGCCGCGTACGGTCTCGATCAGTTCGTCGAGACTGCTGAAGGACTCGACTTCGTCGCTTTCGTCTACCAGGAAAAAACTGCGCCCGGCGCTTTTCTTGAAAAAAACGATCCACTCCCCCGGATTCGCCGGGTTCTGAATCACATGGGTGGCGCAGATTTGGCCCTCTGCATGCCGCTCCCGTACCCGCTCTCGCTTCATATTCGACTCCAGAAATGACAATGCCGGCAAAGGCGCGCTTTGACGGCATTGGTGCTGACGGTCGACAGTCTATCAGCCGGAAATGCACGCCGTGGCGGCATCGCGTACATCGAAGGGACGTATCGGCACATTGGAGATGCGCTCGTGCAGCTTGATGCTGCTGCCACCAGAGCGCTGTTCGATATCAAATACCGCGGCCGGCCCCGAGGAAAGCTTCTGCGGCACGATCACCCGCACCCCGTCTTTCTGCTTCTCGACCTGCAAGGCGCCACGGCTGTCGGCGAGTTTTTCGCTCAGGCACTGGGCGTACTCAAGGGGCTTCTTGCCGGAAATCACATTCATCGTCGGCAGCGTCTGGTTGATGTCCGAGACACTCGCACAACCACCGATTGCCAGGACCCACGGCAAACCAAACATGCCCCACTTCATATGAAATCTCCAATAAAGACCCTCGGACAGCACAATTACGGGTTTTCTCCGGGCTTGACTGCTTTTTTCTTCCCAGGCACGCGATATATGCATTTTTATTGTCCACCCGGGCCCGGAGAGCCGGATAATAACGCCCCGGGGCTGATAAACTGCGCCAATCGACCATGCTATCGTTTTGATTTTGTAGAAAAAGCCCTTCTGGAGGCGCCTCATGAAATTTATCCACCAGCGCGAGCACCTCAACGAGGACGACATCGTCGTCATTCAATGCTCGCAAACGTGCAACATTCGCTTGATGAACGACGCCAACTTCCGCAGCTTCAAGAATGGCGGTCGTCACACCTATCACGGCGGCGCGTTCGACACCTTCCCGGCCCGCATCACGGCGCCGAGCACCGGGTTCTGGAACATCACCATCGATACGGTCAACCGCCGGCCGATCAGTGTGACGCGCAAGCCGACCCTGACGCATTCGATCAAGATCATCCGCCGCTCCAGCTCGAAACTGAGCTGAGTAGCGCCTTAATACACAGACTGACAGGTATGACCGTGGCCCAGACGACCAAATACGTCATCAAGTACAAACTCAATGGCGAACGCCGCTTCGAATTTGCCCAGCTGGAAAACGGCACGGCAGAAGAAGCCAAAGCCGCGCTGGACGGGCTTCATGGCCAGGGCGAAGACGTCATCAGCGACATCAGCGTCAGCAAAGCGCTGTAACAACGCCTGGAGCGACAATATGGACGTCCGCTCCCTGGCGACATTCGACCGCAAGTGTCGGAGTGTCTGCATTCGTCATACCCCTTAGTCTCGCCACCTCGATAACCTGAGGGCCTGGCAATGAGCGAGCAATACCTGGACAAGCTGGACTGGCCCCTGCTGGAACAGCAACTCGATGCGGACGGCTGCGCGGTCATTGCATCGCTGTTGAGCCCCAGGGCCTGTGATCAGATCAGCGCCTTGTACGGCCAATCCGAACACTTTCGCTCGCATGTGATCATGGCCCGGCACGGTTTCGGTCGTGGCGAATACAAGTATTTCGACTACCCCTTGCCGCCGCTGGTGGCCCGCCTGCGCAGCGCGCTCTACCCGCGACTGGTGCCGATAGCCAATCGCTGGCATGAGCAGATGGATTTGCCGAGCCGTTTTCCCGAGAGCCTTCCGGCCTTCCTCGAACGTTGTCACGCCGCTGGCCAACAGCGTCCGACACCCTTGCTGCTGCAATACGGACCACAGGACTACAACTGCTTGCATCAGGATGTGTATGGCGAGCATGTCTTCCCGCTCCAGGTGGCGATTCTTCTGTCGACGCCTGGGGAGGATTTCACCGGCGGTGAGTTCGTGCTGACCGAGCAGCGGCCGCGCATGCAGTCGCGCCCGCAGGTCATCGGTCTGAAAAAAGGCGACGGCCTGATCTTCGCGGTCAACCAGCGCCCGGTCAAAGGCGTGCGCGGTTACTATCGGGTCACCCTGCGCCACGGCGTCAGTCGCCTGCACAGTGGAAAACGGCATACTCTTGGGATCATCTTTCACGACGCATCATGAGCACCATGAAACCGACCACCCTGGACTTGTTTGCCGATGCAGAGCCCGAGCAGGATCGCCGACGCGAGCAGATCGGCGAACAGTCCTACGTCCTCAGGGGCTTTGCCCTCCCCTGGCTTGCGCGCTTGTTACCGGCACTGGAGACCGTGCTGGCGACCGCACCGTTCCGGCAAATGGTCACCCCTGGCGGCTTCACCATGTCGGTGGCCCTGAGCAGTTGCGGGACCTGGGGCTGGACCACCGACCGCAGTGGTTATCGCTACACCCGCGAGGATCCCCGGACCGGCCTGCCTTGGCCCCCCATGCCCGAGGTGTTTTTGCAATTGGCGCAGGCGGCGGCACGGGAAGCAGGATTTGCCGATTTCGTGCCGGACTCCTGCCTGATCAATCGCTATGTGCCCGGGGCGAAAATGTCCTTGCATCAGGACAAGGACGAAAAATCCTACGCTGCACCCATCGTTTCTGTATCGCTGGGGCTACCCGCAATGTTTCTGTTCGGCGGCTTCGCGCGCAGCGACAAAAGCCAACGGGTGCCGTTGCTGCATGGCGACATCGTGGTCTGGGGCGGCGTGGATCGCTTGCGTTATCACGGTGTGCTGCCGATCAAGGATGGCTACCATCCACGCTTGGGCAAGCAGCGGATCAACTTCACGTTTCGTACCGCGCGGTGAGACCGTGGAGTTTGACCGCAAGCGCCGGAGTGTGGGCCTACGGGCCGCTGGTTAATCTGCGGCAAACGGGTCAACGGATGTAAAGCCATGACAAGCCAATCGACAACGAGCAGCACCGAAAACGATCCACGCTGGGCCGCGGTGGTCGCCCGCGATCCACAGGCGGACGGGCAGTTTGTCTATGCGGTGAAAACCACCGGGATCTACTGCAACCCCAGCAGCCTCTCGCGCTTGCCGAAACCGCAGAACGTCGAGTTCTTCGACAGCGCCGAACTTGCCCAGGCCGCCGGTTATCGCCCAAGCAAGCGTGCAGCCAAGGACCAAAGCGCGGTCGCCGCGCAACATGCCGCCACCGTGGCCGCCGCGTGTCGCCAGATCGAAACCGCCGAGGCGCTGCCCGCGCTGAACGAGCTGGCGCAAGCGGCAGGACTGAGCAGCTTTCATTTCCATCGGGTGTTCAAGTCCGTTACCGGCCTGACGCCCAAAGGCTACGCCGCGGCCCATCGTTCGCGCCGAATGCGCGAACGGCTGGCGGATGGCCATTCGGTCACCGATGCGTTGTACGACGCCGGCTTCAACTCCAACAGCCGTTTCTATGAAGCGGCGGATCAGGTGTTGGGGATGAAACCGACTGATTACCGTGCCGCGGGGCAAAACAATGACATTCGTTTTGCGGTTGGCCAGTGTTCCCTCGGCGCAATCCTGGTGGCGCAAAGCGCGCGTGGGGTCTGCGCGATTCTCCTGGGTGACGATCCGCAGCAACTGGTTTGCGACCTGCAGGACAAATTTCGCCGCGCCACACTGATCGGTGCCGATCAGGCCTTCGAACAGTTGATCGCCAGGGTCGTGGGCTTCATCGAAGCCCCGGCCCTGGGGCTGGACTTGCCACTGGATGTGCGCGGCACCGCATTTCAGGAACGGGTCTGGCAAGCCCTGCGAGACATCCCCGTTGGCAGCACCGCCAGCTACGCCGACATCGCCCAACGCATCGGCAACCCCAAAGCAGTGCGCGCAGTGGCGCAAGCTTGCGGCGCGAACAGCCTGGCAGTCGCGATCCCCTGTCACCGCGTGGTACGCAGCGATGGCAACCTGTCGGGGTATCGTTGGGGCGTGGAGCGCAAGCGGCAATTGCTCGAACGGGAAAAGCCCCTATAGGAGCGAGCAGGCTCCGGGCGGCGTTCCGACGATGGTCGTCAACGATAACGCTGGGCACCTGACACCCCCCGCCGCTCTCAGGTTTTTCGCGAGCATGCTCGCTCCTACAGGCCGGCGATCAATCTGTAGGAGCGAGCAGGCTCGCGATGGTCGTCAACGATGACGCTGGGCACCTGACACCACCCGGCGCTCTCAGGTTTTTCGCGAGCATGCTCGCTCCTACAGTCGATCAGCGATTCACATCCACCACCACTCGCCCGCGCAGCTGTCCGGCCAGCAGGCGCGGGGCGGCTTCGATCGCTTCGCTCAAAGCGATTTCATGGCTGATCAACGGCAACAAGTTAAAGTCCAGATCCTTGGCCAATCGACTCCAGGCCTCTACACGCCTGGCTTTGGGCTGGGTCACGCTGTTAATCCCGGCCAGCGTCACGCCGCGCAGGATAAAGGGCGCGACGCTGGCCGGAAAGTCCATGCCCTGGGCCAGTCCACAAGCGGCGACGGTGCCTTCGGAGCGGGTACTGGCACAGGCGTTGGCCAGGGTGTGACTACCCACCGAGTCGATGACCGCAGCCCAACGTTCCTTGGCCAGCGGCTTGCCGGGCTCGGATGGCGTGGCGCGATCGATGATTTCACTGGCGCCCAGTTGCTTAAGGTATTCGTGTTCCGACAGGCGACCAGTGGAAGCGACGACCCGATAGCCAAGCTTGCTCAGCAATGCGATGGCGAAACTGCCCACGCCGCCGTTGGCCCCGGTGACCAGAACCTCGCCTTGGTCGGGCGTCACACCGTTGCGCTCCAGTGCCATGATGCACAGCATCGCCGTGTAGCCTGCCGTGCCAATGGCCATGGCCTGGGCTTCAGTGAAGGCCTCGGGCAACGCAATCAGCCATTCGCCCTTGAGACGCGCCTTTTGCGCCAGGCCACCCCAATGCCCTTCGCCCACGCCCCAGCCATTGAGCAGGACTTTGTCACCCGCCTTGTAGTCCGGATGCGTGCTGACCTCGACAGTCCCCGCCAGGTCGATCCCCGGCACCATCGGGAATTTGCGCACCACCGGGCTGCTGCCGGTGATCGCCAGGCCATCCTTGAAATTCAGCGTGCTGTACGCCACACGCACCGTCACATCGCCCTCGGGCAGCTGGTCTTCATTGATCTGTTGCAGTGTGGCCCGGTACCCGCTTTCGTCTTTGTCGATCAAAATACCTTGGAACATTGCTGCCTCCTGGTGGGTTCACCTGTTGTGGTGTGATTTAAATACCACTTCGCAAAATATTACCGTATTGGACTTTAAGCCAATTCGCCTGCGGCAGACATGACTGGCATAACCGCAGGCATTGCTGTTACAAATCGAGCCCTGCCCGGTTCCAACGTCGGAGTACAACTGAAATGAGTCACTGGCCAGATACGCGCATTCTTGACCTGCTCGGGATCGAGCTGCCGATTATCCAGGCCCCCATGGCCGGCGCCACCACCGCTGCCATGGTCATTGCGGCGAGCAACGCCGGCGGCCTCGGCTCCATGCCTGCCGCCATGCTGAGCGTCGAGCAATTGCGTGACGAGCTCAAGGGCATTCGCCAACACTGCCAGCGCCCGATCAACGTCAACTTCTTCTGCCATCAACCGCCAGCGGTCGACGAGCAACGCGCCCAGGACTGGAAAAACCTGCTGCAGCCCTATTACCGCGAATTGGGTGTCGACTTCGATGCACCGACACCGGTGTCCAATCGCGCGCCGTTCGACCAGGTTGCCTGCGAAGTGGTCGAACAATTGCGCCCCGAAGTCGTGAGTTTCCACTTTGGCCTGCCGGAAAAATCCCTGCTGGATCGAGTCAAGGCCACCGGGGCAAAGGTACTGTCCTCGGCCACCACCGTCGAAGAAGCCATCTGGCTCGAGCAGCAGGGTTGCGACGCGATCATCGCCATGGGTCTTGAGGCGGGCGGGCATCGGGGTATGTTTCTCAGTGATGACCNNATCTCAGTGATGACCTGAGCAGCCAGGTCGGCACCTTCGCCCTGGTGCCCCAAGTGGTCGATGCCGTGAAAGTACCGGTGATTGCCGCTGGCGGCATTGCCGATGCGCGGGGTGTGGCGGCGGCGTTCATGCTGGGGGCTTCGGCGGTGCAAGTGGGCACGGCGTACCTCTTCACGCCAGAGGCCAAGGTCAGCGCCGCGCATCACCAGGCCTTGCGGACCGCCAGGGAAAGCGAGACCGCGGTCACCAACATTTTCACCGGTCGCCCGGCACGGGGGATACTCAATCGGGTAATGCGCGAGCTCGGGCCGATGAGCGACCAGGCGCCGCGTTTTCCCCTCGCAGGCGGTGCATTGCTGCCGTTGCGTGCCAAAGGCGAGGCAGACTTCAGCAACCTCTGGGCCGGACAGGCGTTCACCCTGGGGGTTGAGTCGGGCACCGCCGAATTGACCCGACGCCTGGCCGAGGAAGGGTTGGCGAAGTTGCTCCGGCGCTGACCGTGGTGGCGGGCAACACGGTTAGCGCTGCAACACATTCCGTTTACCGGCATTTCGCTATATATTCCGATATATAGCGATTCACCCATCTTGCAGCACTTGCCTGTGACGGAGCCGTTTCATGACCATTCGCGCCTCACGTTTTGCCCCCACTTGCCTGGCGAGCCTGCTCGCCGTGTTCGCCTTCGGCTGCGCTCAGGCAGACGAGGTCCAGGTCGCTGTCGCTGCCAACTTCACCGCGCCGATCCAGGCCATCGCCGCTGATTTCGAGAAGGACACCGGGCACAAACTGGTCACGGCTTTCGGTGCCACCGGCCAGTTCTATACCCAGATCAAGAATGGCGCGCCGTTCGAGGTGTTCCTCTCGGCAGACGACACCACCGCGCAAAAACTTGAAGCCGAAGGCGACACCGTCAAGGGCTCGCGCTTCACCTACGCCATCGGCACGCTGGCCCTGTGGTCGGCCAAGGCAGGCTACGTCGATGCCAAGGGCAACGTCCTGAGCGATAACACCTATCAGCATCTGTCCATCGCCAACCCGAAAGCCGCGCCTTACGGCCTGGCGGCGACCCAGGTGCTGGCCAAAAAAGGCCTGGCCGACAAGGTCAAGGACAAGCTCGTCGAAGGCCAGAACATCACCCAGGCCTACCAGTTCGTGTCCACCGGCAATGCCGAACTCGGCTTCGTTGCCTTGTCGCAGATCTACAAGGACGGCAAGATCACCAGCGGCTCGGCGTGGATCGTCCCGGCCGACCTGCATGACCCGATCAAGCAAGACGCAGTCATCCTCAACAAGGGCAAGGATAATCCTGCCGCCAAGGCACTGGTCGAGTACCTCAAGGGGCCAAAAGCCGCTGCCATCATCAAGTCCTACGGTTACCAGATCTAAATGTCGCTATCGAGTGCCGATTTTTCCGCCATCTGGCTGACCCTGAAACTGGCGTCCCTGACGACCGTCATCCTGTTGCTGGTCGGTACTCCACTGGCGTTATGGCTCTCGCGCACACAATCCTGGCTGCGCGGCCCGGTCGCGGCGATCGTCGCCCTGCCCCTGGTGCTGCCACCCACGGTGATCGGTTTCTATCTGTTGCTGGCCCTCGGCCCCCACGGGTTTGTCGGCCAGTTAACCCAATCCCTCGGGCTTGGCACCCTCACGTTCAGTTTTTCAGGGTTGGTGATCGGCTCGGTGCTGTATTCGATGCCGTTCGTGGTCCAGCCGCTGCAAAACGCTTTTTCCGCCATTGGCACCCGTCCGCTGGAAGTGGCCGCCACCCTGCGCGCCGGTCCCTGGGACACATTTCTCAGCGTCACCCTGCCCCTGGCCAGGCCCGGTTTCATCACCGCGGCCATCCTCGGCTTTGCCCACACCGTCGGCGAATTCGGCGTGGTGCTGATGATCGGCGGCAACATCCCCGACAAGACCCGAGTGGTCTCGGTGCAGATCTACGATCACGTCGAAGCCATGGAATATGCCCAGGCCCATTGGCTGGCCGGGGTCATGCTGGTGTTCTCATTTGCAGTGTTGCTGGCGCTGTACTCCAGCCGTAAAACCAAAACAGGCTGGAGCTGATCGATGATTCAAATGCGTCTGAAACTGAGTTATCCGGGGTTCGCCCTCGATGTCGATCTGCAGTTGCCCGGCCGCGGGGTGACGGCGCTGTTCGGACACTCCGGGTCTGGCAAGACCACCTGCCTGCGCTGCATCGCCGGGCTGGAACGCGCCGACGAGGGATTTATCCACGTCAACGATGAAGTGTGGCAAGACAGCGCCAAGGGGGTTTTCGTCCCCCCGCACAAGCGCGCACTGGGTTACGTATTTCAGGAAGCCAGCCTGTTCCCTCATCTGTCGGTGCTGGCCAACCTGCAATTTGGCCTCAAGCGCATTCCCAAGCCTCAGCGCCGGGTCGACATGGCACACGCGACCGAGCTGCTGGGTATCAGTCATCTGCTCGACCGCCATCCGCAGCATCTTTCCGGCGGCGAACGGCAGCGTGTCGGCATGGCGCGCGCCCTGCTCACCAGCCCGACACTGCTGTTGATGGACGAACCGCTGGCAGCACTGGACACGCAACGCAAAAGCGAGATCCTGCCTTACCTGCAACGGCTGCACGATGAACTGGACATCCCGTTGCTCTATGTCAGTCATTCCCAGGATGAAGTTGCACAACTGGCCGATCACCTGGTCCTGCTCAGCGACGGCAAGGCGCTGGCCAGCGGCCCCATCGGCCAGACCCTCGCACGCCTCGACTTGCCGCTGGCGCTGGGTGACGACGCCGGCGTAGTGATCCAAGGGCATGTCGCCGCCTATGACGCCGACTACCAGTTGTTGACGCTGCAACTGCCCGATACGGACCTGAACATTCGCGTGACTCACACGCCGATGGCGATGGGCCAGGCATTACGTTGCAAGGTCCAGGCGCGGGATGTCAGCCTCAGCCTGCTCGGCGATTACCAAAGCAGCATCCTCAATCGCCTGCCCGTGACGGTGGTCAGCGAAATGCCCGCCGACAACAACGCCCATGTGCTGGTGCGCCTGGACGCCGAGGGCAGCCCTTTGCTTGCACGTATCACCCGCTATTCCCGGGACCACCTGCACCTGCACCCGGGCCAACGTCTCTGGGCGCAAATCAAGGCCGTGGCCGTGCTGGCGTAACGCCGTGGGCACGACTGGCGCGGCGCGGGGTCAATGGCTGTAACGGCCCCTCGATCCCTCGCCCAGGACAATCGCCATGCCCGATGCACTGCCCCGTGACCTGCATTACGTCGATGACACCCAGCCCGGCATCACCCGCCGCAAACTGCGCGGCAAATTCTGCTATTTCGACCCCACTGGCCAGCGCATCGTCGACCCGCAAGAAATCCAGCGCATCAACGCACTGGCGGTACCACCGGCCTATACCGACGTGTGGATCTGCACCGACCCGCGCGGGCACCTGCAGGCCACCGGTCGCGACGCCCGCGGGCGCAAGCAGTACCGCTATCACCCGCGCTGGCGCGAGGTGCGCGACAGCGACAAATACTCGCGGCTGAGGGATTTCGGCCTGGCCCTGCCCAAGCTGCGCAAACAACTGGAAACCTTGCTGGAGGCGCCGGGCTTGAGTCGCGACAAGGTCATGGCCACCGTCATCACCTTGCTCGACGCAACGCTGATCCGTGTCGGCAATACCCAGTACGCACGAGACAACCGCTCCTACGGCCTGACCACCCTGCGCAACCGCCATGTCGAGGTCAACGGCAGTGCGATCCAGTTCCAGTTTCGCGGCAAGAGTGGCGTCGAGCACCAGATCACCGTGAAGGACCGGCGCCTGGCGCGGATCATCAAGCGTTGCCAGGACATTCCCGGGCAAAACCTTTTTCAATACCTCGATGAAAACGGCGAGCGACACACGATCACTTCCGCCGACGTCAACGCCTACCTGCAAACCCTGACTGGCGCCGACTTCACCGCCAAGGATTACCGCACCTGGGCCGGCAGCGCCCTGGCCCTGGCGGTTCTGCGCGAGCTCGAGTGGCAACCCGAGTCCCAGGCGAAACAGCACGTGGTGGCGATGGTCAAGGACGTCGCCAGGCAGTTGGGCAATACTCCGGCGGTGTGCCGCAAGTGCTACATCCACCCGGCGGTACTCGAGGGTTTCCTGCTCGGCGCCCTGGCGCAACTGCCAAAGCCGAGGGTTCGTAAAGGCCTGCGGGCGGAGGAAGTCGCACTGGCGATGCTGCTGGAGAAAATGGCGTCCGAGGCGACGAACTGACCTGCCTATTTTTTGCACGATTGCAAATGGCTTCTATAGTTGATCTGTACGCCAATCAGCTGCGGTGAAGCCATGGAAGACATTTTCGTCGTCAAGCGCTGCAACAAGATCATCATTCATGGACGCCGGGCTGGAGAAACCACGCATCAACCCGCTGAAGCCGCCGTCTGGTACCGCATCGCCGATACCCGCACCAACGGTTTCATCGGTGACGGCTACGATCATGAATACGATGCCCAGCGGGTATGCCGACAGCTCAACGCCCGGTCACAAGTGATGGTCCGGCAAGGCTGACGAGCATTCGCGGGTCTATACTGACAAAGTGCTGAAGGATCAGCGCCCATCGGTACAAAGCTCGCTTGCGGCGGGCTTTTTACTGCCAATCTTCAGGTTCTTAAACGGAGGTGTTTCCCATGTCCGAAAAAGAGTCCATCACCACCCTGCTCACCCTGCTCGACTCCCGTCAGGTTCGCCTGGCTGCCGCGTGCAAGGAAATCGCCGACTGGGTCGATCATCAAGGCGGACACCCGACTGCGCTCAGAATCCGTGATCGTCTGAACGACATCGAAAAGGATACACCCCTGATCCGCAATACACTGTCGTCGCTCAAGCCAGTCGACCCACCGCTGCCACGGTTCAGATGATCCTGATCTGGATACCGATGCGCAGGCAGGACCTGACGCAGGACGCATGATCGGCGACGCTACGTCACCGCGCGTGCGTGTGAGTGCCTGCCTGATTCCTGTCCTCCAACCCAGCCAGGTGCTGGGATTTTTTTTGCGCCTTTCAACCGCGAACATCACTAGAACAGGGTTGTCTAACGATTACTTCGTTACGAAGGAGACGTTCTGATGGTCACCCACTTCAAAGTCAGCGGGCACCTCGCCTGCGGTCACAAGGGCAGCAACCTCACCTCCACCCGGGAACTGAATCGGGTGAAATGCAGAAGCTGTCGCAACACCGACGCTTACAAAGAGGCGCGCAAAACCGAGCGCAACGCTGCACGCCGCGCCGCACGCAAGGCAAAAATCGCTCACGTGGTCAATGACTGGCGCCAGGCCTGGACCGAGCGGCTGACCGCCATGGCAGGACTGCAACGGCTGCCACGGGGCTTTCATGGGCAAGGCTTTGTCTAGAGGCACGAGGATCGGGTCGATCTGATCGGCCCGTTCCTGATCATCGATGCATCCCCCCCGGTTATTTCGCAGCGACGTCCGACGCACCGCTGCAGCAGGTGCCCTAACCCGTCCGATGTGAGGCATTGGCGACAATGGCCTTCCTCGGCTAGGGTCATTTTGCGTATAGAACCAAGGCGTCTTGATTGGCAGAAATCACCCCAAGGAGGAAGCGATGTCATCCACTCGTAATGCCGAACAAACCTATCGCCAGTGGTCCAGCCCGATCCTGCTTGAACTCAAGGAGCGGGAACACCAAATGTCCCCGTCAGACCGCGAGGCGCTGCAAAACATCTTGCTGGAAAGAAGGCTGATCGACGTCGGCAACCCGAACGGCAACGATCGGCGCAAAGCGGATTTGAACACTGAGGATAAACAGCAATAACGAGCGGCCTGACACCCGACCAGGCTTTTGCAGAGCCCCCCAATCCCCTGTAGGAGCGAGCCTGCTCGCGATGGACGTCAACGATAACGCGCCCTGTCTGGATGAATACGTTGTCAGGACGTTCTTCGCGAGCAGGCTCGTTCCTACAGGCTCACTCGCTATATAAAGTGAAACCACAAATCGCCGTTACCGCAGGAATGGATATCCCCCAATCCAAATTTGCACTCAAGCCGCTCGCTCCAGGGCATCCAGCAAATCGGCAAACTCCAGCGAAAGCTTATGGCGCGGAGCCAGATGAACAAGGGGAACCGACACTTGGTGAGACTCGCGCATCTTCACAGAGCGACTCAGGTAAACCGGCAGCAGTGGTATCCCTTCGGCCAATAGCTCATCCACCAGATGCTGGTGCAATCCGGTCTGCCCCGAGAACTGATTGACCACCACCCCTTCCACCGTCAGCGACTCATTGTGATCTAGTCGTAACTCTTCTACTTGCGCGATGACGCGATACAGCGCCAGGCGAGAAAACCTGTCGCAATCGAAGGGAATCAGCAGCCTGTCCGCCGCCACCAAGGCGCTGAAGGTGTAGAAATTCAATGACGGCGGTGTATCGATATAAATGCGCTCGTAGTCCTCGGACAGTTCCACCAGCAGCTTGCGCAGCTTGTTGACCTTGAACTTGCTCTGCAGCTTTGACTGCAGGTCAGACAGCTCAGGGCTGGCGGTTACCAGGTCGAGGTTGGCGTAAGGCGTGCGGGTGATATTCACGCGATGCTTCCTGCCTTCGAAACCGCCGGACAAGGTCTGCTTGAAAAAATCGGCGATGCCCGCAGGAATATCCTCATTCACCAGGCCGGTGAGGTAGTGAGTCGAATTGGCCAGGGGATCGAGATCAACCAGCAGCGTTCGGTAGCCTTCGGAAGCACTCACGGCGGCGAGGTTGCAGGCAATGCTGGATTTCCCAACCCCGCCTTTCTGATTGAATACGACACGACGCATGTGACTTGCTCATCCATGAAAAAAGCCAGAGGCCAACTGACGGTAAATGTAAGAAGCCGTGTCAATTGTATGACCGGAACATTACAGTTTTGCGACAGTGGCGGCACAAGGCCCGGATTAGAGCGATGGAGTGAGAGGCCTTCATGACCTGTTCAATAAAGGAGCGTCGATGGTTGAAGTACAAATAATCGACGAACGACATCTAAACTACGATCCGCGACCACGCGGGGCGCGAATTGTCGAACTAATCTTGCACGACTGCCTTGAGCAATGAATGGAAATGTGATCGCGTTGTTTGATGGCTTCCATGAACTGTCCAGGCTAAACGTTTGGGGGGTCACTAACGATGATGCTTGTTGTTTTGCGCTCGCTGCTTGAGCGGCCCGCAACGAGTATCGGAACTTGAGAAAGGAAACCCTTATGAACAAGTTCGCGCACCGCCCCAGGTTTTACCTCACCTGTTCTTTGTTGATGGCAGTCAACTTTGCCCAAGCCGCACAAACTGAAAAACCCAATATCCTGTTCATCGTCTCCGACGACACCGGCTACGGTGACCTGGGCCCCTACGGCGGCGGCGTAGGTCGAGGGATGCCAACGCCGAGCATCGACCGGCTCGCCGAAGAGGGCACCACCTTCTACTCCTTCTATGCCCAACCAAGCTGCACCCCAGGCCGCGCCGCGATGCAGACCGGGCGCATCCCCAACCGCAGCGGCATGACCACGGTGGCGTTCCAGGGCCAGGGCGGTGGTTTGCCAGCGGCTGAATGGACATTGGCATCGGTGCTGAAAACCGGCGGCTATGAGACTTACTTCACCGGCAAGTGGCACCTGGGCGAGGCCGATTACGCACTGCCCAATGCCCAGGGCTACGACGTGATGAAGTACGTTGGCCTCTATCACCTCAACGCCTACACCTATGCCGACCCTACCTGGTTCCCGGACATGGATGAAGAAACCCGTGCCATGTTCGCCAAGGTGACCCAGGGCGCGTTGTCGGGCAAGGCCGGTGAAAAAGCCGTTGAAGAGTTCAAGATCAACGGCCAGTACGTCGACACCCCGGTAGTGGATGGCAAGCCCGGTGTCGTGGGCATTCCGTTCTTCGACAACTATGTGGAAAAGGCGGCGCTGGAGTTTCTCGACACCGCGGCCAAATCCGGCAAGCCGTTCTTTATCAACGTCAACTTCATGAAGGTTCACCAGCCCAACCTGCCAGCGCCGGAGTTCGTCCACAAGTCGATCTCCAAGACCAAGTACGCCGACTCCGTGGTTGAGCTCGATACCCATATTGGCCGCATCCTCGACAAGCTCAAGGCGCTGGGCCTGGATAAGAACACCCTGGTGGTCTACACCACCGACAACGGCGCCTGGCAGGACGTTTATCCGGACGCTGGCTACACGCCCTTCCGTGGCACCAAAGGCACCGTGCGTGAAGGAGGCAACCGGGTGCCGGCGATCCTGTCCTGGCCCGGCAAGATCAAGCCGGACGCAAAAAACCACGACATCATCGGCGGACTGGACTTGATGGCGACGTTCGCCTCGGTTGCCGGGATCAAGCTGCCGGACAAGGATCGCGAAGGCAAACCGATCATCTTCGACAGCTATGACATGACCCCTGTGTTGCTCGGCACCGGCCCTGATCCGCGCAAGGAGTGGTTCTACTTCACCGAGAACGAACTCTCCCCGGGCGCTGCCCGTGTCGGCAATTACAAGGCGGTGTTCAACCTGCGTGGCGACAACGGCGCCGTGACCGGTGGCCTGGCCGTCGACAGCAACCAAGGCTGGAAAGGCCCGTCCAAGTATGTAGCGACCGTACCGCAGGTGTTCGACTTGCTGCAGGATCCGCAGGAACGCTATGACATTTTCATGAACAACTACACCGAGCGCACCTGGACAATGGTGCCTATCAGCATGGCAATCACCCAGCTGATGAAAACCTACGTTCAGTACCCTCCTCGCAAACTGCAAAGCATGAGCTATGACGGCCCGATCGAACTGTCCAAGTACCAGAAGTTCCAATCGGTACGCGAAGATCTGGAGAAAGAAGGCATCACTATTCCAATGCCCAACTAGCGCAAGCAGCCAGCGCCTGCGCTTGATCGGCGCGGCGCTGGCCTTCGACGGCGGATTCAACCCGCGGATGTTCGTTGAGAATCGCTGGCAGCGAGGTAGTTTTTGTCACTCTGAGCATTCATTACCAGGTTTCCCGAGGCAATCTCCCGCGCACGAGATACCCCCCATGCCAGTGCCGTGGTCATCGTATCGTGGGGCAAATAGTCGTGGGCCTCTTCAAATAAGGGCGAGCCGTTTTTGTCGTAGACACCGATGAATAGCTGCGTTCTACCCTTTCTGGAAACTCTTGTTTGAACATCAATGAGAGTGCCATCATTTTGCAATTCATCGTGGGATCGACAATGCAACTCGCAGTCCGCCCAGAGCCAATACGTGGAACCTCTGCGCATCATCTTCGTGGCCTCCCTCTGTGTTGAATTTCGATGAAAACCAACGCAATACGAAATATTTAGTACGACAAATCTACAGCGTCAACTTCCTGAAACCTGCCACTTGTCGGACGATTTCCTCCACGAAAATCATTCCCAAAACTATATATTTGCAATATCACTGTCGCTGCGCATTTAGCTTTCCTCTATGAATTAACCGCCTGTCGTGGCAATCAATCCAATGACTTTACGGTCAGGTCGAAAAACTTGACGGCAGGTCTTTGCCATAAACGTTGATGACTTAGAGATTGCGGCAATGAAAATCGCCCAAATAGCCCCGCTGTATGAATCCGTGCCCCCTTATCTCTATGGAGGAACCGAAAGAGTTGTAGCTCATCTAACGGATGCTTTAGTCGGACTGGGACATGACGTCACCCTTTTCGCCGCCGAGGGATCGCGCACTTGTGCAAACTTGGTTGCAGCCCGGGATCAAGCGTTACGGCTCGACAGTAGTCCGTTGAAGTCCGAGTTGGCGAGTCACTTGAGTTTGCTGTATGAGTTGCGACATCGAGCGGCAGCGTTCGATGTGCTGCACTTTCATATAGACCTGTTGCATTTTCCATTTTTCGAAGACATGGCGCATAAGGTCTTGACCACTATTCATGGTCGCCTTGATATCAAGGATCTGGAGGGAGCCTATTCTCGATGGTCTCACTATCCCCTGGTTTCAATTTCGCAACATCAGCGCCAGCCATTACCGAACGCCAATTGGATCGACACCGTTTATCACGGTTTACCGCAGGCCAGTCTGACGTTCCATTCAAGACCGGGTGACTACCTCGCCTTCCTGGGGCGTATTTCTCCGGAAAAGCGTCCCGACCGGGCTATCCGCATTGCGCGCGCTACCGGGTTGCCCTTGAAGATCGCCGCCAAGGTCGACGCCGCCGATCGCGAATACTTCGAACGGCAGATACGCCCTTTATTGGCACAACCAGGCATCGAATTCATCGGCGAGATTGGCGATGCCGACAAATCCGCATTCCTGGGCAACGCCCGGGCGCTGCTCTTTCCCATTGATTGGCCCGAACCCTTCGGCCTGGTGATGATCGAGGCCATGGCCTGCGGTACGCCGGTCATCGCCTGGCGCTGCGGTTCTGTCCCCGAAGTGGTTGATCATGGTGTAACCGGCTTCATAATCAATAGCGAACAGGAGGCAGTGCTCGCTGCCCGTCAGGTACTTGAACTTGATCGACAAGTGATACGTGACGTATTCGTCGGACGTTTTTCAGCCAAGGTGATGGCGCAACGTTATGTTGACCTCTACCGGACACTCACCAACAGGCCTGATTACGTAGTGCCGGACATAGCCCATGAATACCTCGTCCAGCAATCCTGAACAGACGCAACCAAAACCCGGTGCGAATGAACCCGTTGCGCATACCTTGTATGTGCTGGTCGATCACAATACGTACCTGGTGGCTAATGCATTCGGTGATATCGACGGGGGTGCCGTGGGCATGTTCTACCACGACACGCGTTTGTTATCCGAATATCAATTGACCGTGGCGGGTCGGCGTCCGTCGCTGCTCTCGGCGGCGGTCAGCCGCGACAACGTGTACTTCCGTTCACATTTGACCAACCACCCGCTACCGGTACTGGGAGAAGAGGACACACCGCAAGGCGTCATCCATATCGAGCGCAAGCGCTTTCTTTGGGAAGAGCGAATGTTCGAGCGCATCTGCTTTTTCAACTACAGCGAGCAACCTGGCAAACTACCGATCGAACTGCGGTTCCGTGGAGACTTCCTCGACATGTTCGAAGTTCGTGGTCAAAAACGGCCACTGCGTGGCACGCTGACCAAGCCTGAAGTGCTCGAACAAGGCGTGATGCTTCATTACCAGGGACTGGACCATCAGCGACGCTGCATGGCGATCAGTTTTTCCCGATTGCCAGAACACATCAGCGGCGACAGTGCGAGTTTCCACATCGATATCGGCGCTCACGAGCGCCGCGAGCTGTATGTTGAAGTAGGCTCCAGCATTGTCAGTCCCGGCCGCACGCGTTACCGGTCCGCCGCCGCGCAAGCTTGCCGAGCCATGCGCAGGAAAGAGCAGCGAGGTGCACGTATCAAGGCTTCCGGCCGGCTGTTCCAGGGTTGGATAAACAAATCCCGGGCTGACCTAGCCTTATTGACTGCCGATCTTCCCTCCGGCCCCTACCCCTATGCCGGCGTTCCTTGGTACTCCACACCTTTTGGCCGCGATGCGATTATCACAGCCTATCAATCACTCTGGCTCAACCCGTGCCTTGCCCGAGGTGTGCTCGCCTACCTGGCGGCTCATCAGGCCACGGAGATTTCGACCTTCAGCGATGCTGAGCCGGGAAAAATCATGCATGAGACGCGACAGGGCGAAATGTCGAAACTCAACGAATTACCCTTTGCCCGTTATTACGGAGGCGTCGATACGACCCCCTTGTTCGTGATGCTGGCCGGCGCCTATGCAAAACGCACCAACGATCGGGCGTTCATTGAAGCGCTTTGGCCGGCACTGGAACTGGCCACGCTCTGGATGGAGACCAATGCCTCGAAGAATGCCGAAGGCTTTATCAGCTACCAGCGAGGGGAAGTCACCGGCTTGGCCAATCAAGGCTGGAAAGACAGCCATGACGCCATTTTTCATCGCGATGGCCGCACCCCGGTTGGGCCCATCGCATTGATAGAAGTGCAAGGCTACGCCTGGCGCGCATTCTTGAGTATGAGCACCTTGGCCAGGCAACGAGGCAATGAGCAAGCTGCGGTTCGATGGCAAGGCATCGCAGAAAACTTGCGCCAGGCGGTTGAACGATGCTTCTGGATGGAGGATCAGCAATTTTACGCACTGGCGCTCGATGGCAATGGCCAGCGTTGCGAGGTGAAAGCCTCGAACGCAGGTCACCTGCTGTTCACGGGATTACCCATGCCTGAACGGGGAAAAACGGTTGCCCGGCAATTTCTGACCAACATCTTCAATAACGGCTGGGGCGTTCGAACACTTGAAACCGGGGCCGTGCGGTTCAACCCCATGTCTTATCACAACGGTTCGGTTTGGCCGCATGACGTTGCCCTGTGCGCAGCAGGTATGGCCCGATATGGCGAGTATACGGGCGTCGTTCGGGTCCTCAGCGGGATGTTCGAAGCCGCGACGTTTTTCGGGATGCGATTACCCGAACTGTTCTGCGGGTTCAAGCGTGGTCCGGGTGAGGCACCGGTTGCCTATCCAGTCGCCTGTTTGCCTCAAGCCTGGGCAGCAGGCTCCATTTTCATGCTCTTGCAGGCATGCCTGGGGATCAGCATTGACGCCGCTGACTGTCGAGTGGTCATCAGGCAACCTCGACTGCCTATTGGTATTGACCGTCTGGAAGTGCGGACACTCCAGTTCAATGAACACAGCGTCGACCTCAGTTTTCAAAGAATTGGCGACCGCGTTGCGGCTTACATAGAACGGCAAGATGGTCCAAGCTTGATTCGACTCGACGTGAAATTGTAAATCGCTGTCATCCGCTGATATCCACGCCAGGGACCGGAGTTGCGGGTTGCGCTGGGCAGCTGAAGGCAGAGCTTGCCCCGGCGATCAAGGTGCCACCTATGAAAACCACTGCGAAGCGCTCACCCAATGTTCCGCATCGAAAGGAACTGACCCCCAGCAACCTCGCATTCCCGGTGGTCGGGATTGGCGCCTCCGCTGGCGGCCTCAACGCGGTGAAATCGTTCTTCGAACACATGCCCAATGACAATGGCATGGCCTTCGTGGTCATTCTTCATTTGGCGCCAGACCATGAAAGCATCGCCGACCGGATCATCCAGGACGTCACGCAAATGCCGGTGCGCCAGGTGACCGAGACGATCCCGATCGAGAAAAACTGCGTCTACGTCATTTCGCCGGCCCATAACCTGATCATGAATGACGGCTATCTGTCGGTCGCTCCTGCACAGCGCTCGGCGGGAAGCCACATTGCTATCGATCTGTTCTTCAGGGACCTGGCGGATGTGCACAAGGAGCGCGCTTTTTGCGTGGTGCTTTCTGGCGCCGGCTCCGATGGCGCGGTCGGTCTGTCGCGAATCAAGGAGCAAGGGGGCGTCACCCTGGTCCAGACGCCCGAAGAGGCTGAGTTCGACAGCATGCCGCGCGCGGCCATTGACACCCGGATGGTTGACCTGGTGATGCCCGTGGCGCAAATGCCACAAAAGCTCCTGGAGCTTTGGCACAACGCACAAACCATCACCCTGCCCGGCGCCAATGATCCAGGCCTCAAGACGCCCCTTCCCGAGGAGCAAGATGCAGCGAAGACCGAGCGTATTTTGCAGGACATCCTGCTGCACTTGCGCACCAATACCGGCCACGATTTCAAGCACTACAAGCGCGCCACGGTCCTGCGCCGGATAGAGCGACGCTTGCAAGTGACCGCCCAGCCAAACCTGGTCGCCTACTACGACTACCTGCAAACGCACCCGGAAGAAAACAACGCCCTGCTGGGCGATATGCTGATCGGCGTGACCAACTTTTTCCGCGACCGCGAAGCCTTCGAAGCGCTGGAACGCGAAGTGGTGCCCAACCTGGTGAAATCGCTACGCGACTCCCAGCCGCACCGTGAGGAAATTCGCATCTGGTCTGCCGGTTGTTCGACCGGCGAGGAAGCCTATAGCGTGGCCATTCTGGTCAGTGACCAATTGGCGCTAGAGGCTACAGCGGCCAAAGTGCAGGTATTTGCCACGGACATCGATGAGCGCGCCATCGCCGTTGGACGCAGGGGCCTTTATCCCGGGGCGATCATCACCGATGTCCCTCCCCAGCGCCTGCGTCAGCATTTCATCAAGGAGGGCCAGAACTTCAGGGTGCACAAGGAGATCCGTGACAAGGTGCTGTTCGCCAAGCACAGCCTGTTACAGGACCCACCGTTCTCGCAGATGGACCTGATTGTCTGCAGGAACCTGTTGATTTACCTGGACCGCGACGTACAACGCACCCTCTACGAGATGTTTCATTTTGCCTTGCGGCCGGGCGGTTTCCTGTTTTTGGGGGCATCCGAATTCGCCGATGGCTGCCCGGACCTGTTTACCCCGGTGGACAAACGCAATCGCATCTTCCGCGCCAAGAGCCCTGCGACCACGCCTCGGCGCGCCCCGGCCCTGCCTCACGACGGCTATGCGCGAACCGCCATCAGCGCCCGCCCCCTTGAAACCCCAACGACTCGCAAGATTTCCTTCGCCGATATCCATCTGCGCGCGCTGGAAAAGACCGCACCACCGAGCATTATTGTCGACGTCAACGGCAACATCCTGCACCTGAGTGAAGGTGCCGGGCGCTTTCTGCGGTATGTGGCGGGAGAGCTGACCCGCAGCCTGCTGGCACTCGCGCTTCCAGAATTGCGACTGGAGCTGCGCACGATGCTCTACCAGGTCCATCAAACAGGCGCTGCCGTCACCTCGAACAAGGTCCGTATCCAGCGCGAACAGCGGTATTACCAGGTGGATCTGAGCGCGCACCCGTACAAGGATGAAGAGACCGACAGCGAGTACGTGCTGGTGATCCTCGAGGAGCAGGAAATCGTTGCGAATGTACAGTTGGATGTTGCCTCGAACGAGAGCGACAACCAACTGCTGGCCAGCCTTGAGCATGAACTGCAGCGCACCAAGATGCACTTGCAGGAGACGATCGAACAGTCGGAAGTCTCCAGTGAAGAACTCAAGGCGTCCAACGAAGAAATGCAGGCCATCAACGAAGAGCTGCGTTCGGCCACCGAGGAGCTGGAAACCAGCAAGGAAGAGTTGCAGTCGATCAACGAGGAACTGCTGACGGTCAACTACGAGCTCAAGACCAAGGTTGAAGAAACCGACAAGATCAACGACTACCTTTCCAACCTGATTACCTCCACCGAC
>CXWK01009222.1_pt1 | contig 33163 bp, 28 predicted proteins | sample 590851 | NCBI WGS metagenome assembly CXWK01 (sample SAMEA3498364, study PRJEB10139) | wastewater metagenome | biome: wastewater treatment plant; material: activated sludge | place: Denmark | collected 2014-08-01
CAGAGCTGACCGCGCCGTGACGGCTGCGGCGCTACAAGCACCGGGTCACAGCTGCGGGACGATGGTGTAGGCAGCGCCGCCACCGGACGCGATGACGTCGTCGAGCCAGTTGCCGGCGTAGACGTCGTTGGGCCCCTGCATCAAGTCGTTCTCGTCGGCGCCCTCGGCGGTGGTGACCAGCGTCCAGGCTTGGCGCTTGTAGGTCCAGTTGGCCGGGTACAACCGGTGCGCCTCACGCCACCAGGGCACGGCCGCGTCGGGGCCGACGGTGCGGCGCAGGTGCTCACCCAGCTCGAAGCAGGCAGCGGCACGGGCCTCGTCGTCGCCACGTGGTTGTGAGCGGGCCACGACCTCATCGGCCGAGAGCACGAACGGGGAATCGGCACCGTTGGTGGCCCAGTCGACGATGGCGGCGCGGTAGTCGAGCGCCACATCGGGGATGCTCTTCACCTCCACCAGCAGGCGCGTGAGTCGCTCGGGCAGGCCTTCCGGAATCTCCATGTCGCGCATCGGGCTCTGCTCGATGGACGCACCTTCGGCAGGGCGCACGATGGTGCCGGCCTCGTCGATCCACACGGCCATCGGGATGTTGCTGAAGCCGAACAGCTCGTCGGTGATGTGCTGCGTGTCGATCAGGCTGGGGTGCGCCAGCGCAGGGTCGGCGGGCCGTGCTGCATCGATCCACTTGGTGGTGTGTGCCGGTTCCACGTCGAGAGCGACGGTGACGACGGTGAGCCCGAGCGGCTGCAGTTCGGTGTGGAGCGCCTGCCACCCGGGCAGGCTGGTGCGGCAGCCTCAATAACTGGACCAGGCGACCAACAGCACCTTGCGCCCGCGCAGCGACGACAACCGGAACGGCCGGCCGTCGTGAGTGCGCAGCTCGGGATCGGCGGCGGTGGCCGTGGCGAGTGCCTTGCCGCCCAGCGTGGCCGGCCCCAGCGCCCACACGCCGTGCGCCTCGTCGTGCACCAGCGGCATGCCCAATCGCTGCGCGGCGACCTCGATGTCGATGGTGCCGTCGGAGCGCAGGCTGCCCGCTGCGGGCACGCAGACATCGCCCTGGCACAACCCCTGCGGCTTCGGGTGCCAGCCGGTGTGGTCTGCGAACTGGTCGGTACCGACGTGGGCAAGCGTGTGCAGGATCATCAGCGGACCGTATCAGCGAACGCTGGCCAGGTCGGCCAGATCGTGAGGGCCCGAGGCGGGGTAGCCATGGCCGGCGCGGATGGCCTCGCCCCATGGTGTGAGCAGCTGCAGCAGCTCGTCGAGCCCGGTGCCCAGCGCCCGCACGACGCAGGCAGTCTGCTGGTCGGTGGCGATCTCCACGTCCTCGCGGAGCTGCTGGCCGGCCGGCGTGAAACCGATCTCGTCGACGAGCCCGCGCGAGCGCAAGCGCTGGTGTGCGGCCTCGAACTGCTCGTCGCTCCAGGCTCGTGTGCGGCTGTAGCTGCGCATCGGCAGGCCCCAGTAGAGCTCGCTGAGCAGGCCGATCTCGGTGGCGTCGAGCCCGGCGCTGATCCAGGCCGCCGTGTGGCTGTCGCCTCGATACTCACGCAGCAGGTCGCCGAGGCGCCACACCGCGCCGAGGTCGGTGGTGGGCATCGACAGCGAGCGCAGGCCGGCATACAGCGGACGGCCTTCCGGGCGCAGCGGCTCGACGGCGCGGGCCAGCAGGGCGTGTGCGCGCTCGATGCCCGCGGGTGCCTCGCCCAACAGGCGCTGCAGCTGCGCGATGGCGCCGTCGTCGCGGGCCTGGCAGATGGTGGCAGCGTCGGTGAGCGACCAGCCGTGCCGAACCGAGGGGATCACGGCGGCGGGGTTGAACACGGCGAATGCGGCGGCGACGACCTCGCCGGGCACCTGGCCCATCACCGAACCGCGGCTGGTGAAGTAGGCCGGCCCGTCGGGCAGGGCCACCCCACCGGCAAGACCGCTGCTGGGCGCGAACCCGAGGGCGACGTAGTTGGCATGGCATTCGGGCGAGAAGTACACCTGGCCGACCAGCGGCTCCAGTGCGGCCGCCAGGGCTCGAGCAGGTTGCATGGTGGCGAACGATACTGTCGGTGGCGAGACGTGTCGTGTCGAGCGGTGTCGAGGCGGTGACCGTCACCCACCATTAGGGTCGCGCTTCGTGAGTGTCACCATCGAGATCGCCACCGAGGCCACCGACGAGCTGCTCGACGCGTTCGCCCGCCTCGTCCCGCAGTTGTCGCAGAGCTCGCCGCGGCCCGATGGTGCCCAGGTGGCACTGCTGGTCGCCGACCCGGGCTCGGTGGTGTTCGTGGCCCGGCTCGACGGGGTGATCGTGGGCACGCTCACGCTCGTGCTGTACCGCATTCCCACCGGTCTCAAGGCGTGGATCGAAGACGTGGTCGTCGATGGCGCGGCTCGCGGCCACGGCGTTGGCGACTCGCTGAACCAGGCGGCCCTGGCAGAGGCCCGCACCCGAGGCGCGAAGGCCGTCAGCCTCACCAGCCGCCCGTCGCGTGAGGCGGCCAACCGGCTCTACCAGCGCATCGGTTTCACCCAGCGCGACACCAACGTCTACCGCTACGACCTGTGACGCGATGGGGTTGGGCGTCGGTTCGGGCCGGGGTCACGGCTTGGGGTGCGCGAGCAGGAAGTCGACGACCGCGGCGGTGAAGCTGTCGGAGAGCTCGGGCACGTGCGTGCCCCCCGGAATCGTCCACAACTCGACGGCTCCGCCGGCCGGGCAGGCGCCGTATCGCGTGGCAACGGCTTCGGCCCCTGCGATCGTCGCCTCCAGATCGAGCAGTGTCGGCGACGCGGTGGGTGTGCCGGCGCACGTGTTGTACGTGGCCCACATCGCCATCGACTGTTCAGCACCGGGGTACGCGGTGCCGCGGAAGTCGCCGCCGCCGTACTCGATGGTCTCGTCGTCGGTGCCGTGGATCTCGAGCACGTTCACCGGCACCGACGGGGTGCAATCGGCCGGGTCGAGAAACGTCGCACCCGAGATGCTGACGATGGCCGCGATGGTGCCCGCATGATCGCATGCCATCCGGTACGACATGAAGCCGCCATTGGAGTATCCGACGAGGAAGATGCGCTTCGGATCCACCAGGTAGCGCGCCCGCACCTGCTCGATGACGGCGGCCACGTACGCGGAGTCGTCCACGTTGGTCTCGCCGAACCCGCAACAGGCGTCGGTGGCGTTCCAGAAGTGCTTGTCGTCGGCGTCGGTGGTGCCATCGGGCGCCACCAGCAGCATGCCCCGCTCCTGGGCGAGCGGCTGCAGGTGCAAGTACCCCTCCTCCATCTCGCCGTTGATGCCGTACCCGTGCAGCAGCACCGCCAGCGGTAGCGCGGTGGTGCCGTCGTAGGTGGTGGGTGCGAACACCTCGAACGGTCGATCGACAGCAGGATCGGCCGCAGGGGTGATCGTCGACACCGTGGCCGGCGCGAGCACCGGCGCGGTGAGGGCCGTGGCCGCTGTGTCGCTGCCTGCCGGTTGCGTGCTGCATGCGGCACCCGCCAGCACGCACGCGATCGTGATGATCGAGACGCGGCGCATGGCAGCACTGTAGAACCGGCCGGTCACCATCTGCCGGCGTGGTCAGGGCTTGGGATGGTCGAAGAGGAAGTCGATGATCTCGGCACTGAAGGTGGGTGACGGGCCGGGGATGTGGCTGCCGCCGGGAATGGTCCAGAGCTCGGTGGCTCCGCCGGCGGGGCAGCCTGCGAACTGCGTGGCGGTCGACTCGTCGCCGTCGATGCTGCCCTCCAGGTCGAGCGGCGTGGGCAGGTCGATGGCGTCACCGGTGCACTCGTTGTAGGCGGCCCAGCTGGTGACGGTGGCGAGTGCTCCAGGGAACTCGTTGCCGAGAATGGAGCCACCATCGAAGGCGATGGTGTCATCGGCCGTGCCGTGGATCTGCAGCACGCTCACCGGTTCGGTGGGGTCGCACTCGTCGGTGTCGAGGTAGGTGGCGCCGGCCAGGCTGACGATGGCAGCGATGGTGTCGGCGTGCTCGCATGCCATGCGGTACGACATGAAGCCTCCGTTGGAGTGACCGACGAGGTAGATGCGCTTCGGGTCGACGTTGAACTGTGCCTGCACCTGCTCGATCAACGACATGAGGTACGCCGAGTCGTCGACGGTGGAGCTGAAGCCGCAGCATGCATCGGTGGCGTTCCAGAACCGCTTGCCCAATGCGTTGATGGTGCCATCGGGGTGCACGAACAGAAAGCCACGTTGCTCGGCCAGCGGTTCGAGCCGGAAGTAGGCCTCCTGAATCGCGCCGCTGGCGCCGAACCCGTGCAGCAGCACCACCAGCGGCATCGGTGCATCAGGGCTGTAGCTCGATGGTGCGAACACCTCGAACGGTCGCTCGGCGGCGGACGTCTCGGTCGTGGACGTGCTGATGATCGAGGCATCGGAAGCCGAGTCGTCGGCCGAACTGCAGGACACGACGAGGGCAGCGGAGCACAGCAGGACGGCGAGACGGCGCATCGGGGCACTGTAGGGGCGGCCGCCGCCGTGTGAGCGGTCGTTCCCACGTGTCGTATGTCTCGGATGGTGCCATACGCTGCCGGCCGTGTTCTCGGCCGAGCGCTACCTCGCCCGCATCGGGCTCGACGCCCAGATCGGCCCGCCATCGGTCGATCTGCTGGCGGCGCTGCAGCTGGCTCACCTCATCCGTGTGCCCTTCGAGAACCTGCACGCGTTCCACCATCGCGGCGTGCGCACCGACGTCGAGTGGTCGTACGCGAAGGTCGTGGAGCAGCAGCGCGGTGGGTGGTGCTTCGAGCTCAACGGAGCGTTCGGTGCATTGCTGCGCAGGCTCGGCTTCGCGGTCGACTACGCCTCGTGCAGGGTGTGGGAGGCCGACCTCGCCGACTGGGGCCCTCGGCACGACCATCTCGGCCTGATCGTTCACGCCGACGGTGCACGTTGGTTCGTCGACGTGGGGTTCGGCGACTGCTGCATCCATCCCTTGCTGGTCGAGTCGGGCGAACGAGTCGCCGTGCCGCGTGCGGCGCGCCTCGATCTCGGTGGCGCTGCCTTCACGCTGACCGAGCTGATGTCGGCTGGGTCGGCCGGGTCGGCGCCCGCGCCGAGTGAGTGGGAACCGCAGTTGCGGGTGGCCCAGCAGCCGGTGTCGTTGGCGGTGTTCGACAGCCGCAGCACGTTCCTGCAGACGCAACCGGGGTTGAGCTGGACCGAGAAGGCGTTCGCCACGCGCGCACTGGATGCAACCGGGTCGCGCGTCACGCTGCGCATGGACGTGCTGCGGTCGCGGGACGGCACGGGCGCGTGGACGGAGAGCGCAGTCTCGTCGAGCGAGGAGTGGCGTGCGTTGTTGATGGAGCACTTCGCCCTCGACGACGGCAACGTGCGCTGACGCGACACGACCCCGCCCCCGGCGGGCGCGGGGAGCGGGGTCGTTGCCAGGTAGGTCGGCAGAGCCGACGGCGTGATCAGGCGTTGACGGGGCGACGCCGGCGGCTGATGAGCAGCGCACCGGCGCCACCCAGCAACAGCGCCGCAGCGCCCATCACCAGGGTGTCGGAAGCTGCACCAGTGGCCGGCATCTCGCCCGTGGGGGCGGTGGGGGCTGCCGGCGGCAGCAGCACCGCGTCGATCACGTGGATGATGCCGTTGCAGGCCTGGATGTCGGTGGTGGTGACCTTGACCGTGTCGTTGAGGAGCACCGTGCCGTCGACGACCTTGATCGAGATCTTCGCGCCGTTGAGCGTGGTGGCTTCGGTGAGACCGACGACGGTTGCTGCGTCGACTGCTCCGGAGACCACGTGGTAGGTGAGCACGCTGGTGAGCAGTTCCGTGTCGGCCAGCAGTTGGTCGGCGGTCATGCCCAGGGCGGTCAGTGCGGCGGCGAACGCGTCGTTGGTGGGTGCGAACACGGTGGTCTTGGCATCGGTGCATGCGTCGAACGGGCCCACCAGGTCGGCAGCGCCGAGTGCGGCGACGAGCGTCGAGAACTGCGGGTCGGCCGACGCCTGCTCGGCGATCGTCTTGGTGGGGTCGCCGGCGGCGGGGGCGGCGCTGGCAGAGGCGGTCATCGGCAGCACGCTGGCGGCGGCTGCTGCGACGAGCAGCACGAGCTTCTTCTTCATGGTGTCTCCCTGGTGTGGGGCCGACGGGTTGATCGGCCGAGTGCGGGAGGTTCGGAGTGCTCGTGACGCCGGATGGGTTTAGTACTAAGAATTTTCGGGATCGTCGGTCATGTGCGGCAGCAGGTCCTCCGCGGCCTGGCGCACCTGCCAGTCGCGATCGATCAGTGCGGCGGCCAGTGCGGCGTCGACCGCCGCGCCGCTGAAGGGTGCCAACGCCAGCACGGCGCGGCGGCGGATGTTGGGCTTGTCGGCACAACCGGCAAGGATCGCCGGCAGCCCGCGCTCGTCGCCGATCGCCCCCAGCGCCGCCACGGCCGCCTCACGCAGCAGCGGGTCGGTGGCGGTGAGCGCAAGGTCGACGAGCCGTGCGAGCACGTCGTCGCTCACGGTCTCTTGTTCGCCGGCCGCCCATGCGGCAGTCTCCACCACCGTCGCTTCCTCGTCGAGGAGCGCGGACAGCACCGAGATCGCGGGGCGCGTGGCAGCCAGCGACGCGGCGCGGCGTCGCACCACCGCAGCGGCGTCGGTGAGGGCGACGCGGACGTCGGCGTCGGTGAGCTTGCCCATGCGGTGGAGGGCCCCGAGCGCCAGTTGCCGGGCGGCGGGGTCGACGGAATCGAGGCTGTCGCGGGCTGTCTGCTCACTGCCCTCGTGCCCCGCGATCACCAACTGCCGGAGGTGGTTCTCGGCGTTCATTGCTTCAGCAGATCGGTGAGGGTGATCACCAGCCACGCAACGCCGAACCCGACGATGGTGGCGACCACGGCGCCCACCCACACCGCCAGCGCGCCGCTGGCGGCAATGGCCCACAGCCGCCGCCACCAAGGTGATCGTTTTGCCATCGGTGCCTTGACCTCGGCCACTTCCAAGCCGGTGAACGCCGATCTCGGTCGCCGCGCGCGTGCCGGATCGGCAGTTGCTCTGGCAGGCTTGCGCCATCCGGTAGCGATCAGGGCCACAATGGCCAGACCGGTAATCCAACCAGCAGCGGTGGTGACTTCTGTGATGCTCACGCAAGAAGAGATGGTATCGGAGGCCGCTGCCGCGGTGAGGGCGCCGCGCGCGGTCCATCGCTGGTGGGCGGTGCCGATGGTGGTCGTCGGGCTCATCGCGGCCGCTGCACCCGTGGTGCTCAGCTTCACGCCCAGCACTGCATTCGTGTCGAAGGATCGATGCCGCGAGTTCGACGACGCCGACCCGCCGGTGTGCCTGCAGCCCACCACCGAAGCGGTCGAGTTCGCCTTGGTGCCTGCCGACGCGGAGCCGGTGGAACCCCGCTTGGAGATCACCGGCGCCCCCACCTTCGACACCGCCGGCCAGATCTACTTCGTCACCATCACTCAGCCCAAGATCAGCATGTTCGACTGGTTCGTCACCCGCGAGAACGACGCAGCCAGGTTCCTCAGCCATCGCGACAAGTACGGCGATCAGTCCGAGCAGCAACTCATCCAGTCCGGCCAGCAACAGATGCGCAGCGCCAAGGACAACGCGGTCTACGTGGCGTTGAAGGCTGCCGGCTACCCGGTGGAGCTGCAGCCGGGCGACGTGATCATCGACTTCCTGCTCTGCTTGGAGGCCAACGAAGCGCGCACGGAGTGTGTGGAGTTCAGCCCTGCCGACGAGTTGCTCGACCCGGGTGACGTGTTGAAGAAGGTCAACGGCACCGACATCTCCATCATCGACGACTTGGCACCTGCGCTGGCGGGGGTGAAGCCGGGTGAGATGATCGAGGTCGAGTTCGAGCGTGCGGGCGAGCCGATGTCGGGCGAGATCGAGACGATCCTGGCACCGGGCGAAGACCCGCCGCGCACCATCATCGGCTTCCGGCCCATCGATACCACGACGGTCGAACTGCCGGAGGGGATCGACGTGAGCATCGACTCCGACAGGATCGGTGGCCCGTCCGCCGGTCTCGCCTTCACGTTGACGATGATCGATGAGCTCACCGAGGGCGACCTGATGGGTGGTCAGCGAGTGGCGGTCACGGGCACGATCGACGTGGAGGGCAAGGTGGGCGCCATCGGTGGGCTCAACTCCAAGGCGTCGGCCGTGCAGCAGGTCGGGGTGAAGTACTTCCTGGTGCCGGTGAACCAAGGTGATGATGGCCTCGACGGCATCGCTCACGCTCGCGAGGTGGTGGGGAACGACGTGGAGATCATCCCTGTCGCCACCATCGAGGAAGCGCTGGCCGCGTTGGAGCGGATCGGTGGCGACCCTGTGCAACTGGTTGATCCGCCACCCACCACCGAAGGCGACTGACGGCGCGCGGGCGCCCCGCACGCCATTGCCACCCTTTCGGCGGTGATCCCACCTACGATTTGCGCCAATGGCCATTTCGTTCTCACGACCCGACCCTTCGTCGCCGACGGCGGTATCGACGGCCAACTTCTCCACGTCGCGCCGCGGCTACGAGCCCGACGAGGTGCGCGAGTTCCTGCGCATGGTGGCCGCCGAACTCGCCCGCCTGCAAGAGCGCGAGAAGTTCCTCGAGCGCGAGCTGCGGGTTGCTCAGCGCAACGTGCCCAATGCCGCGGTGGTGCTCGACGAGGAAGTGGTCACTCGCATGCTGGGCGAGGAGGCCGCGCGCATCCTCTCCACCGCCCGCGAGGCGGCCTCGCAGATCAAGATGAGGGCCGAGGACGGTGCATCGCGTGTGCTGCGCGAGGCCACCGACGAGGCGCAGCGGCTGCGTGAAGAGGCCGAGATCGAAGCGTCGCGTCGCCGCCAGGATGCGTCGTCCGACGCCGAATCCGAGCTGCAGATGGCCAAGCAGCAGGGCCGCGAGATGGTCAACGAAGCCCGCGCGTATCGCGAGCGGGTGCTGGGTGAGCTGGCCCGGCGTCGCGAACTGGCTCGTCAGCAGATCGAGCAGCTGGTGCACGGCCGCGATCGGTTGCTGAACGCATTCGAGCGGGCGCGCTTGGCCGCTGTCGATGTGATGGCGGAGATGACTCCGCTGGGCGAACCCAACGAGTACGTGAACCTGTCGCCCACCACCGGCCCGGTGCCGTTGATGGTGCCGGCCAACGACGTGCGGGCGCGCCAGGTGCCCACCGAGGCCGACCAGCCCGACCGCGAGCCCTACGACGCCGACGCCGACGTCGACCTCACGGACGAGGTCGACGAGGTCGACGACCCGACCGTTGCGCTGCAGATCGACGACACGGTCGTGCTGCTGCGCGAGCCGGCGGCGCATGACGACGACAATGACGAGCACATCGAAGCCGACGGTCATGCCGACGACGATGCCGACGACGATGCCGAGGACGACAGCGATGGTGTGATGGCCACGGTGGTCTCGCTCTTCGCCGGCGAGATCGACGTTGACATCGACGTTGCCGACCCTGACGTCGTTGACGTCGTGGACATCGACGCTGAGGAAGTCGATGCCTCCGACGAGGTCGATGCCACCGACGAGGTCGGCGATGGCGAGGAGAAGGCATCGGTCGGCGACCTGTTCGCACGATTGCGCGCTGCCCGCAGCCAACCCGAACCAGTCGTTGCTGAACCAGTCGTTGCCGAACCGGTCGACGTACCGGCTGCAGAAGCCGCCGTCGAGCCGGCGAGCGACGGCTCCGAACCGCTGCCCGATGCAGCGACGACGGCGGTGGCCGAGGAGCTGTCGGTGTTCGCAGTGTCGCCGGCTGCGCCGCTCGAGCTACGCGAAGCCGACGACTCGCCGTTCGGGCGTCGCGACGCTGCACTCACACCGCTCATCGTCGCTGCCGCGCGCAAGCTGAAGCGGGTGCTGGCCGACGAGCAGAACGACGTGTTGCACATCTTGCGGCGCAACGATCCGGTTGCTGCGCTCGCCGCTCTGCTGCCGCAAGAGGCCGACCACTCGCGGCGCTACGCGACGGCCATCGAGAGCGAGCTGCGGCTGTCCGCGCTGGCCGGAGCCGCCAGCATCGACGACGGTGACAAGGGCGATCATTTGCACGAGATCACTCGTGCAAAGGCACTGCAGCCTGCCATCGAGGCACTCTCGGTTGCGGTCGTCGGTCCGCTGCGCGAGCGCTTGAGCCGCGCCGTTGCCGATGCCGATGGCGACAACGGCGAGCTGGCCAACACGGTGCGCTCGGTGTATCGCGAGTGGAAGACGCAACGCATCGACGAGCACCTCGACGACGTGGCTCGCATGGCATTCGGTCGCGGTGCCCTCGTTGCGCTCGCCCCCGGCACCCCGGTGTGCTGGTCGGTCGACCCCAATGGGCCAGCGTGTCCCGACGCAGAGGACAACGCGCTGGCCGGTGTGATCGGGGCAGGGCAGGCCTTCCCCACGGATCACACGTGTGCGCCCGCGCACGAGGGATGCCGCTGCATGCTGCAGCGAGCACCCCTGTAACCTTCGCCGCGTGCGGAACGCTGCCGATCTACCACGCCGAACCCGCAAGCCCAGTCGCCTCGGCGATCGTGGCCGGGTGCTGCTCATCATTCTTGCGGTCGCGTTCGTCGGGCTGCTGCTCTCCGCTCGCTTCCTCTCCGGTTTCTTCGTCGACTACCTGTGGCACCAATCGGTGGGTCGTACCGACGTGTTCTGGGGCGTGCTGGGTGCCAAGTTCACCATGTTCGCCATGTTCGCGGGCACGTTCGTGGTGCTTGCGCTGCTGAACCTCATCATCGCCGATCGGTTGGCGCCCACTACGTTCTCGGCCAACACGCACCCGCTGGTCGAGCGCTTCCACGAGTTCTTCGGGCACCGCATGCGCATCTTCCGGTTCGCGGTCGCCATCGTGTTCGGGTTCCTGTTCGCAGTGCCCACCATCAGCCGTTGGCAGGACTGGCTGATGTTCCGCAACAGCAAGTCGTTCGGCATCGCCGATCGCCACTTCGGCAACGACGTCGGCTTCTACATGTTCAAGTTGCCGTTCGTCACGTTCGTGCTCGACTGGCTGTTCCTGGCGGTGCTGTTCATCACTCTGCTGGTGGTGGCCACACACGTGCTGTCGGGCGGCATCGTCATCCAGCCGCCGAAGCCGAAGGTGCGTCGGGCCACGAAGGCGCACGTGGCGGTGCTGCTGGCGGTGCTGGCGGTGCTCAAGGCCGCCGACTACTGGGTCACCCGCTACGAGCTGACGACGGCCAACCGCGGCGCGGTGCGAGGTGTCACCTACGCCGTCGACAACGCTCAGCTGCCGGCGGTGCTGCTGCTCGCGCTCATCGCACTGCTCACGGCCGGCTTGTACCTCAGCTCGTTGAAGACGCAGCGGTGGCGGCCGGCGGTGGCGGCCTCGGCGCTGTGGGCGGTGGTCGCCTTGATCGGTGGCGTCATCTACCCCAGTGCTGTGCAGTCGCTGGTGGTGAATCCGAACCAGAAGGACAAGGAAGCAAAGTACATCGCGTACAACATCGAGGCCACCCGCCATGCCCTCGGCATCGACGACGTGACGGTGGAGCAGGTCGAGTTCGGCGACCTCACTCGATCGGAGCTCTCCGACAACGTGGCCGCACTCCGCGACGTGCGCCTGCTCAAGCCCGAAGGAAAGATGGTCACCCGTTTCCAGACCGACGAAGGCAACTCCGGCCAGACCATCAACGACCTCGACCCCGATCGCTACCTGGTCGACGGCGAGATGCGCCAGGTCATCGTCGGCGCGCGCGAGCTCGACCTCGATCAGGTGGGCAACAAGTCGTGGCAGGGCACGCACCTCATCAACACGCACGGTTGCGGCCTGGTGATGTCGCCCGCCGGCCAGATCGAAGCCAGTGGCAACCCCGCGTACCGCGACGACATCGTGTCGCTCGACAAGCCCGATCTGTACTTCAGCCCCGCGCTGTCGGGCTACGCGGTGGTCAACACCTCGGTCACCGAAACGGCGTGCCCCGGCGAGTCAGTTGCCGCGTACGAGGGCACGGCAGGCGTGCCGCTGTCGTCCACCACGCGCCGGTTGGCGTTCGCGCTCAACGAGTGGGACTACAACCTGCTCGGCTCCAGCGCCATCGACGACGACTCGCAGCTGCTGATGATTCGCAACCCCCGCGAGCGCGTGCAGAAGCTGGCACCGTTCCTTTCTTTCGACGGCGACCCCTACCCGGTGGCCTTCGGCGACCGCGTGGTGTGGGTGATCGACGGCTACACCACGAGCAGCCGGTATCCGTACGGGCAGAACGCCGACCTGTCGCAGCTCGCAGGCGGCTCCGGTCTCAACAAGGCGCTCAACTACGTCCGCAACAGCGTGAAGGCCGTCGTCGATGCCTACGACGGCTCGGTCACGTTGTACGTCAACGACCCCAACGATCCGGTGCTGCAGGTGTGGCAGTCGGCCTTCCCCGACCTCTTCTCCGACCAGCCGGTGCCGGCCGACCTGGCAGAGCACCTGCGCTACCCGGAAGAGCTGTTCCGGTTGCAGACCGCTGCCTACTCGAAGTACCGGCTCGAAGGCGAGCAGTTCTTCGATCGCGAGGGCGCCTGGTCGGTCGCACTGGCCGCGCCCGAGCAGCCCAACAAGAGCTCGGTGAGCGTCACGGTCACCACCGATCCGGCCGAGAGCGCCACCGCGGAAGTCGATGCCGGCGCGAGCAGCTTCCCCACCGAGCAGAAGGCCGACAGGTTCGTGCCCTACTACACGATGTTCCACGCCAACGGCGATGCCGCGTCGACGTTCACCATGTTCCGGCCGTTCCAGCCGTTCAGTGTGAAGAACGAGCGCCGCGAGATGGTGGCGTACATGACCGCCGACAGCTCGGGGCAGCTCGTCGCCTACGAGGTCGGCGGCTCGTTGCCGGAAGGCCCCAACGTGGTGGGTGCCAACATCTCCACCGATCGAGCGTTCACCTCCACGGTCACCGTGCTCGGCTCGGTCGGGTCGGAGGTCGTGTACGGCGACCTGCAAGCCATTCCGGTCGGCGATTCCTTGGTCTGGGCGCGGCCCGTCTACGTCGAGTCGCAAACGGTCGGGCAGCCGCAGGTACGGCTCATCGTGGCCTACTACCGAGGCGAGGTCGGCTTCGGCGAGTCGTTGGAGATCGCCCTGGCGCAGCTGTTCCCAGGCCTGAAGATCGACATCGGTGATGTCGTCGGCGGCATCGCTGAGCCCACCGACCCCAATGAGCCGGCGCCTGATTCCACCGCCAGCGATCTGCTCAACCAGGCGGAGCAGCTCTTCGAGGACGCCGATGCGGCGCTGGGCGAGCAAGACTTCGCCACGTACGGCGAGAAGATGAAGGCTGCTCGCGACCTGGTGGCGCAAGCACTCGACCTGCTCGACGACTGAGACCTGCGGCGGGCGGCCCCCTAACCGGTGGGGCCGCGGCGTACCTGCTCGGCCAACGCGGCGAGGTCTTCGCGGAAGGCGATCTCGTAACGTGCCTGCTCGGCGGCCAGCTTCACCTGCGCCGACTTCAGGTCGTCGATCACGTCGTCGGCGACGCTGCTCTTCGCCAACTCGTTGCTGTGCGCGGCCAGACCGTCGATGTCGCGGCCGAGCTCGCCGACCTGGTTTGCCAGTTCGGTGCTGACAGCGTTCAACCGCTGTTCGACGACGGCAACACGTTCGGTGGCCTGCCGGGTGGTGGTGTCGGTGGCTGCCACCCGTTCCGCCAGCTGGGCGATCTGGGTGGCGAGGCCTTCGGTGGCGGCGATGCGATCGGCGATGGCGTTGACGCGATCGCGCAGGTCGGCATCGTCGGTGGCGGCGACTGCGGCAGCGCGGCGCTCCTCGGTTTCGTCGTGCAGTTGGCTGATGCGATCGCGCAGGCTGCTGAGCTGAGTGCCGAACTCGGCCTGCGCGCTGACACGGGCGTTGAGCTGAGCCAACTGGCTGGTGATGGAGTCGACCGATGCGACTCGTTCGGCGAGCTGGTCGAGACGGGCCGCGGTGTCGGGGTCGGGGCCACTGGCGGTGCCGGCGACGGGCTCGGCGGCTCTGGCAGCGAGCTCGCCGAGGCGGGCCTCCATCTCACTGAGACGACCACCGTCGGGAGTGCTGTCGAGCCGCGAGCTGAGCTGGTCGAGACGGGCCAGCAGGCCGGGGCCCGGGCCGGCCTCGACCTTGGAGGCCAGCTCATCGAGGCGGGCGGCGATGGAGGGGTCGGGCGCGTTGCTGATGGCGTTGATCTGTTCGGCGAGCGCCTCCACGCGAGCGAGCAGCTCGGGGTGAGGCTCGGTCGCCGGTGCGTCGGCAGGGGTGCCGGCGGCGTTGGCTGCAACGGCGGCCGTGGCCTTTGCCTCGGCGTTGTCGGCGTTGGTCTGCGCGGCGGCAGCGTGCTCCGCGACCACGTTGAGTTGCTCTTCCAACTCGCTGACCCGCGTGCGCAGGTCTTCGCCGCTGGGCCGCTCGGCCGACATCGCGGTGGTGGTGGCATCGAGCGCGGCCAGGCGTGCCTCGGTGATCGCCTTGGCGTGCTCGCTCGCTTCCAGCCGGTCGCGCAGGTCGGCCAGCTCGCTGCGCAGCGACAGGAACTCGGCAGGATCGATCGAGGACTTTGGCTTCTTGCTGAACAGTCCCATGGGTTTCTCCACACACGAGGGTTTACGATCGGGCTTCGTTGCTCGTACCGTACCCTGGTCGAGCACCTGGGGAGAGGTTGCCATGCCATACAACCAGCTCGGTCGCATCGTGCACGACGCAGATGCGCACATCATGGAGCCGCCGACCTGGCTGCGCGATCATGCCGACCCTTCCATCCGCGATCGTGTGCCGACGCTCGACCTCAGCGGTGGCAACGAGCTGAAGCAGACCGGCTCCGTCGACGAACAACTGGCCGATCTCGACGCTGCCTTTCAGCGCCTCACCGCTCGCCACCGCAGCGATGCGTACGTGGCCGCGGAAGCGGCGGAGATCATGTTGCGCAAGAACTTCGCTGCCACCGGCGCGTTCTTGCCCGCTGATCGGCCGCGGGCACTCGACCTGTTGGGTTTCGAGAGCCAGCTGATGTTCAACACCTTCCACAACGGTCGCCTGTTCCAGTGGGAGCACAGCGGCGACCTGGAGCTGGCGTACGGTGCCGCGCGAGCGCACAACCGCGGCATGGTCGAGTTCTGTTCTGTGGATGCGCGCCTGCTGCCCACGTGCTACGTGCCGCTGGCCGACTTCTCACTGGCCGCGGCGATGGCTGCCGAAGCGGTGGCGATGGGTGCTGCCGCGCTGCTCGTGGCCAGCGGGTGCCCGGCCGGGCACTCGCCATCGCACCGGTCGCTCGACCCGGTCTGGGCGGTGGCGCAGGAGGCCGACATCCCGGTCGTGTTCCATGTCGGCGGTACCGGCGATCTCATCGATCGCAGCTACTTCGTCAACGGTCTGCCCATCCCGCCCGACTTCCATGGTGGCGCCGAGAACTTCCGGTCGGTGGATTACATGGCCATCCCTTTTCCGCCGATGCAGACGTTGGCGACGATGTTGTTCGATGGCGTCCTCGACCGCTTCCCGCTGCTGCGCATCGGTGTGATCGAGCAGGGTGCCATCTGGGTGCCCAGCTGGATGCGACAGATGGAGAGCGCGTTCGATGCGTTCGTGAAGCACGAGGATCGCGTGCGGGCGTTGCAGCTGCGCCCCAGCGAGTACGTGCGCCGTTCGATGAAGTTCACCCCGTACCCGACGGAGGATGTGGGCTGGATCATCGAGCAGGCGGGTGTCGAGACGATGCTGTTCAACAGCGACTACCCGCACGTGGAGGGTGGTCGTCGCCCGATCGAGCGGTTCGAACGCAGCCTCGGCGATGCCGGCGAAGCGGTGCGGCAGGCCTTCTACTGCGACAACTTCCTGGCGCTGATGGGTTCCTCGGCACGGCACCTCGCAACCGCCACTGCGTGAGCAGCGTCGGCACGATCAGCGGGGTCTAGGCGACCGGCGTGAGGAGCACCAGCGGGATCTCCCGTTCGGTCTTGGTCTGGTAGCCGGCGTAGTTCTTGTACTTGGAGGTGACGGTGCCCCAGAGCTCGGCTCGTTCTTCGGGGGTGGCGGTGCGAGCGGTGTAGGGCTTCGCCGCGGCACCCTTCCACTTCACCTCCACGTCGGGGTTGGCTTGCAGGTTGAGGTACCAGGCGGGGTGCACGTCGTCGCCGCCGCGAGAGGCGACGATCACGATCGTGTCGCCTTGCTGCACGGGTGAGGTGAGCATCACCGCACGCCGCTGGCCGCTCTTGCGGCCGGTGGTGGTGAGCTCGAGCACCGGCATGCCGCCCGCATCCCATCCGATGTGGCCGAACGACAGCTTCAACATCGTGCGGTGGATGGTGTTCATCGACTTGAGGACGAGATCGCTGGGCATGCGCGCACCCTACGCCGCTGCTGCTGCGGCGTCGATAGCGTGCGCCGGCATGTCGGGTCGTTCGGGTGACGGGTTCGTGCGCTGCTCCGATGGGCACACGCGCTGGGGTGTGTTCGGTGCGGCCGGTGTGGTCTTCGTGCTGCGCCCTGCCGGGGGTTTGCCGCTGGTGATGTTGCAGAAGCGTTCTGCGTGGGCTCACGAAGGCGGAACCTGGAGCTGCGCCGGCGGCGCGATCGACGAAGGCGAAACGCCCTACGAGGCGGCCCTGCGCGAGGCCAGCGAGGAAGTGGGCGACATTCCGCCGCACCATCGCGAACTGGGCGAGTACGTGTTCGCGCCGGCCGTCGATTGGCAGTACACGACGGTGGTGCTGGAGGTCGACGAACCGTTCGGTGCCTCGGTCAACTTCGAGACCGACGCCGTGGCGTGGGTGCACCTCGACGATGTCGACGACATGCAGTTGCATGCCGGCTTCGCTGCGGCCTGGCCGCACCTGCGCTCGATCGTCGAGGCAGCCGCCTAGCCCGGTTGAGTGGCGTTGCTGAGCGTGGAGCGCCAGTGGCGTCAGGCGTTGGGTGGCAGTGGCCGGCCGGGGGCCACCGGTGGGTGCAACGGGATGTCGTGCTCGACCAACGAGCGGCGAATGGCCAGCCGCACTTCGCGCATCGCGGCCCATTGCTTGCCCGGCTTGGTGCGCACGGTGACGCGTAGGACGGTGCCGCTGGCGTCGAGGCGTTCCACCCCGAGCACCGTGGGAGGCTGCAGCAGCACCTCCGCCAACTCCGGCACCTCGATGGCCACGGCGATTCCCTCGTGCACGGCGGCCAGCGCGTCGTCGATGTCGCCGTCGAACCAGATGGTGATGTCGACCACGCCCTGCGACCAGCTGCGGGTGCGGTTGCCGACGCGCTGGATGACACCGTTGGGCACGTTCCACAGCGTGCCGTCGACGCCGCGCACGCTGGTCATCCGCAAGGTGAGCGACTCGACGGTGCCCACCGCCTCGCCGAGGTCGACTTCGTCGCCCACGCCGCACTGATCCTCGAGCAGGATGAAGAAGCCGGAGATGCAGTCGCGCACCAACGTCTGCGCGCCGAAACCGAGGGCGATGCCGGCGATGCCGGCGCCCGCCAGCAACGGCGCGAGGTCGATGTTGAAGATGCCCAGCACCACGAGCACGGCCATCGACCACACGAACCACGACACCGACGCGCGGCTGACGGCCGCCAGCGTCTCGGCTCTGCCTCGATCGCGGGCGTTGATGCGCATCGTCTCGGCCGGGCGGTCGACGCCGATCTTCTGCAGCGCTTCGTTGGCCAGCTGGCGGCCGGTGGTGAGGCGGGTGACGAACACCGTGACGACGCGGCGCAAGTAGCGATTGAGCAGCCAGGCCACCAACAGCACCACGGCGGTGAGCAGCGGACGGGTGACGAACCAGTCGGCGGCTCGTGCCAGCATGCGGTTGTGAGTTGCGTTCCACGCACCCTCGCAGAACCATGACGGCTGCTCGCCGCACACGATCAGCAGGTCGGGGTCGGGTTCGACCGCACTCACCACGGCTTCGGAGACGACCGCCCAGCTCACGGCGCCGAGGCTAGCTGTCATGCGCTACGCAGCGAGGCGACTTCCCTCCGTGCCATCGCGACCAGCCATCGGCTCACGTCAGCCGCCGTGACGCAACACATTCGCACGTTGAAGTCGAAGGTGCTCGGCTGAGCAACTGATTCTCGTTCTCACCGAATCTTCTCGTTCCTGCACACGTCGCCGGGTGTGACGGAATTGCCACCGGTAGTTGCGAGTGCAACCGGTACGTTTGTTTGTCGTGAGCAACCATCCCTTCGTCCCGCTGCGCCACCGCGAGGTGCGGTTGCTGTGGGGGGCGGCGGTGGTCTCCGATGTGGGTACCTGGGTGCAGCTCATCGTGGTCGGCAGCCTGGTGGCGGCCGGCACCGGCTCGGCCATTCAGACCGGGCTGGTGGCGCTGGCCACGTTCATGCCCCAGGGCATCGCGTCGCCGGTGGGCGGCCTGCTGGCCGATCGTTACGACCGGCGCAAGGTGTTCGCCATTGCGCTCATGGCGCAGGCACTGGTCACCACGGTGCTGGCGGTGGTGCTGGGCATGGGTGTGCGCACGCCGGCCGTCCTCACCTTGCTCATCCTGCTCGGCAGCGCGGCTGGCGCCACGGGCGCGCCCAGCTACGCAGCGATGCAGCCCGATCTGGTGCCCGCCGACGAGCTGATGGCCATGGTGTCGCTGGGTGTCTACTCGTGGAACAGCGGGCGCATCATCGGGCCGTTGCTCGGGTCGGTGCTGGTGCTCAGCGTCGGCCCGGCATGGACCATCGGGTTCAACGCGTTCAGCTTCGTGGTCATGGCCGCGGCGGTGTCGCTGGTGCGGCGGCCGTTCCGCCCGCACGACGGTGCCGAGGGTGCCGGTGGCAGCGTGCGTGAACGGCTGGTCGACGGCTGGCGCACGCTGCGCGCCACACCGGGGTGCTGGCACGGCGTGGTGCTGCTGGTGCTGTTCAACCTCACGGTGGTGCCGTTCATGGGCCTCATCCCCATCTACGTGCGCGCCGAGTACGGCGGCGGCACCGGCCTCACCGGCGCGGTCGCGTCGGCGCAGGGCGTGGGTGCCATCCTCGGCGGTGTGCTCATCACGGTGCTGGCCGCGCGGCACCGGCGGTCGTTCCTCGTCGGTCGGCTGGTGTGGGCGCTGTCGTTGGCGTTGGCCGTGTACGCGTTGGCTCCCAACAAGGCGTGGCTCATCGCCGGCGGGGCGCTGCTGGGTGCTGCCTCGGCCAGCATGTTCATCAGTTCGTCGGCCATCATCCAGCGCGATGCCCCGCCCGCCAGCCGCGGCCGCGTGGTGTCCATCATGCAGGCGGCCATGGGCGTGTCGTACGGCATCGGGCTGTTGTTCATCGGCTCCATCGCCGATGCCACCAACCTGCACCTCGCCTTCGGGGTCGGTTCGGTGCTGCTGCTGGTGGGCTTCGGTGCGCTCACGCTTCGTTCGCGCAACTGGCGTGTCGCCATCGACGGGGCCGAAGTGCTGCCGGCGGATCGTGTGCCGCACGATGTGCTGTCGGTTGCCTGCGGCGACTGACATCGGCCGTCACGCGTCGCCGGGTCGTTGGGCATTGGCGGTCGTCAGACGGCGCCGAGGATTCGCTCGGCGTGACGTTGCATCTCGGCGACCGCGCCGGCTGGGCTGAGGCGGCCGAGCAGTGCCGCGTTGATTGCCCGCCATCCGGCATCTTCCACGTCGGGGAAGCGGGGGTGTGGTGGGTAGGTGATCATCGCCTGCTCGATGGTGGCCGCGGTGATGGCCAGCCGCCGGCGGTCGGTGTCGTTCACCGGTTGCACGGCGGCAAACGCGCCGACGTGAGCGCACACGCTGCCGCCCTGTGCGTCGAGCGCGTTGGCCTCGTGGCCGACCAGCAGTTGCACCAGTGCCGTGGCCGCCGGCAGGTTGCTGCACGTGCGCGGAATCGCCCACGCGTGGCAACCGGCGTAGCTGACCCATCGCTGCTCGCCGGCCGGGTACGGGTGGGGCTGCAGCTCGGCGCGAGAGTCGCGGATCCGGCCCCAGCCGCCGGGCCACACACCCGCTGCATCCACGCGGCCGTCGAGCAGCGCCGCGTCGACCTGGTCGTAGTGCCAGTCGGGCACGTCGGCCCGTGCCCGTGCGGCCAGGCGGCACAGCAGCTGCACCGCGGCGACGGCTGCGGGCGAGTCGATGCTCGGGCGACCGTCGTCGGTGAACAGGCGCCCGCCGGCACCGACCACCAGTTCGAAGAAGGTGCCGAACAGCCCCGACTCGCGACCGGGGAAGCCGAACACGACGTCGCTGTCGGCGAGCGCCTGCCAGGTGCTGGGAGGCGAGTCGTGGCGAGACCACATGATGCGCACGTCGATCAGTCGCGGCACGCACAGCAGCACGTCGTCGAAGCGGCACAGGTCGACCGCCAGCGGAGCGAGTGCATCGGTGTCGACCAACCCCTCCAACGGGTGCAGCCACAGAGCCTGCGACGGTGCGTACTTGGAGTGCGTGGCGATCACGTCCAGCCGCTCGCCCGCAGCGAGCAGTGCGGCGACCTCGCGGTTCAGCGCGGGGTGGTCGGCATGGATGACCACTTCCACCGCTGCTGGGTCGAGCATCGTGTAGAGGTGGTCGTACATCGGGCCACCGACGAGCGCCACTCGCAGCCGTTCGCCGGCGGTCATGGTGTGTCGACGATGCGGATGCCGCTGATGCCACCGTCGACCAGCAGGTCGATGCCGGTGGTGAACGTGGTGTCCGCGGCGAGGTATGCGACGGCGTCGGCCACCGCCTGGCAGCTGACCAGTTGCCCCATCGGCTGGCGCTTGCGCAGCGCTTCGTAGGTTGCGGTGGGGTCGGGCGTGGTGGCCACCAGGCGCTCCACCCATGGGCTCTGCACGGTGCCCGGCGACACGCAGTTGACTCGGATGCCGTGGTGCACCTCGTCGGCGGCCATCGCCTTGGTGAGTGCCTGTACGGCGCCCTTCGACGCGCCGTACACCGCGCGCTGCACCAGCCCGACGGTGGCGACGATGCTGCACGTGTTGACAACCGCCCCGCGGCCGGCGGTGCGCATGTGGGGCAACACGGCGCGCGACATGTTGGCCACGCCGAAGACGTTGACCGCGAACACGCGCTGCCAGTCGTCGGGGGTCGACTCCACGACGTCGCCGACGGCACTGATGCCGGCGTTGTTGCACAGCACGTCGATGCGGCCGTGCTCGTCGACGATGCGTTGCGCGGCGGCGACGCACTGGGCCGGGTCGGTGATGTCGAAGACGCCGATCACACCGGGTGCGGCGACGAGGTCGAGCCCGACGGGTGTGTCGCCCAGCGCGGCGAACGTGGCCATCATCGCCGCGCCGATGCCGCCTGCTGCTCCGGTGATGACGACGACCCGTGCACTCATGTTGGCTCCCCACGTTCAGCGCTCGCAGGCGTCAGTCTCGCGCCTATGGTCGTGGCGCTTGCGACCGACCGGTCGCTGGGGCACCACCACCAGCGGAGCGCGCCATGACCACCATCCTCTCCGTCAGTACGCACGACCTGCGGGCGCGCACGTCGGCGTTCCTGCACGGCAGCGATGCCAACCATCCCGACCCCGACTACTCGGCGGCCTACGTGGTGCTGCACACCGACGGCCAGCACTCGGGCCACGGCATGACCTTCACGATCGGCAAGGGCAACGAGCTGTGCTGCGCGGCCATCGAGGCGCTCGGCGAACTGGTGGTCGGCCGCCGGCTGAGCGACCTCACCGATCACATGGGCGCGTTCTGGCGCAGCGTCACCAACCACTCGCAACTTCGTTGGCTGGGGCCCGACAAGGGTGTCATCCACCTGGCCACCGCGGCGTTGGTGAACGCGGTGTGGGATCTGTGGGCCAAGGAGCGTGGCGTGCCGGTGTGGCAGCTGGTGGCCGAGATGGAACCTGCGCAGTTCGCGGACTGCATCGACTTCCGCTACCTGCGCGACGAGGTGGACGAAGTGCGCGCACTGGAGATGTTGCAGCGGATGCAGGCCGGCAAGGCCGAGCGGCTGGCCGAACTGCGCCGCGACGGCTACCCGGCGTACATCACGTCGGCGGGTTGGTTGGGCTACCCGGAGGACGAGGTGCGTGCTCGCTGCCAGGCGGCGTTGGGCCAGGGCTGGCGCAGCTTCAAGACGAAGGTTGGCATCGATGTGGTCAGCGACATGCGCCGCTGCGAGGTGATGCGCGAGGAGATCGGCGACGACCTGCAGCTGATGGCCGATGCCAACCAGGTGTGGGACGTGCACCAGGCGATCGAGTGGACCAACGAGCTGCGCCCCTACGGCCTGCGCTGGATCGAGGAGCCGACGCACCCCGACGACATGCTCGGCCATGCCACCATTCGCCGCGGGGTGGCTCCGGTGGGGGTGGCCACCGGCGAGCACGCGGCGAACCGGCTGATCTTCAAGCAGCTGCTGCAGGCGGAGGCGATCGACTACGCGCAGGTGGATGCCTGTCGCCTCGGCGGGTTGAACGAGGTGCTGGCGGTGCTGCTGCTTGCCGCCGCCCGCGGGGTGCCGGTGTGCCCGCATGCCGGTGGCATCGGGCTGTGCGAGTACGTGCAGCACATCTCGGTGATCGACTACCTGTGCGTCAGCGGCTCGCTGCACGACCGCACCACCGAGTACGCCGACCACTTGCACGAGCACTTCCTGCACCCGGCCATCGTGCGCAATGGTGCGTACGTGGTGCCGGAGGCGCCGGGATACTCGATCGAGATGCATGCCGATTCGATCGAGGCGCTGCGCTTCCCCGATGGTGCCGAGTGGCGATGAACCCGTCGGGCGCGGCGCACCTGGGGCTGGGCTGCGCGCCGCTGGGCAACCTCTTCGCCGCGGTCACCGACGACGATGCCGCCGCCACCGTGCACGCCGCGTGGCAGCAGGGCATCCGCTTCTTCGACACTGCGCCGCAGTACGGCCACGGGCTCAGCGAGGTGCGGCTGGGTCGTGCGCTCGCGTCGTTGCCACGCGCCGAGCTCACGCTTGCGTCCAAGGTCGGTCGCGTGTTGGTCGCGCCAATGCCGGGTGCCGTGCGGCCGCGGTCGTCGTTCGTCGACATCCCGCCGGCCGACCCGGTGTTCGACTTCAGCCGCGACGGCGTGCTGCGGTCGTTCGACGAGTCGCTGGCACGGTTGGGGGTCGACCGGCTCGACATCGTGCACGTGCACGACCCCGATGCGCACGAGGCGGAGGCCCTGTCGACCGCCTTCCCTGCGCTTGTCGAGCTGCGCGAGCAGGGCGTGATCGGCAAGGTGGGGTGCGGCATGAACCAGGTCGCGATGCTGGCCCGGTTCGTGGAGCGGGTCGATCTCGATTGCATCCTGCTGGCCGGTCGCTTCACGCTGCTCGATCGCAGCGGTGCGGCACTACTCGCGCAGTGCGCGGCGCGGGGGGTGGAGGTGATCGCCGGCGGCGTGTTCAACAGCGGCCTGCTGGCCACGCCGGTGGCCGGCGCGACGTTCGACTACGCGGCCGCGCCGGCCGAGCTGGTGGCACGTGCGCAGCGATTGCAGGCCGTGTGCGACGGGTTCGGCGTGCCGTTGCCGGCCGCCGCGCTGCAGTTCGTGTCGCGCCATCCGTCGGTGACGCACACGTTGGTGGGCGCCCGTTCGGCTGCCGAGATCGAGGCCGATGTGGCGTACGCCGATCTCGCGATCGACCCGTCGTTGTGGGGCGCGTTGGACGCAGCGCTGGCCTGATCCGGCTGTCGCCACGGCGCTCGCCACGGCCGCTTGCCACGGCCGCTTGCCCCGGCAGTGCATCGTGCTGTCTTCACGCTTGCGACAACTTCTCATGCGCGATGGGTGGCGTCCCGAAGGAGAAGTTGTCGCGGGCGGGAACGGCATTGGCCACGCCCTGCTGTTCCGGCGCCGTCACCGCCGTTCCGGTCGTGTCGTTGGTTGCTTCGTTCGGTCCCGCCGTGCCGGCGCGTGCCCGCGCTGCGCGGTTGATCTTCGCCGGTCGAGCGCCGGCTACCGGTTCGCCTTCATCTGCGCCAGGAAGTGGCGCAACGGCTCCAGGTCGGGGTGCCCGCTCACTCGTTCGGCATCGCGGATCGTGTCCTTCATCAGCCGGATCGCGTCCTTGTGGCTGCCGCCGACCCACAGCATGCGCGCCAGGTTGATGGCCGCCAGCAGCATGTCGGGGTCGGCGGGGCTGAGCACGGCCTGGCGACCACGCCACACCTCCTCGTACGCGGCGGTGGCGTCTTCGTTTCGTTCGGCGTCGCGGTACATGTTGCCCAGGTGCTCTCGCGCGGTCAGTGTCTCGGGGTGGCCGGCGCCGAAGACCGAGTCGATCTGGGCGATGAGCGCCTCCGACTGCTGGATGGCCAGGTCGATCTGGCCGGCGACGCGCAGGGCCTCCGCCAGGTTGCCACGTGCGGTGATCGTGCTGCGGTGCCCGGCGCCGAGCACCTGGCTCATCTCATCAGGGAGTTCCTGCAGCACTGCCACCGCTTCGGCGCCACGTTCGCCCTCCAGGTACATCCGTCCCAACGCCGCTCGCGCGATGAGTGCGTCGGGGTGCTGTGGCCCCAGCACCTGTGCCACGTCGTCGGCGGTTGCGGACGCCATCGCGATCGCTTCCTCGAAGCGATCGGCCCTGCCGTAGGCGGAAGCCAGCGAGATGCGGACGTTGAGCAACTCCCGGTCGCGGGGGTCGAGGGCCTGGGTGGCGTACTCGACGTACGCCTCGAAGTGCAGGATCGCAATGTCCGGTTGGCCGACCATGAGGTACGCATCGCCCAGGTGTACCCGTGCCCCCACCACCATCGGCGGTTCGGCGTCGATCCGTGCGTAGGCCGCCAGCACCGCCTCGCCGGTCTCGATCGCCTCTTCGTAGCGGCCGGCCATCTGCAGCAACCCACCAAGTGCCGTCAACATCTGCAACGTCTGTGGGTGGTCGGCGCCCAACGAGGTGGCGTAGCCGTCGTAGACCGACTGCGTCAATGCGAACGCGTCGTCGACGTTCCCAAGTGCCGTCAGCGCGACCGCCAGGTACTGGGCCGCCGACAGCGTGCGCGGGTCGGCCCCGCCAAGGGTCGCGGCGTAGTGCTGCAGCACGTGCTGGAAGTGCAACGCTGCATCGCTGTACTGACCGGCGAGCAAGAGGTACAGCCCCTGCCAGCCGGCGAGTGCGTACGCAGTCTCCTCGTGCATCTGCAGCGAGCGGCTGAGCTCGAAGTGGTGTCGGTACGGCCCGGCGACGAGCCCCTGGTCCATCTCCGCGGTGAGCCCCATGATGACGCCGGCCGCGGCCTCATGGTGAGCGAGGACCAGTTCCTGCGTCACCCCCAGCAGTTGCTGCGCGACGAGCTGCACCAGCCGGTGCACGGTGACGGTGTCGTCGGTGGCGACGCGGGCCAGCGATGCACGCTCCAACTCGTCGACCGCCAGCTCGCAGGCACGGATCGCTTCCAGGCCGCCGTCGTCGACGATGTCGTCGATGATGCTCAACGGGATCGGCAGCGGCGCATAGCAGGCCAACGCGGTGAGCACGACTCGCGCGTTGCCGCCGAGCCGTTCGATCGACAGCGCCATGGTCGCCGAGATCGAGGTCTCGTGGTCGGCGGTCAACGAACCCACTCGCTGGCCCAGGTGGTCCAGCTCGGCCACCACGCCGCCGCTCATTCGCTCCAACCACTTCACGTAGCCGTCGGGCCCGCTGATGCCGGCGCGCGTGACGTCGATGGCAAGTGGGTGGCCGCCGAGCAGCTCGACCAGTTGGCGGGCCGCGTCGCGCTGTGCATCGTCGGCGGGCGGTTGGTCCTTGGTCAGCAACCACAGCGCCTCGACGGGGGCGAGCGAGTCGAGCGTCAGTCGTGCGACGCCGTAGTCGTACTCGGTGGAACGGGAGGTGACGAGCGACATCGCTTCGTTCAGGTTGCCCGGGGCCAGCCAGTCCTGCAGCACGTCGGCGGACAGGCCGGGGTGCAGGTCGTCGACGATCCACAGCACCGGCCCGCGGCCGTCGAGGGCGCTCCCGATCAGCGCGCGCAAGGTCGTGATGGTGGCTGCCGGGCCGGAGGCCGCGTCGAGCTGGCCGAGGTCGAGGCCCATGCTCGTCGCCACGCCGGTGAGCTCCTGCGCGAGCAGCACCTGCACCGCGGCCTGGTCGACCTCCACGTCGCTGCCCTGGGTGTAGCCGTGGCCCTTGATCCACACGACGCCGCCGGGCCAGGCCGGCGCGTAGCGCTGTGCGTACTCCAGCACCAGCACCGTCTTGCCGGAGCCCGCCAGGCCGTCGACCACGGCGGCATTGCCGACTGCCTGCTGTTGCCCCGTCAGCGCGTGAGCGGTGAGCAGCTCGTGCAGCTTCCAGAGCTCGCGCAGCCTGCCGGTGAAGCGCACGGCGGGTCGCTGGCGTTCAGGAAACCAGTCCACCGGGGTCTCGACGATCTCGCCGAAGATCGTGTCGTTGGCAGCCCGCACGGTGCTGACGACGCCGTCGACGAGGGCAGCCCAGGCGGCGTCGTCGGTGACGGCTGGGCACGCCGCGATGCGGGTGTCCTTCAGCGGTGTGCCCGTGAGGTGTGCACCGTCGGCTTCCGGGTTGATCGCAATGATCCGTTCCATCTCGCGATCGATGCGTGTGGCGGTGGTGAGCTCCCAACGGCATGCCTGACGAGTCGGGTACATCGACGAGTACCACACGACGAACGCCGACGAGTTGGCGAGCGCGGCACGCGCGGTGTCGGTGATCTGATCGCCGTCGTGGATGTCGTCGGCGTCGTAGAAGACGCTCAGCCCTGCCGCCTCCAGCCGTCGTACCAGCTCGCTCGCCAGTCCGCGCTGGGGACGCTCGGCGACACGCTCGGCGGACAGCTGGTCGACCCAGGCGTGGCTCAGGAACACGTCGAACGTCGTCACGGGGCTTCCTCCATGGTGGTGGGCGCGACCGTGTGCAAGCCGCGCAGCACCAGGGCGACCACCTCATCCACATCGGTGGTGGTGGCCAGGCGCTCGTTGTCGGCATCGCTGAGGCCGTTGCACAGCGCAGCCCAGTTGCCCGGCGGGAGCACCGCGGCGAGGTCGCTGTCGAGCTGCAACTCGTACGGGGTGTCGGCCAGCAGCGGGGCGAGGTCGTGCGCGGCGGGCACGTGCTGGAGGTGCCACTGCTGGGTCAGCTCCGGCACCTGTTGGCCGGACAGGTGCGCGGCCAGCGCCGTTCCGGCGCCGCCGAAACCACCGACCACGTACAGGGCTCGTTGGGCGCCGAGGGTGAGCAGGGCTTCCTCCACCACGCCCGGGTAGCGCCCGCGGTATGCCGCGAGTGCGCCGCCGATCACCACGCGGGCCGCGCACTGGGCGGCCATCTGCTCGCGCATGCTGGTGAGCGCGAGCGCGTCGCGCACCTGTGGGGTGGTGGCCTCCATGGGGTGCAGTGGTTCCGGCGGGCACTGCTCCACCTGGAAGCGGCCCTGGTTGTGGGCGACTGTCTGCTGGTAGTCGGCTCTTGTCGCCGCATCCGCGGCATCCCACACGGTGGCTGCCACGAAGTTGACCAGCCGCCTGTCGTCGGGGGGCAGGTCGGGCCGGTGGCCGCTCACCAGGTCGAGCATGATGCGGGTGAAGTTCTGTTCCTGGCCGGCCGGGTCGTCGAGCAGGCCTCCGTAGGCGATGCACCTGCCGGCGGCGAGGAGGTGGTGCACGAGCTCGGTGACCAGGAACCGCAGGTGCAGCTCCGACAGGCCACGGTCGTGGAGGTCGGCGGGCGGTTCGGTGGAGACCGACAGCGCGATCAGCGAGTCGTGCTCGATCACTACCGCACCTGCGTCGCCGGTGCGCTTGCGGGGAATCGCTTGCCCCACACGTAGTGCAGCTTCGGAGCGCCTGCGCTGTCGAACGGCGGGATGGTTGCCTCGGGTGTGGTGAGTGCATCGAACCAACCGCTGCCGACAGGGTCGAGCCCCACCACGTACACCGACAGCTCGCCGTCGTTGCCGATGCACATGCGCAGGAAGTGCTTGTAGCGGGTGAGGTGGGCGGAGGAGAAGGCGAGCGTGTCGTTGGCCTTGATGTGGTTGTTGATCCAGCGGACCATACCCACGAACAGCGCAGTGGAGAGCACGCCGCCGATCAGCGGCACGACGATGAAGTGCCACCACGCCGCGTGCGGGCCCACCCAGCGGCCGAACGCGGCGACCGCCACGAACAGCGCGGCTTGGGCAACACCGTGGATCAGCCCGTACTTCTTGGCACCCTGCTCGAGCTGCGACTCGGTGCTGTTGGGCGCGGTGGCGGCGACCATCGCCAGCACCAGCAGCAACAGGATCGGCCAACCGGGCCAGGCGGCTGCCACCCAGCGCGCGGCCTGCTCGGCGCCTGCTGCCGGGTCGGCGGAGCTACCCACGGCGCCGGTGCGAATGGTGACCAGCCCGGCGTATGCCGCGTGCACCACCGCGATCATCGCGAACAGCCACCAGAACTGACGGTCGCGGATGCCCCGCAACTTGGTGGCCAGCGCGCGACTGTCGACCGGGCGCGGCCAGCGGGTGGTGAGCTTGAAGTCGGGTGCGCCGCGTTCGTACGGCACCTGCTCGGGCAGGTTGTGCGTGGGCTGCAGGAAGGCGCCGCCGCCGCCGGCGGTGATGTGGTCTTCCTCGGCCACGCCGTCGACGCGGCGGTAGTGGGCGAAGAAGTGCGAGTCGCCGGCCAGGAACAACGGCATGGTGGCGTCGCGGGCGCGCACGATGCGCGTGAACAGCTGGCGCAGGCGCGCGTAGTCCTCCTCGCGTTTCTGGCGCAGCTGCCACAGGGGCACGGGCGAGCACAGGATGACGCGGTCGCCGGCCGCGAGCAGCGTGGCGGCCTGCGTGAAGTACGCCTGCTGTTCGGTGTCGAGCGTGTTGTCGAGTGCGGTGTCGATGCCCCACATCCACCAGCCGTGCGACAGCTTCACCACCCACCAGCGTTCGGTTTGCGGCGCCTGCCAGTGGCCGACGAAGTGGTCGGCCTTGACCAGCAGCTCGTCGAACAGCGAGATGCCGCCGTACCAGTCGTGGTTGCCGGGGATGGCCACCAGGGCGGCCGTGGCGGGCGTGGGCGGTGGGCCGTCGGTCTGTGCCTGCGCGGCCAGCAGGTAGGGCAGCTCGGTCTGTTGCCGGTACCGCTCGCGTGTTGCGTAGGGGTACACCTGGTCGCCGCCCATCACCAGCAACCTGCCGCGGGGAAGCGTGGCTGGGGCGGCAGGCAGCTCGCCGTTGCGGTCGTCGGGCAGGTCGATCGCGGGTCGGGTCAGTTGCCACGCGACCGCCGCGGTGGCGTCGAACGCGTCGCCGAGGTCGCTGACGTAGTCGACCCACAGCGTGCCGTCGTCGCCGGCGGCCAGCTCGATGGGCACGACGGTGTTGCCGCCTGCGGGGGCGCGGCCGGCGCGCTTCGGGTCGCCGCGGCGTGAGGCGCGCATGGTGTGGAAGCCGTCGACCGGGTGGAACCAGCGGACCATCTCCTCTCGCGGCTCGGCGCCGGCGGGGGCGACGGCGGGGTGGGCGAGCACGACCGGCGCGACGGGCGCGCCAGCGGGCACGGGCACCACCAGATCGGTGAGCGACGGGGTGCCGGCGATCTGGGCGAGGCTGTCGATGTAGGCGCGTATCTGGGCGCGCAGCGCGTTCAGGTCGGCCCGGCACTCGGCGGCCTGCGGCCATGCGCGTTCCCACTCCACGGAGGTGGTGCCGGCGCCCTCGGTGGCTCGCTTCTCCTCCCACGAGCTCAGCTCCGGGTGCCATGTGCTCAAGCTCGGGCGGATCACTTCGTTCAACACCCGCAGCGCGATCGCGGCGAGCGTGAGGTTGCCGTCGTGGCGGCTGTTGGCAACGTCGCAACCGTGCGTGCGTAGCACCTCGCGCGTGATGGCGAACATCGCGTACAGGCTGTTGAGCGCCTCACGGATGAGCCCGCTGGTGGGGGTGAGCGGTGTGGTGGTGGTGCGGCTGGCCAGCTCGATGAACAGGTCGAATGCTGCCTGTCGTTCCTTGTCGCTGGGCTTCACCAGGCCGCGGATCTGCCCGATGGCGACTTCGGTGATCTTGGCCTCGAACATCACGGCTCCTCCCCAGCTCCCGTCGAGCGTGATGCGCTCTCTCTTATCACGATTGGCTGCCGCCGGCGATCCGTGCCCGGCCGGGGGCGGGTCGTTGGGTCAGCAGCCGTTCACCAGCACCGGGCCGGCCTCTGCCGTCGGTGTGGTGTCGTCGACCACCAGTTCGCCGGCTTGGTCGCCGGCAGCGATGAGCTCGGTGACCAGCAGCCGCACCTCCACCGCGTCCCAACGGGTGGAGCTGATCAACGGTGGCGCCAGGTGCAGCGTGCGCACCTGGCCGAGCCCGCCTGCCTGCGCCACGTGGTCGACCAGCTGCGCCAGCTCGCCGAGGCGCTCGCGTGGGATGTCGGTGCGCACCGCGTCGCCGAACGCGGCGACCAGTTCGGTGAGCCCGGTGGCGACGGCCATCGGGGTGGCGGCGGTGGCGATGGCGCCCAGCACGCACCGCTGGCGGCTCATCCGTTGGTAGTCGCTGTCCGCGTAGCGCGAGCGGCTGTAGGCCAGCGCGATGGTGCCGTCCATGTGTTGCAGGCCGGCTTCGATGTACTTGGGCACCGGGTGCTTCGAGCCAGGCGGGTTGCCGGGCGAGGGCACTCGCGCGGCCACGTCGATGTCGACCCCGCCGAGCGCATCGACCACGTCGACGAAGCCCGCCATGTCCACCAGCACGTAGTGGTGGATGGGCATCCCGAGCAGTTGCGCGATGCCCAGCTTGATGGCCTGCGCACCGGCGTCGTCGCCACCACCGGCCAGCTCGCGGTGCTGGTCGGCGTAGGTGTACACGGCGTTGGCGATGTCGGTGAACCCGTTGGGGAAGCGGTCGGCCATGGCGGTGCCGGGTGGGAAGGGCATGCGCTGCAGGTTGCGCGGTACGGAGATCATTACGGTGTCGCCGGTGACCGGGTCGAGGGAGATGACGATCATCGAGTCGGTGCGCAGGCTCCACCGGCCAGGCCCGGCGTCGCCGCCCAGCAGCAGCACGTTCACGCGGTTCTCGGCCACGATCGGCGGCAGCGTGGTGGTGGTGCGCGGCGCGGTGACGGGCGGGTTGGTGGGGGTCGTCGCTGCCACGGTGGTCTCACCGAACGTCGCCGCGGCCGTCGCGACCGTGGTGGTGGTGTTGATGGTGACGGTCGTGATGGTGGGGGTCGTGCCGGTCGACGGAGTGGTTCTGCGAGTGGCGGTGTCGGTGTCGCTCACCGGGCCTGGGTAGGCGGTCACCGCCTGGCGCGACGAGAACACGTGGCTCACGGCGCGGTCGGTCTTGAGCACGTAATCGGCAGCAACGGCCAGCGGTGCGACGCAGGCGATCACCACGGTGCTGGTGGCCAGCCCGGTCACGATGCGCAGCGCGGTGCCGGTGGCGGGTCGGGCCTGCCAGCCGGCATCGAGCGCGGCCCACAACCGAGTGATGGCCATCACGGCCAGGGCCAGCCCGAGGCCGACGAAGGTGGGGCGGTCGGCGACCACATCGGCCAGGTCGGCCTTGTTGCGGATGGGCAGTGCGATCGCGACGGTGACGATGGTGGCGGCGAGGTTGCCGACGATGGCGGCAGCCACCCCGCGCCGGAAGCGAGCGCGTACCGCCAGGTGTCCGAGGCCGGGCATCAGCACGGAGAGCAGGGCCGCGAGGGTGCAGGCCAGGAAGCCGCGGCGAAGAGTGCGTTCGTGCATCAGTTGTTCATCGGCAGCCGACGCGGTGTGCGTGAGCCGATCGCCGAGATGTGACCCGTGTGACCGTGTGACCTGTGCGACTCGCGTGCGCCGCGCGGCTCGTGTGGGTCAGACGGTGCCGAACATCACCGGCCCGGCGTCGAAGCCGGCTCTGCTGTACAGCGTGAGGGTGCCGCCGTCGCTGGGCACCACGAAGCACATCGTGCCGGCCACGCTGCCACCGGCGAACACGTCGACGAAGTCGTCGATCGGCGAGGAGATCACGCCACAATCCGACGACAACTGCACGTTGCTGTCGGCCACCGCGTAGGTGCTGACGGTGAAGGCCGAGTCGCTGCCGTCGCCATTGAACGTGTAGATCACGTCGACGCCGATGAAGCGGAAGCCCTCGGGCGGCGGCTCGTTGAACGAGTTCTCGGCCAGCACGCTGTCGGTGATGTCGCGCGCTCCGGAGGAGACCGTCACCGACCAGCCATCGCCCACCTCGGCGGCGGTGTTCAGCGGCGTCGGCTGCAAGCGGCCGGGTGTCGAGTCGGCGCCGTCTTGCGGGCCCCTCAGGCCGGCCATCGCGGTTGCGGCGGCCGGCTGGGCCACTTCCAGGAACACGGCGTCGTCGCTGCTGAAGAAGTCGCCGGTGGCGTACAGCTGCAAGCCGGCCGCGTCGGCCGGGGTGGTGACGAAGCACAGGTTGCCCACCAACACGCCACCGGCGAACAGGTCGTTGAACACGATCAGCTCGTCGGGGATGCTGCCGCACCCCGACTCCAGCTCCACGCTCGAGCCGCCCAGTGCCGAGACCGACGGCTCGTACGCGGCCTTCGGGTCTTCGAGACCGAAGTAGCCCATTGCCACCGACACCAGGGTGAAGGTGCTGCCGGCCGGGGGCGGGTCGTTGAACTCGTTCTCGGCAGCCACCAGGGCCGCGGCGTCGGGCGTGACGCCCAGCACTTGCAGCCGCCACCCGCCGCCGATGTCGGCGATCTCGCCAGCAGCAACCGGTGCATCGCGGGTGCCCCGCGTGCCATCGGGAGCGCCGGCGACTTCGCCGCCCGAGCTGGGCTCGGTGGTCACCGTTTCTTCGGGCTCGGTGCTCTCCGGCTCGGTGCTCTCCGGTTCGGTGATGTCGGGCGCAGTCGTCTCGTCGGGCGCTGCCGTGTCTTGTGGTTGCGTGCTGACGACCACGGTGGTCTGGTTGCCCGGTGTCGTGCCCTTGTCATCGTCATCGCCGCTGGTGACGATGACGGCGCCGATGCCGACGACCGCAACCAGCCCGATGCCCAGCCAACCCCACAGCGGCAACCCGAGCACCTTCGGCTTGCCCGGCGCAGGCTGCGGCGACAGCGGCAGTGGCGAGGAGGGTGGCGGCCCACCCATGGGCGGAGGCGGCGGCGGAAAACTGCTCATGCCGCGAGAGTAGTGTAGTTGGCCTCATCACGCCGGTTGCCAGTGAGGGGTGGCGGCGGTAGGATTTCGCATACCGACGCGGGGTGGAGCAGCTCGGTAGCTCGTCGGGCTCATAACCCGAAGGTCGCAGGTTCAAATCCTGCCCCCGCCACCAAG
>CXWK01087801.1_pt1 | contig 33035 bp, 39 predicted proteins | sample 590851 | NCBI WGS metagenome assembly CXWK01 (sample SAMEA3498364, study PRJEB10139) | wastewater metagenome | biome: wastewater treatment plant; material: activated sludge | place: Denmark | collected 2014-08-01
TCACAGGGCAGTGGTCACGCCCAGCGGCGACCGAATAGGGGTTTGCGCATCGAGTTCTGTTCACCTCCGTCAGTGGGTCCGTCTCCCACACCGTGCGATCCGATCTGCGCCCGTGCAGGGGTTCGACCGGTCACAGCGACAGAAGTCCTTGACAGCGTCCTGGCGACCCAGCCGCGGCACGTGAGGAGAAGGAAGCCACTGAGCCCGGCCGGGGATGACATGCCCCGCGCCAGGAGGCGAGGTGGTCGTACTCGCACCCGTGCAGTCGCAGACCGTCGCCCTCGTTATGAGGGGACAGTGATGAGCGCGGAGCGTGCCCGCTGTGCCGCGCGAGCAAGCGCCGTGTGAGCGCGAGGGGCTGCGTCGAGGTCTTCCCACAGGCTGTCGAAGAAGGCCGCTGGAACAATCGTTGTAGACCAGCTCGGCGCAAGCGTTGCGGGGCATGGGGTGGGGTCGTGTGCCACAGGCGGATATCAGCGAGGCTGGTTCGTGGCGGACGGACGGGAGTCAGCGGCCGTCTCCACCGGGATAGCGACAGTGCGCTGCTCGTCCTGGTCGCCGGAGAACGACAGTAGGGCCAACACTGACATCGCCAACGCGCCCGCCAGCGCCGCCAGGGTGAACAAGGCCCACCCCACAACGACCAACGACGCGATGAACAGTGCCCCCAACGCACACGCGGATGCCGAGTAGAGGGTGGTGAACAATGAGGCGGGCATATCGATCTCCTTCCACTCCCCCGTCGGGGGAACTGGTCATGACCGTGCGCCGCGATCGCGAACCCGCCCGCAACCCACCCACTTCACCCCGGCATCCGGACCAGGCGTTCGCTGGCGGCGTGTTGCGTCACCCACCCGGGAGCAAACCCTCCCTACATTGGCGCCATGCCCACACCCACCACTCGCCGCATCTGCGCTCGCGACATCGACCGGCGCCATCCCGCCCTCGTCCTCGCCCCCAGCTCGATGCGCGACATCCCGCTGCAACTACTGCGGGAATGGGACACCCGCCACGTGCCCTGGGATGGTCCGGTGGCGCTGTATGCGATCCAACACCCCGACGGCAGTGGACACCGCCAAGCAGTCCCAATGCGCACCCACGACATCCCCCCCGGAGTGTCCGTCAGCATCTACCACCAGCTACTCGGCATCACCATCGAGGACCCCCACGTGGAAGGGGTGGTGGTCCTGCAAGAGGCATACATGGGCGCCTACACCCCCGACGACACCACTGCTCTCGCTGACCGGGTCACCTCCGAAGAGGTCCGCGTCGCGCTCTATGTTCCCCGCAGCACCGGCCTCGCTGCTACGGGCGCCCGATTCTCCGCGATACAGGTTCGCGGCAGGGAACCGCAAGCACACGACGACGAAGGCACGTTCGGGGGTGACGTTCCCCTGGTCGCCCAACGAATCCTCGGCAACCCACTGGACGCGCCCACACTCGTCACCGACCTGGAGGTGGTGATAGACCAACTGCGCGCCGAGTTCCCCTGGCACACCCCCGACGGCGTGCTGCGAGGAGCGTTCCACGGGGAGAAAACTCGCACCACCGTGGCGCGGCTGCGGCACCCTCTATCCACCCCCGCTCTCGCTGAGCTCATCAGCCCCGACGTGGTGTGTGGTTGTGACCTCGCCGACTACGTGCGTTCCATCCCCGGCAGTCCACCCCTCACTCTCACCCCCGAGCTTTACGACTGGTGGAGCCCCGAAGGAGTGTGGCAACTGATGCACGGGCGCCCACAGCGTGTTCCCCCCGACACTCCCGCTCGCGTCGCACGAATGATGTGGGCCCGAGAACAGGTGGCAGTCCTGCTGTCCAGTGACCCAGCCAAACACGCCCAGTTCCACGAGTGTCTGGCGGGCGAAGACACTCCCGTGGCAACCCTGCTGTCCCTGTTCAGTGCCGAACAGGAGATGGTCACCACCCACGTGGCGCTCCCCCTGCTCACCTTGCCCGCGCAGGTGCTGTCCAACCTGCACACCCCCGCGTGGTTCCAACAGATTGCCGCCACCATCACCGGCGACCCGCTTGCCGACACTGCCCCCGCACCCTTCCGAGCGGTGGAGCGCTTCATGCACGAGTGGATGCGGCAACGGCAACACTCGGGAGTCAACGGCATCCCCGTTGCGCTCGGGATGGCGGATGCTTGAACCCCACTGGCAACCCCAACCCCGCTCCCACCCATCCACGCTCCACACGACAGGGTGCCGCAAATCCTCATCGGGCACGAGAACACGAAGAACCCGCCCCCAAAAGAGGGAGCGGGTTCTTGTCATTGTGTCAGGCGGCGACCACAGCCCCGCGCCACAAGGGAGCGGTTCTGGGTGCCAACGGGTCGTGGGGTGAGCGACGAGACGACGGGGACAGTAGCCCCAACGCCCGCGCCGCGCGACCCACATCGCCCAGTGGCTCAATCGCCACGGAACTGATGTGCGGGTGATGCCGCGTTCCCTGCCAGAGGGCCCGTGACTGGAGAGCCATAGCGTGCTCCAACGGCATGACCCCACTGGTCTGGTAAGGGTGAATCCCTTCCAGGAGCAGCACTCCCCCCGTGGAGACGTGGACGTTGTCGACGAGACCCTCCGGAGTCACCGAACTCGACACGAAGGCGGTGTAAATCAGGGAATGAGCCTGACCCCAGCCGCTGTCGAACTTCACCCGGACTCGCGCGGACTCGCCCAGCGCTCCCACGAATCGGAACTGCTCGAACTCACGTTCACTCACCAAACCCAACCACCGGTCACGCAACGAAGGGTTGCTCGCCTGCGGGTGGGTGTCGTACACGTTCGCGATGCGACGACGGAACACCTCGCGGTGGTCCACGGTCGGCGGCTTCGGTAGCGACAATGCGAACGGTTTCATTCGCCGCTCCGCCACAGCCCGATACCAGCGTGCGCCCACGAGGGCATGGTCGCCCAGTTGCGGGGCGCCCGCGGTCAACAGTTCGTCGACCTTCTCGAACGCGGACTCCATCTGGGTGCGAGAGTCGCGCTGCGCCAACAGGTTGTTGTAGCAGCCCTCCTTGGTGCACAGTGAAGCCAGTACATCGATTTCGTCGAGGGGACGACGATAGCGTCGATACGTGTTCTGAAACCCCGTCATCGACGTGGTCATACAGTCATAGTTCGCGTGCCACACCTTGCGGTAGACGTTGAACTCCATGGGTTCTGTAGCCATCGGGCTACTCCTTTCCTTTCGTGCGCAGCAACAGCGCCGCACGCTGGGCACCGTGTGCGCCCATGGAGTGCCACGGGGACGCGCAGAATTAGGGGTCGAACGGCCAGTCGCGATACTCCGGGTCCACCATCGGCACTCGGACAAACTCGCGCACGAACTGCACCAGGGCGACAACGCAGACCCCGAGGGCGACCCACCCCAGCACCGTCGCACCCCACGACGCCAAGAACGCCAGTAGTCCTATTGCCAGCACGACCGCCCACCCCAACAACCGCCAGGGGACCACGCTGTCCGGGGCTGCCGGGGACACTGGAGACGACGGCACGAGGAGGGTGAACTCCGCACTGCGCCGGGGCGTGGGCATGGGAAGGGGTCCACGGGAGGTGGGCAGGCGACGAGGAGTGGGCGACAGGGAGCGCAGGCGAGCCGCAGCGGACGGATCACCGTGCGTCAACGGCGCCATCACCGAGGGGAAATCGTGGATCGGATCATCCGCGGGATAGCGTTCGGAAGCGGAGCGTGCTGGTTCAACCATGTGGCTACACCGTGACCGGGATTGCAGACTTCGCACGCTGGGTGACCCACACTGGTGCGAGCCGTACTATACGTTCGTTCTTTAGTTGATAGTTAGGGCAGGCGCTACACACTGTTGCGAGCTGAACACTGACCAGCGGGCAGACCATCACTCACAACGCGGACAACCTCGGGGGCGAGATCAGCCGCGATAGGGCGGAGAGTGAGGGATCCGAACCCCCGGTGGGATGGTGGTCCCACTCCTGTTTTCGAGACAGGTGCAATCAGCCAGACTCTGCCAACTCTCCGAAGTGCCCAAGATGGGAGTCGAACCCATACGCCCACACGGGCGATCGAACTTGAATCGATAGCGTCTGCCAGTTCCGCCACTCGGGCGCGACGCTCACCATCGAGCACCACACCGACGTACCGTGACGGCTGGTCGCCCACGCGCCACCAGGCAACCCGGTGACACCAGTCAAACCCCCCGCCAGTCGGGGGCGGTTCGTCATCGCGTCGAGAGACCAACACAGCGACACACCGCGGCAATCGGCGACGAGCGACCAGTGCTCCAACGGGAGTCCCTCGTAAAATCCAAGGGTGGCATCGAAACGGGAACTCAACAGCCGGTGGGCGAGCGCGAAACGCGCCGACCAGACGGTGCGAGCATTGCGGCAATCATGCTTGGACGCCTTGGCGGTGATGTTCGACGACCCGCAACGCTACTGCCAGTTCATCGTGGAATTCGACGAGACCAACCAAGGGGGATCCGCCGACAGTCTCAGCCGCGCCCTCGCGGAAGCCGACTGGGTCAGCGACCACGCGCTGCACACCCTCACCAGCCTCTACCAGATGGGCAACAGTCTCGTCGGTGAAGACGCCATCGCCCTCCAGCGGTGGTCCACCCACCGTGTGGTCTACCACGTCGACCCCACCACGTTGGACGCCATTGAACACACTCGATGGGACACCACCGTCATCCCCGGCGAGATCTTCCGACGCCTCCCCCACCCCGATCCGGTGGTCGTCCTGCCCGAACCCCTCTACATCCCCCACGACTCCGGCAACTGGGAACGCTATGACGCGTTCGCCGTCACCGCCAGTCGGGTCCAGGACGGGAGGAGAGTGTTGTGCTCCACCCACCACCCGGACGCCGTCAACATCGGACTGCACTACTACGCGCGGCTGGTGGACGCTCCCAACGACTCTGGGCAACAAGTGCGCTCCACCGTGCTGCCCGGCGTAGCGCTGGACGACATCATCGGACTGCGACTGTTGACCGCCATCGACGACGACCGCAGCATGCAGGAGCGCATCGACGACGCGTTGGCAGACATCGACATCCGGGGCACCTGGGGAACCATGGGTTGGCAGGACCGCGCCACCACCGAACAGGCGGTCACTCGACTCACCACGCTGGGGTTGGCATTGCTCACCTACCTGTGCAGTGAACAGCCCGACCTCGCACTCGCAGGACCTCACGGGGGAACACCACTGCGACCACGGACCCCGGGCACACCCGCACCCGCCTCACACAACCCCCACGTCGTCGATGTCGGCTTCCGACTGGGGCCGGCACTCTTGAACGCGCGCCACCCACACCCGGAATCATCACGGGGAACCGGGTCGGGACACCGCACGGTTGCCGCCCACGTCCGCCGCGCACACACCCACACCTACCGCGTGGGGCCCGGGCGCGCCCAGCGGATCCTCAAATGGTTGCCCCCCATCGTGGTCAACCCGCAGCGCGACACTAATCCCGACGCCCGCACCCAAGCACACGCCGTCTGACTGCGCGGCTCCCGAGAGGGCTATCGGCGAACCGGCGCCCCTGCCCCCACCGTGAACATAGGCACAACACGGTCAGCGTGCTCCCGGGGCGCCAGTGCCTCGCGGAGTGTGGAGGAAGCGCCGACACGGTGGCACACACACCTCTACAGAAAGGGGATCCGCATGAGCGAATCCACACTCACCGCCGACCAACTCACCCCCGAGCTCACCCCCGAGCAGTTGAATACGGTCGTCGACACGATGTCGGAACGCGACTTCGACCGAATCTGGTTCGCCGCGCAAGACAAGTTCGGTCTCACCGGCACCATCTTCTGTCGCGACGACCTCAACGAAGAAGTCTCCGACGATGATTGGGACACCATCCGCACCAGCAACGCCTGGAGCGACCTTGCGGAACTCGGTTCCGTCGCCATGTTCGACAGCCTCGAAGAAGCCGTGTTCAACGCACTGCAGGACTAACCCCACGACGGTGAGACCCCTCACCCCATCGTGCCCCACACCACCCCCATGCTCTCTTTGGCTGGGGGTGGTGTTGTGCCGTCACCCCCCCACACACAGAGCACGTCAGGGAGACCCCGCTCCGCGACGCGCCCACCCACTCGTCCGAAACTCATTGCCCACTGGCGTATACCCGCCCCCACTGCTGATCACAGTCCTTTCGTGGGACGCACCACGTGCTCACCACGACCGGAAGGACTACTCCTCATGACCACCAACACCGCCACCACGGACACGCCCACGGGTACCCGGAGCGTCGATGTGGACGCGTTCATCGACACGATGACGGAACGCGACTTCGACCGAATCTGGTTCGCCGCACAAGACAAGTTTGGGTTGACCGGCACCATCTTCTGTCGCGACGACCTGGACGAGGACATCACCGACGACCAGTGGGACACCATCCGGTTCAACAAGGGGTGGAAGAACTTGGGGGAAGTGGGGTCCTTTGCCATCTTCCTTGCACTCGACCACGTCGTCGACAACGCGCTCTCCGACCTCCCCTAACCCGAGGCGGCCCCCTCGCCGGTGGCATAGGACAACGACAACCTCCGGCGAGGAGAACGCGTGGCTCACGGCGCGAACACGGTGATGACCCATCACCTCGCGGCCCTCGCGACCCCACCCACAGAAAGGCGTGCCATGCACCCACACAACACCCTCACCCCGAGCGCGGGTGCCGCGCTCGACACCATCATGGAGCAGTTCCAACTCACCCCCGAACGGGACTACCAACGCTACGAGAGCGTGGAAACCAACGACGCGGGAGAACCCTGGGTCGGCGGACCGTGGCTCACCATGGGGAAAGACCCCGAACGACACCGCGTCATCGCCGCCGGGGAAGGCGGACCGTTATGGAGTCACCATGTCCTCAATCTCGTGGAGGACAACCTCATCAACGTCGAACTGCCCGGCTTCCCGGACGCACGCTCACTCGCGCAATGGTTNNCGGTGCGACCGCTCCTGAGTCGACTACTGCGGACAGCAAAGCGGCTCAACACCACCACCCCACCCGAACGAGTCGCTGAGCGAGCCGACGGAGTGTTCGGACTGATGCACGGGGTGGCGCTCGCGGAATCACCGACCACCAGCCACGCGACATTGCGTGGGCTGCTGCTGAACGACCAATACAACACTGACCCGCGTGTCACCATCAACGCGCTCGACCACCCGAACATGACGGATGTGACGCGCGTGGAGTTCGCCCTCCTGCACGGCAGTATGCTCGCTCGGTTCCGGCAGATGAAACCACCACTCTCGCCGTTCTAACCCCCACGGGACCCCGGACCACCCTTCACCAGGTGCGCCCGGGGTCCCGTTCTCGTGCAACAACCCCAGCGGGTGGCTCGACACTCTCCACCCACGCGACACGGTCCACCCCATGACCGACACCACGCACATCCCCACACCCCGCGATATCGCCGCATGCGCCGCCGAGCCGCTCCACCCCTGTCGGATCAGCGACACCAACGTCCCCGGGGTGCACTGGTGCGCCGAGCACTACAGCGCGGCACCCGGCGCAGTCCCGCCGTGCACGGCGCTCGTCTTACTGCGTGCCGCTGCCCTCCACGCGCTGCGCCACCACACCTCACCCGCCCACGCGGCGATGGTCGTGTTGTGGCGGCTCGATGCGCTACAGGAGGGGCAAGAGAGCGATATCACCCCCGTGCAGGAACCAGTCGAGGGGGAACGCAGCGAACCGAGCCAGCACCCCACACTCGCGGTGAGGTATGAGATGTGGGATTCCAGCCCCGGCGGCTGCGGTACCAGCCCCACCCTCGCGGTGAGGTCTTCCCCAGTGAGAGGAGACGAGACGAACCCCGGACCCCAGAACCACACCACTGCTGCGTCGCCCACAATCACCACCACTCGCTGCACAGAATCCGACGCCTACCGTCGGCTGCGCCAGATCGCCGTGGGACAACGTGATGGATGAGGGGCGAGCCCGCAGTCGCGAGACCCGAGTTCCCACAACCACAGCCACAGTGGAGGCGGGGGACTCCCCCGCTGCCCCGTGCCTGGCGGTCCTCGCTCCCATTCTCGAACACCGCGGCACCCCCACTCGGATACCCCTCAACCAGCCGCAGGAACACACTCTGGAAATCCTCGCGCTCTACGCCATCACCCCTGTGCCCACTGCGGGTGAATACCTCGCCGTCTTTGGACCCTCCTGGCGGCACGCGATCACCGTCATCGAACGCGTGGCGACAGCCGACCACACGCAGCTCAACGCCCTCTCCCAAAACATGGCCAGACCCCACTGGAACGAGTGTGTCTACGACGAGTGGGGAAAGGGAGTCGCCATCGACAATCCCTACGGCGGCGACCAGGAGGGACTGGGGAGCGACATTCAGTGGGGTCGCTACGTCCACGACAGCCTTCGGGGTGGCCGCGAGATACGAGAAGCGCGGGACGCCATTGCGGGCGCACGACGCAGCATCAAGGGACAGGGGGACGCTGGGGAGAACGGGGAACGGGTCGTCTTGGACTACCTCACCTCCTACCACGCAGACAGGTTGGGTGGGATCCATCCGACCGCTGACCTCGCAACCGCGGCGGCGACCGGACACCTCATCGGCAGAGCCGGATACACCAAGGAACATCACCGTCGATTGATGGCACCATTCACCGACGTCTTCGGACCGCTGTGAGAGGGTTCGCGGAACCCAGCTCACGGACCCCCGCACGGGGGATCGCCGGATTGGCGTTGTCAGGACGTGGGTGCCGGGCTCGGCGACCCCCACACTGTGCGACAGCATGCTGACCGTTGGCGAGGCCGCGCATCACCTGAAGATCACTCCCGCACGTGTTCGGCAACTCCTCCACACCGGTGCCCTCCGCGGACGCAAGAGTGGAGGCATTTGGCTCGTTGACACTCACTCGGTCAGCGACCGGATGAGAACCCAACCAGCGGCTGCCACACGCCCCCTCGGAGCGCACATGCTGCAGCTGCTCGTCGGAGCGTTCAACGACGGGGGACCTCAGCACCGGGACAAGCCTGATCGCACAACTGCCGCTACTTCTCGCCGCCTCCAACGCCATCTGGCGCGGTTGGACGAGAGCCCGAATCCGGCTGCTCTGCTGCGCTATTGGGTGGGGAGCCACGAGCGGATGCTGCGGAAGCGATACCTGGGGAACGTTGGGGAGCTCTGGAACGATCCACGAGTGTGCCCCACGGGATTCAGTGTGGGCCGCAGCGGATTGGCTGCGGGACCGGCGGTGGATGTGCGGGTGGCGGGGGACGTGGTCACGGACCTGGTCGCGGACTACCTGTTGATCGATGACCCGCAACCGAACGTCTACGTGCACGCTTCTGCCGGGGTTGACCTGGACACGGGATTGGGCACGCTCCTCATCGACCTCGCCGCGCACGCTGGGCCGCGAGAAGACGATGCGGTGTACCGTCTCCTCCACGGGGGCTGAGGGGTCTAACGGGGGAATTGGGGGAACACGAAGCACCGTGGGGTGACCGGAGGGAGTCCGGTGCGCGGACGTGCCGAGATGGGGCGCGTTCTCAACTGTGAGCGATTCCGCGTGGAGCAGCTTGTGCGCACAGGCGAGAACGTGGGGGAACAAGAAGAAGGCGCAAAAGAAGGGAGGAGAGCGTGATGCTCTCCTCCCGGGGTTGGTCGCAACGAGATTGGACTCGCGCGAATGAGTTAGTGGGTTGAACGGAGACCGAGGTCACCGCGAGTCAACAACCACCATCTGCGACGGTGAGGTTGCTTGCCATGGACACATGTTTGATAGCAGACGCATCTGCTCCCAACACGCGACCGAGTTCGATACACACATCCGACGGATCCACCGTCGACGGGTTGGTCTGACCACCGCTGTAAACGGTGACCGATTGCGAGAACTGTTGGGAAACGAACCCATCAGCGCCGCCAGCACTCAACACCCGACTGTTCGCATCCCACTGCAACGACTCATAGAGGTCGCCCATCTGGATGACAGTGCGTGTATTCGACAAATTGAAGGAGGCAACGGCAGATTCGGTCGCTTCAACAGCGCCGACAACGATCGCTTCCTCTTCCACCGTGATGGTGGAGGTATCCTCCGCTGAGAAGTAGTCGATCGCGTTTGTCGTGCCGTAAGCACCAGACGCAACCGCAATGAGAACAGCGGCAATTCCTGTAATTCCAATAGCCATAGGAGTGTCCTTTCAAGACGTGATGGGGGGCGATTGTCGCCAACCCCGTCTGGTGATGACCTCCACCGTGCGCGCCCATAGGGCTCATGCCAGCAGGAGATCTGATCCCTCGCTTCTCACCCCCACACCCACCCCCACCCCAGGTGAACAGCCGCACGACGGGAGGTCATTTCCCCCGTCGCCCTCGCAACCCTCGAATGATTACCGCCTGATTCCACGAGGCGAGACCCCGATCGACGAGGAGCGCGACCATCCAACTGGCCAGCGGTGCCAAGAACAGGAGCGCCAGAATCGAAAGGAACACCGCTGGGGCGCCTGCGTGATGAACGTTCTGCCGTAGGACGAGGGGGCGCCCACCGCGCATGGGGGCGGCTGTAATCGTGATTTGTGCGAGGGGGATAGCAACAAGGGCACACCCCGCGCATGGGGGCGGCTGCCCCCCTCAGGGCGTCGAACACGTAGCCTTGCCCGCCGGAAGGGGGACGAGACGACGGATGCCTCCGGACACCTCTTGTGACTCGGAGCCGCAGCGAAGCGAGAGCGGAGAGCCGGACCCAGTCACCTGTCGAGGGCGTCACCCAAGGCGGCAACGTTGGCTCTCGTTGTCGGACTCGGCTCCAGCGCGCCCGCGTCTCGCACCAGCGACCAACGCACCGCACCTCGCGCTACAGCATCGCCCACGCGGGACACCAGGTCCCCCCACCCCAACTCCAGGAACACCTCCGGAGCGCGCAANNATCCGTCTCCCATTGGTTCAGCGACGCGCGCGCGGCGTTGTCCCGCCACTCAAACCGACACCCCGCAATCGGAGCACAGCGGTGGACCGAGGCGACGTGAAAGCAGGGGGAGACTTGTGTGGACACCCGCCACAGGCTCGCCGCCGAATACCCCGCGGGACCCCAGCCAGAAGGCCCCAACACTTCCCGCACCACGTCCTCCACTTGGGGGCGGGAGGGCCCAAACCGGGTGTGCCGCGGGCGGTAGTAGAGGTCGGAGTGGACGCGCAGCAATACCCCCTCCCCAACGGCCCGGTTGAGGGCAACCCGGATCTCCGAGATAGAACCAGGGAGCCGCGCAGGGTGGACGAACGAGAACTCCGGCGCAGCACGCAGAACGTCCTCCAATGAGGCTGAAGGATTGGCGGCAGCCGTGATTGATCCCGCCTCGAGACTGGGACTCGTCATTATCTTCACACCTCCCGTGCTATCGGCTCACCGTGACTATCGGCGTGCCTGGCTGTACTTACCGACGCGGACGAGTGGGCGGAGTCCGCCTTGCCCGCCCAAGAGAAGGTCTACCACCCGGTGCACGGAAGTCACACCCATCACCGTGCGCAGCGCCCGGCATCTGGCCATCACTGTGCCGGGCAACCCGGTGAACCCGAGAGCCAGACCCAAAGAACAGTGTTCCGGGACGCACGAAACCCCCAGCACATCACAAGGATGACTGGGGGTTTGTCGAGAGGGAGTCGCAGCACCTGGAGAGCCAGGGCGATAGGTCGGATACCAGTTAGTGTCGTATCAAATGTATGTGTCGGCGTTGCCTTCGTGATTCGTCGAAGACCGGCTCACTGCGTCGCATTGCGACGAGGGAGGATCTCACAACCAGCGAAGTGCCGAAGTCAGTTGTCAATAACCTATTGTCGCCCTCACGGCGTGCACGCTACGGGAGCGCGCGAGTGCTCTACTCCGCAGCGAGAGAACTGGTCAAGCGTTCCTGCCATAGGGCAGCAATCGCGGGACCCAAATGCTCCATCATCTCCTCAGCGGTGATGTTGGAACTCTTCACCCCATTGCACTTGAAACAGCACAATGCGATGTTGTCGATGCGGTACGGTCCCGCGTTCAAACGATCCACACCCAGTCGCTGCAAGGGACGTCCAACTGAGGTGACCAAGCCCAACCGGGGGATGTCGGATTCAGCGACGCCGCAGTAGGTGCAGCGACGCTCCTGGACTGTGAACCACTCCACCCAGTCTTCGAAGGAGAGTTCCATCCCAGCCTGTTCGCAATATTTGCGCTCCCTGGAAGCGTTCCGCTTCAACGCCGTGAAGCGAATGCACACCGTACAGTCCACACACTTTGCGGTGTGAGGCTCATACGGTTGACCGCACCTGGGATGACAGGACTCGCCTGCGTCATTCACGATCAAACGCACCTGGCGGGGTTTCGTACTCTCACTCGATTTCTTTTGTTTCGGCTGTGCCATGACACAACTCCTTTCCGATTCAGCGAGAACCGGTTGGCTCCAACGGGGCGGAAAGAGAGGCGATCCCTCCTCCGACCGCATCGGGTCTCGCTGAGCGGAAACCGTGTGCGCGGATCGAGCGCCAGCCACCACGCGACAGCGAGCAGCGCCCCCTCGTGAGGAAGTCCGGCGACCAGCGGGAAACCGACGGGGGACGAGGCGATTGGGGAAGGCGAGGAAGGTGAGGAAGGTGAGGAAGGTGAGGAAGGTAAGGGAGGTAAGGGAGGTAAGGGAGGTAAGGGAGGTAAGTGCGGCGAAAGCGCACCCACAACCCGGCAAGACCACTCGGTCCCCGAAACCATCGCGAGATCTTGCCCCTCATGGGGACCCAGTCACGACAAGCCGTGCCATCCGCTCTATGGGGAGGGATGTCACACAGGTCGGCTCAGGTGGTGAGCGCCACCGACAACACTCCCGACCTTGCCAACGCACCCGACGCCTGCAAGGCGTTCACCGCCGACCAGGAAGACGGGGCGACCAACGCCGAGGGGTGTAGCGGGTTCACCCCCGACGCCACCAGCGCACCCATCAGGTTCACCTGGGGCACCGCGTCGGTGGAGTCCGGGCTCGGCTCCACGACACATCGTGGCTGTCGGTCAGGGTTGGCCGCCCACGAGGAGTGGAACCGCGCCACCACGCTCACGAGATCGGGGGAGGCAACCGCAGCGTCGAACGCCGACACGGCACCCGGAGCGCCCTCGGACACCAGATCCCGCCACAACGCTGCCGTCAACGACCGTTGATCCGGGTGGGCGTCCACCCACGACGGCGATGCCAGCGTGCGCACCTGACCGGCAAACACCGCGGAATGGTCCACTATCGGCTCGGCGGGGAGCTGGATGCCCACTTTGGACGCCAACGCTGCCACTCGACGGCGTGATCGTGCGAGCAGGAGCAAAGACTCGTCGCCCGGGAGACCAAGAGCGGGATCGGCAGACAACACGGTGTCGGAATCGCAGATCACACTCGACAGTGCGTCGCTCACGCCCGACATCTCCCGCCACTTCACGACACACGCGGCGCGTAGGCAGGCATGGTCAAGATCCGAGACGTGAGTGAGGGGGAAGTGCCGCTCCCGATAGATGAACGACTGACCGCGCACGATCGACTCGAGGCAATCCAGCTCCGAGTGCATAACCCCGCGATACAGCCACCCCGACACTGTCGCTCGCCGGGGCGGCGTCGCCTTCACTTGACTCACTCGTCCTCCCAACGTCTCTTTGTGGTTATCGGCGTCGTCCCACCAGATGACGGGAGCAGATCGAAGAAACCTGGGAGAAAGTTCGGGGGGATCGCCAGCTGACGCGAGAACGCCGACGACAAGAACCGGGCGTGGACGGGACATTTCATCCCCCTCGTGCCGCCCACCATCGCCACGCGGGAGTCACAACCTTGAGGAGAGAACATCACCAGCGAGTTCCGTCGACCTCTGCGCGCCTATTCCACCGGTAGGTAGGTGGAGCAGTCCAGATCCACCCCACGGAACCACTTGTGGCGCCCGAACTCCGATTCGACCAGGTTCAACACCCCGGCCACGGTGCTCCACGGGGCACCATTCCAGGTGGAGCCGGGGTCGGACGGGGACACCGTGATCGCTGCACGAACGGGAACCTTCAGCCGCAACCATGGGGAGATGGCTGCCAGCGTGCGAGCGTGAGTGTCCTGGTACGCCATCACGTCGATGAACGAGCCTTTCGAGGACGCCACAATCGACGCCACGTGTTGGGCGATCGTCGCGTCGCGACCCAGCCACGAGACCGTGGACAACCCGGGAACACGCCCGTCGAACCAGTAGGGCACGAACACGCCGTTGCGCGAACCGGTCGGCAGTGCCATCACGTCTTTCGTCCACGTCAGGAACCGCAGCGCGCCCGCCACCGGATCGCCTTGCCACTGTGGGGAACCCCACGGCTCCACATTCCACGTCATGCTGGCGATGCGTTGGCGGGGGAACGACTGGTTGTAGTCAGCGAGTCCCGCGGCAATCACAGAGGCTTGTGTGGTGTCCGCGATCCAACGGGGATCTCCTGCGGTCGCGTGGGCGGTGAAGCCATAGCGTTTCGCCAACTTCACATACTCCCGAATCGCCGCGAACGATTGCGCGCGAGGCACACCCGCATCAGCGGCATCCACGAGGAAGGACACATCCAACACCATGGCGGTTCCACCGCGTTCCGCCCACTGCGCCAAGGTCACCTCCAACAGCGACAACGGGGTCTGATCCACCCGGCGCCATTCCACGAGGCGAGCCGACGTTCCCGGTGCTACTTGGATGGGGGTGGGAGAGGTGGCGGACACAACCACCCCCGTTCCAACATTTGACACCACCCGACCGGAGGCGGGGACGGTGGACGCCACCATCCCACACGCCACGATCGACATCACACTGACCGCCGACAACACTCTCAAACCCTTCACTGCGACCACGACCTCCACGGAGCTCTCGGCTCCTATCCAGGGATCGTTCCCCCCACACTCGACGCATACCGCCAGCCACGGCCCGACGCCCACCGTGTCTGCGCCACAACTTTCCGTGACCATTTCGTTATCTGGGCGCGGAAAGCGCGCTCAATGGGGGTGAAGGGGGTGTCCACACGGGTTTCACGGGCGCCCCAACTTCCCCCAGCTACCCGACTGGTAGGCCGATGCGAACCGGGCGATGCGAGGGAACCAGGTCCACAAGGGAAGCGGCGACGCGACCTCGCTGGGGACGCGGGGTGGGCGGGATGGGGGCGGTGAGAGACACCCACCTGCCGAGAACACCGTTGTGCCGCAGCCGCGGTGCCCACCTTGGAAGGACACGCACATGGATAACACGCTCTATGAAGCGACTGTGATCACCCCCCACACGCGCTTCGAACGCATTCACGCTCACCTGGACGAGGCGAAGCAGTGGTGCCTCGAACACCCCAAACGCAGCGGGGATTGCGACGACGAGCTCGTGATCTACGAGCTCACCCAAGACCCCGACACGTTGTGGTACGCCTACGTCAGTCACTGGTGGCTGCCGTGGGGAGAGTGGGACACAGGCATCTTGTGACCCCCATCCGCTGGGGGCGAGGAGCCTCAAATATCCCCGGTGGTGGCTCCCGCACTCGCTCGAGCCACCACTCGGGCGACATGGTCACAACGGCGTGATTTCGCGCTGCGCACCAACGATGGGGATCCCAGTGGATGCGGGGCGGGGAGTGGGCGATGCCCAGCGCGCCAACAACCGGCGGCCGAGGGCATCGACGGGGAGAGCCACGCATCTCCCCCGCCCGCTGCGACGCAGGACCCGCCGTATACCCCACCAACCTGCTGATCACAGTCCTCATGGTGGCTCCTTGGAACAACCCTCGCGCCCTGCTGCGCACACAGTCCCGCGCACACCCCTACAGAAAGGAGAGCGCTATGTCGCTCGCAACACTCACTCAACGAAATCCCCTCCCCGCCGCTGAACAGCGCGGGTGGGAGACCATCATCGACGGAACCACGATTCGCTCGACGCGCCACATCGGGAACACGGGGCTCATCTCCACGAGCATGGGACGCACCCCGTTCCAACCCATCCTCGAGGTTGCCACCTCGCTGTATCCCCGCCAGGACTACGACACCCTCACCGCCGGTGAGAAGGTCACCCTCCTCATGGTGTCCGACGGTGTCTTCGGCGGAATCTCCGTCGCTATCCGACAGGTGACCCTGTTCGACAGCAGCAGCGGATCCGGACTGGGCATGCTCCCCAAAGGGCGGCGCACGAAGGGCTACCAGTTGAAGCTGGAGAACGTGCTCGACGTGGCCCGCGGGTGGGACAAGGCGCACATCGCCACCTTCACCCAACGGTGGCAGGAAGCGGTATCGCAAGCGCCCACACCCATCGTGGACACCACCGCTATCGCGGATGCCATCGACGCGCTCCCCGAGTACGCCGACCTCGAGGCACCCGCTACCGAGATTGGCGCCGCCATGATGGTGTCCCATCCGGGATTCGATGGCACTGGCGCCGTCAAGGGATGCGTGTGGTTCTTCACCGACAAGATGACTGGTGACAAGCCCAGCGAGACCATCCTCAACGGATACCTGTGGGTGCCACCCACGGGACTACTCGAGAGCGAGCACGGTTCCATCGTCGCCGGAGACCTCCGGGGCTCCTGGCACCCCACGGTGATTGACGTGGCGCCCGGCTTGTCGTTCCGCGACTGCTGGGACCTGCCCGTCAACCCGGCGGACATGTTTGCGGCCATCGCAAACTGACACCCCACGAACCCTCGGGTTCACCCGCGGCGTCGTTGCTCTCACGAGTAGCGGCGCCGCGTTTCACGTCTCGGGACAACAGATCGGACGAAACCCACCCCACACGCGACCGCCTGTTGGGTCGACACCAAGGACACCGGGGCGCCCAGAGATTCGCGGCTACCCGTGCTCCAGATGCCACCAGGCGGACACGCTCACGCGAACTACTTCGCCCACACCCGTATACCGCACTGCCCTGCTGATCACAGTCCCTGTGTCGGGTCACGGTGAGCCGACAGACGAACCGAAAGGACATCACGCATGAACGACACCAACCCCGAGGAGGACGGTCGCAACTTCGTCATCTACGTGGAACGCGATGCCGACCTGCCGCTCGGCAATAACTTCGGATACGTGGAAGTGTGGGGACCCTTTACCGAAGCGGAAGCCGAGAACGAGTTGGACGACGACTGCAGTCCGCTCCTGGGAGACAACTGCACAGACATGGTTATCCTCCCCCTCTGCACCCCCGACTGGCTCCCCGGTCGGTGATACCCCGTCAGTGGGGGTGGGAACAGGCACTGGCTGTTGCTGTCATTCTCACCAGTGCCAGGAGCCCACTCGGGTCGCCGAAGCACCCGGTGGCCCCGGAGGGTCATTCTCACCAGTGCCAGGAGCCCACCCCTGCTGACACCCCCAAACCCACGCCCGGCGTAGGCGCGGGCACTGGCGCATTCACGCCAAGGTTCGGGCAGGAGGGGCACCAATCTCAACTTTTCCGCTCGAAGAGCGTCAACCACGCCGATAACACAAGGAGGAACCCCCGGTTCATCACCCCTCGTCGCCCACCGAAAGGACGCTATGACTCAGCCCCACAACTTCATCCTCGGACTCGACCTGGACGGGGTGACCGGCAACTATCACGACGCCTTCACCCAACTCGCCGCCCACTACCTGGGGCGCCCGGAACACGAACTGCCCGCACCCACTCAATGGGGCTACGCAGACTGGGGGTTGACCACCGACGAATACCTCGACCTGCACAACCGCGCGGTCGCCGATGGACTCTTCACCCAACTACAGCCGATGCCCGGGGCTGTCGACACCCTGCAACAACTCTCCCGTGAGGGGGTTCACATCCGCGTCATCACCCACCGCATCCTCGGCAAGGGGCAGCACTATCAGGTGGTCACCGACACCGTGAAGTGGCTCGACGACCACCGCGTTCCCTACTGGGACTTGTGTTTCGTCCGCGCGAAACAGCAGATTGACGCCGACGTGTTCCTCGACGATGCCCCGCACAACATCGCTAACCTCCGGGAGGCCGGGTTCCCCGCCATCGTCTTCGATGCCCCCTACAACCAGCACGTTGATGGGTTGCGAGCGCACACGTGGGATGACGTCTATCGACTGGTCACCGAACTGCGCGGCAGCAACGCCTGAGTCCGGCACTGTCCCCCGAAGGTGACCGGTGGTCCGACCGGTCGGCGAGAGAGGAGGAGAAGACGATGACCACCTTCGACGACCACGTGTATGTCGCCAGCATGTCACCCCAAGAACAACGACAGCGGTTGGATGCCGTCTGGGCGCTCCATCGGAAGTCCACCCACCACCACGAGGTCATCAACCAACTCCGCGACCCGAATGCCTTGCGCAATCGACTGCCCATGTCCTGCTGCGCCACCTGTCGGGAGGAGGTCACCAACTACGAGGGCGAGGAGGTTGAGAAGAACCGCGACTACCCGTGTGACACCATGCAACTCCTCCTCGAACACCACTACTCGCGGGACGATCCCACCCCCATGACGGAAGAGCAGCAGCGCCTCCTGCTCCTGCAACTACTCGACCTCCATGAACCATGGGTGATGGACAACAGCCAAGAACGGCTCATGAACTACCTCTTCGGAACCAACCCATGGGACGCCGATCGCTCCTGGTGTTCCTCATGCCAAGAGTCGGATTGCCCGACGACGCGAGCACTCCGCCACAGCAGCTAACGAAACGCCGGGCATACCCCGCACGGGCGTGCCACCCCAACACCGCCCCCTCCCGTTGTCGCCGACTCCCCCAGGCGTCACTTCTCGTCCCCCTGCCGCACCAGGCTCCCCTTCCCCACTCCCCCGCTCCGCATCACAACCCGGCAACGCTGGTGGCGCTGCCCCCGCGCGCCCACACGGGTGCAGGTGACAGCCCACACCATGCACACCACGGGGAGCCATGCCCACACCACCATCAACACCTGCCGAGGTGTTCACCATCGCCGACCTTCTGCTCCCCCTGGGTGTCAGCGTGTTGTTCCTCGCCGGGTGGTGGCGCAGTCGAGACACTCCCGTCCGCATCCCCGTCACGTGGGCAGCCAGTGCCACGCTCGCGTGGCTGATCGCCGACGCAATGCACATCAACCCCGCGTTAGCCGCCGTGGCTGCCCTCCTGTCCATCTCCTTCACCCCCGTCTCCAGCCTCAAACAGACCTTCACCGACACTGCGGTGCTCGTCGCGGGAATGCTCACCGGCATCGCTTTTCTCGACATCCTGGGGCCTCACGCCTGGGTCGCCGGGCTCACCGCACTCGGTGGGTGGGGGGTGGCGCAACTGTTCGGGGTCTCAGACTCCACCGCCATCAAAATCCCCGCCGGGGCGATCGCCGTCTTCGCCATCGGACAGATACCCAGCACCGACAGCGTGGTGTTGAAGATCGCTGCGCTCCTGCTGGGCGGCACGATTGGTGTCATCCTGTCGGCGATCAAAACACCCAACCCGATCAAGACCGTGGAACGGGACCTGGGTGAACTGTCCCAAGACACCGCCGACCTCCTCAGCACCATCGCCGACAACCTACACAGCGCTACTGATGCGAAAGCCGAGGCGTGGAGTGACACCCTCGCCACACTCACCACCACCGCGGACCAGGTGAGGGCGAGCGTTGAGGAAGCCCAACGCACCCGCGCGTGGAGCCCCTTCGCCGCCGTTGCGGACACAGGACGGCTCACCCTGACGATCAACAGCCTCGACCACGCCCACGCACAAATCCGCCACCTCATCAACGTGGTGCGCTCCGAGGACGCCAGCTACGCTGCCGACCCGCTCAAACCTGTCCTCGACGCCGCGGGAGCAGCCTTCCATGCCCGAGGTGCCACCCTCACCGGAGAACCCGCTCCCCTGGAACACCACGTCGACACCGTTGCCGACGTCTCCCGTGACGCTGTGCGACATATGCGCTCCATCGACGACACCCAGGAACTCCTCCACACCGGCGCGCTGGTCGGCGGTATCGCCCACAGTGTCTACGGGATGGGAGACCCCCAGCTGCAACAGGAGGAAGCGCCCGAGGACGTGCTCCCCGCACTCAGCAAACTTCCCAAGCCGCGCCTGCGCGTGGGGGCGGCGGACGGGGAGCGCGAGTAGTCGCGCCACAGGGGACACGGAAACTACCGGTCGCCGCATGACTTGATGCCAGTCAGACACGGCGACGCTCCACACTCCGACTCGAGCGCACAGCACCGTCGCCGCACACGCTGCCCGCGAAACGAAATCGGCGGGACACCGATAGCCAGGGCAACCGAAAGGAGTCCCGGTGCACCGGACCATCACCACGTGGACGCTGTCCATTCTCGTCACCATCCTCGCCGCCCTCGTCATCCTGTTGATGCTCTCGCGACAGTGGAACCACGAGACGCGGGTCGCCGAGACGCGCACCGAACTGCTCAACGCTGCCGGACTCATCCGGATCGCCAGCAGTAGCGGGAACGACAGCGTCTCTTACGACCCCATCCACCGACTGCTGCTGACCACCACCAGCGGGGGCACTCGCACGATTGCCACCACCCTCAACAGCACGGCAGTCATCACCAGCGGCGGGTGGACGAACCCCCACGGGACGCTCACCCTCAACGACTGGTGTCTCCACCAGGACGGACAGCACATTCGTCACGCTGACACTGAAGTCACACCGGGAGAGTGCTCCTGAGCGAGTGATGCTGATTGTATTTGAGGGGGACACGGAAACTCCCCGCGCCTCGCTTCGGGGGGGGACACGCAAACTCCCCGCAAACGATTAGTGCGACAGGGGGTTGGTGCGGGCACAGTGAGACTGCGACGCCGCCACGGGTGAAGTGAGGGCGTTCGATCCGCTGGCGCTGGGCGCACAGACGTCTCCAAAACGTCTTGGGCAGAGTTCGATTCTTTGAGCGGGTGCCAACACTGATAGGACGGGGGTCGGATGGCGGAACCGTTTTCACTAAGTGTTGGCTAAGGATCGTTTTACGAAAATGGCGAGTCACCGTCTGGCGGTTCCGCCCACAGCCGGGGAAGCACTGTGGATGCCAACGATCAGGTGGAACAGCGCCCTTCACCCGTCAGCGACAACCCAACGAAGAGAACTAAAGAATAGAAGAAGCCCGACCTATCGATCCGACGCAGTAATCAGTCGGGGCAACTCGCCGCCCGCACAGGTCACAATCGTCTCGCTGGGCACGGATCCTGTCGACACGGTGCAGAAGCGCGGGTCAGAGTCCACAGCAGTTATCGTCGCCGACCAACTCCCGTTTGGACCCGGCGCTGGGGCCTGAATAGGGAGCTGCAGCTGAGCATCCACGCCGTAGATGTGAGCAACCGCCTCTCCGATAATCTGAACATTCTCGTCAACCGCAGCCTGGGAACTGAACATCGTTGCCACTGAAGTCCCCAGTCCAGCGACAGACGCAACCAGGCCTACCATCAGGGCGACCACGACCACGACCATCCACGACTCTATCGCTGGCAACCGGCGGTGGTAGAGCAGTGAGAGCACCACCACGACGCCGCCTATAGCAGCAACAGCAAGTGCTACTCCCAGAATACCGACGATCATCCTTTGAATCATGAACCACTGACTCGACTCTGCCGATACGAACTCGCTCGCAACGTCCATCCCGCTCAACATCACACCCAAAACCATATGAACTCCTCAACTCGCTGGAACTGCAGCGCAACAAGACAATCCGCAACAGGCTGCCAATGGCACTATCGGCGTCTTGATTGAGTTTTTGCGGACCAATCTTGAAGATCTTCTACTCGCTTGAGTTGAACACCCATTGCCTTCGAGTTAGCCGACCCGTTCCCTGCCTCATCACAGCGACTCTTTGGTCTGCACGAAGGTTTGCCATAGCACCGAAGTCCGCCCACAGCCGGGGAAGCGCTGTGGATGCCAACGCTCCGACGCTCAGTCCGAACAGCCACCACCCAACGCGACCCGCCTCTCGCTTTCCGATTGCCCCACGTCCCCCACCACAGATGCCGGGGACACGGAAACCCGCACGCCCACGAGTTGTGCAACGCCCCGTTGCACAACTTGACGGCCACCACACTCCACCGGGAGATGAGAAGACGCGCCTTCGGACAGTCTCATCCTCGCCACGACAACCCTGCTGCCCTCGCAACGGGGAGCGCTGGATAGCACCCACGGCACAGATAGAAGGCTGGGTGACGATTCTTTGGAACTTCTGCGCCCACGGAGCCAAACCGCGCCGATAACCCATCCAGAAACAGACCACAGGAGGACCCCATGACCACGAAACGACACCTCGGATGCTGCACCCCCAACGCCGCGCAGGTAGAAGAAGCATTCCAACAGACCAGCGCCGCCATCGAGAACCACGAGGGAGTGTGGGTGGTGGCATCCGACTATGACGCCGCCCACCGGCACAAAGCGTTCTACGACAAGCAGGACGCGTTCGAGTGGTATGCCGAGCACCAGAACTGGGACTGGCCCTACGCGCCGGAGTTCCTGAGCTGGGGGGAGATGCTGCGGGACAGCTACGAACTCGACGAGGAACTGGATCGCCGGTTCCCCGAAATGGGCACCGACGAGGGCGTGTGGGTCCTCACCCAAGCCAGCCGAATCTCCCCGACGGGGGAAGAGCAAACGTGCTACCCCACCAAAGACCAGGCGAAGTCTGCCATGCAAACGGCTATCGACGCCGGGGCCGACCCAGATACCGTGTCGATCAACTGCTACCAGTGGGGCGAAACACTGTGACCCACTCTGCCGTAGTAGGGGGTTGAGGGACGAATTCCGCGGCGCAGGGTTGGGTGGGGGCGGGAGGGAGCCTCACTCCCAAGAAGGCCTCTGGGAGGCGGGAGCGAGGGATCGCCCGCGGAGTCTCTGGTGGGGCACACACACTGTCGGTCTCAGGAGCCAGTGTCCCGCGGATACTCCCGAACAATTCTTCCAAAAGGACGAAAAAATCTTCGCAAATATCGATCATCGAAACGAAAACAGGCCGATAACCACTGTGTCCAACAAACAAGAAGGGACCCAGTATGGCAAGCACGACCTACTTCACCGGTGAGTTCACCGTCACACCCCCGCTCTCCGACGAGATGCGCGACTACCTCCACGCCTTCTCCTCAACCCGCCGGATGACGCGCGACGCCGACATGCTCGCCGACACTCCCGACCCTTTGCGCGAAGCACTCGGACTACCCCTGGGCGAGGAGGGGCAGCACTTCGTCGCCGGGAAGGGTGACCTCGGTGCCGACCAAACACCCGACGTCCTCCACCGAAACGACCCTCCCGAAGGTCAACCCACACAGTGGTGCCACTGGACCCCCACCAGCGACGGACAGCACATCGAATGGGACAACAGCCCCGTGCGCGACGACGCCGAAATCTGGCTCGCCTACCTCATCGCCTACTACCTCGAACCCCGCGGATACGTCCTCAACGGACAAGCCCAGTGGGAGGGAAGAGACCCCCGCGACTTCCATATCGTGCGTGTTGTCGACAACGAAGTCGCGTGCGTGGAAGGACGCACCGTTGAGGTTGAAGTCGACGACGAGTTCTGACTCAGGCAACTCCTTCGGAAGTCTTCAGCCTTCGACCAGTCACCGCACACACACCTCCAACAGTCTCAGCCTCCAACACACGAAAGGAACCCAATGGGATACACCACCTACTTCGACGGCGAGTTCACCGTCACCCCACCGCTCTCCGACGAGATGCGCGACTACCTCCACACCTTCTCCCGAACCCGCCGGATGACGCGCGACCCCAATCTGCTCGCCGACACTCCCGACCCCGTGCGCGAAGCCGTTGGCTTGCCCTTGGGGGACGGAGCTCAATACTTCGTCGCTGGGGAAGGGAAATTCGGGGACCTGGTCACGTCGGACGTGGTCGACCACAACACCCCACCACCCGGACAGCCGGGACTGTGGTGTCAGTGGGTCCCCACCAGTGACGGCGATGGAATCGAACACGACGGTGTCGGGGGCTTCTACGAGTACGACGAGTGGCTGTCCTACCTCATCACCCACTTCCTCGCCCCCAACGGCTACACCCTCAACGGGGACGTCCATTGGGAGGGAGAAGACTCCGACGACTTCGGAATCCTGACCGTTCACGACAACACGGTGCGTTCCCGCGAAGGGCGGCGTGAGTACGCCGACTGACAAGGCAGTGTCGGGGCGGTGCTCATCGAGGGGGGCGCCGCCTCGACGGGAACACTCAGCTGCGAGACCACCAGCCGTAGACCGCGCGAGTGCCATCCCGCGAGGGATCGAACACATCCCGGATCACCCCGTGGTCCCACACGGTCACGTGTTTCGAGCAGCGCACGATCGCCAACACATCCGGCATCTCGGACGGGCGAAGGTGTACCTGCACCCCGGTGCCCCCTGTCATCGCGGGAACCCACTGGAACCCCAGCTCCTGCAACCAAGGGCGAAACACTTGGGGCAACACCCCCGAGCGGGGATGCAACCGGCGACCCTTGTCGCGCAGCTCTCGGGCGTACTGCGACCGACTGTCCGCCACCCACGCTGCCGATCGTTGCCGCAGTTCCGCGAGCACGTGCGCGTACTCCAACCCCGTGGCGATGGCGATACTGCGTGGCACACAATCGCGGGCATCCGGTGTGTATCCCGCCGCCGCGGCTCCCCCATCGTCGAACACCCACGACACTGTTGCCATACCTCATTGTGGGACATCACTCGCGGGGGGAGACCAGAGCTACACGCCGGGACGTGAACCGCGCGGGTGCAATTCGCGCCTCCCTACGGCTACCCTCCCCGCATGACTATTCGACGGGGACCCCTACTCGCACTGCTTCTCTCCGTGTTGCTACCGCTCGCCTGCTCCGCACAACCCGACACCCCACCGGTCGGCGACAACGCGGGATTCGTTTATGTGGTCAGCACCTCCGACGGCACCATCACCGCCATCAACCCCACCAGCCAGGACGTTGTCAACACCTTCCCCGGTGGGGGGCGCACCGGAGGAATTGACACCAGCCCGGACGGAGCCACGCTGTATGCCGCCGACAGCGACAACTCCGAGCTCGACATCATCGACGCGCAAACCACCCAACTCATCGACACCTTCCCATTGGGCTCCAAACCCACCGCCGTGGCGGTGTCCCCCAATGGCGACTACATCTACGTGCTCGACGAGATCGACCTCACCCTCACCGTCCTGTCAGCGGAAAGCAACAGCACCATCCGGGTCATCACCTTGCTGGGTGTTCCCGAGACGATCGCGGTCGCGCCCGACAACACCACCGTCTACGTCGGCGTCTACGACGGCCGGTCGGTCACCGGAGCAGTCGTGGAAGTCGATACCACGAAGCCCACCGTCGGGAAGCAGCACTATCTCCATATGAAACGCGCAGTGGCGGGGCTCGCCCTCACCTCCGATGGGCGAACCTTGTTCATCGCCGAACAGTTGGGTCCCAACACCCGCATCCAGCAACTCGACACCGCTAATCACACGTTCGGGAACGCTTTCGAGGTCGCCAAAGGAAATGGGATGGCGGACCTCGTCCTGTCCCCCGACGATTGGACCCTCTACGCGATCGAGCGAGAAACTCTCGAAGAAGCCGCGGTCGACAGCGTCAACGCCGTCAGTGGGGCACACGCGGGGCGAGCAGTCATCGCCGACAACCGAGCCGCCGGAGTCTACGCCAAGGACCCAGTGCGTATCGCCATCAGTCCCGACGGAAGAACTCTCTACACGTCCGACCGGGATACGAACACGGTCAGTGTGATTGATGCACAGACCATGACCCTCACCAACGAGATACCCGTACCCAACACCCCGTTCGCCATCACCGTCGCCCCATGAGTGGTTGGCGCCCTGGGCGCTATCCGTGTTCCGAGGCGAACCGGATGAGGTCCCCGGGCGCCCGGGATACCGCGGTCAACCCACGCCCAAGGGGGGATCGTGGGGACACCACGGCGTCGCAACGAGGGGTGGACCAGGTGGTGGGTGCGCGTCACTCCCCCGCGAGAAGTTGAACAATCTCCCGTGTGTATTGGTTGCGCGATAGGAGTTCCGGGCGATCGGTGTCGACGATGGCTTCGACCGTGGGACACGGATACCCGACATCACTGAACCGGTCTGACACCTGCCCGCACTCGCCACACACCAACGGCGTTCCATCGCCAAAGAAGGCGAGGGCGGGAGCGTGTAGTTCGACGATCGCCTGCAACGTGCGGTGCTTGGCAGCGTTGGACTCCGACTCCTCGACATAGGCGCTGTCAGCCCTACTCGCCGTCAGCGACTTCTCGGAGTGCTCTACGCACTCCACAGTTGTCTGCGCAGTGCTCGTCTTGGCTCTGCCAGCTTTCCGCTTCTTGCCCACCAATACCACTCTCCTAACGATCACCACCACTGCGAACCCACGACGAACCGCGAATCCTCCATCTCCCTGGGACCGTTCGCCCAGCAACGAAGACCGCCCGGAACTCCGGATCGAATCACACAACAACGCACTCGGTAGCGGTTCCCCGTGGATGGGGTTCGCCCACGGTGCGCCGCTCTCCCAAGTCCTGCCCAACTCGGCTCTCGCGTTCTCCCTATGACAGTGGTGACCACGCGAGGAGGTGCCACATCAGCGTCGATGAGGGCGCCGAGGGCGACAGCACGGGGCGCTACGCTTTGGGCGACGAAGCCCGCGGATCGTCAGAGTTGGTGTCGGAGGGTCGATACCGCACACTGGACGGCATGAGACTGGGGAAGACAGTGGCGATCGTGGCACTCATCGCAGCGGCGACCACCGGCTGCACCACCGTTGCCAGCAGCACCAGCCGAACGACACCCCTCGACAGCCCCGCAACCGCCTCACCCAGGCCCACGGGATTCGTCGCGGCCGAGATGGCGTGCCGCAGTGCCTCGACCGGTGAGTGGGAAGAGTTCACCGTCACCACCGCGGCGGGGACCCCCGTCACACAGATCAACTGGGAATCGCACTGGGACAAGAAGTATGACCGGTGTCGAACACCTCGACGCTTGATCAACGGGGAGTTCGACCTCTACACGCCCGCGCTCGTGGGCGAAGACTCGTATCGACGAGCGCCCTTCTACTCCTACCAATACTGCATTCCCTCCCAAGCGAACAACAACATCAACCAGGAGACGAGGACCCGCTACTACGACAAAGCCTTGGTTGCCGACCTACTCTCCGCCTGCCCCGACCACCCGTGGGCAGACCAGTGGCGACAGATGCAGCAACAGACCCCCGAACGGCGACCAGCCCCGGACAACGCCCCACTCTTCATCGACACCGAGTTCACCTCCGGTGGACACGAGCGCGTCGGGCGAGGCATCGAACCGGGCACCTACCTCACCACCAACGCCGAGCGCTGCTATTGGGAGCGCATCGACCGGCAGGGCGACATCATCGACAACCATTACAGCAACGCGAGGCGAGTCGTCGTCACCATCGACGACGGAGACTACGACTTCTATAGCCGAGGCTGCGGAGTGTGGAGACAACGCTGAGCGGGAACCCAGCGACGACCCGGTTTGCCCCAACGCGGGTGAAGGACACGACCGCGGGAGAGCACGAAACACCCGAGCGCGGCTGAGGGCGCCACAAGAGGAGACCCTGCACCTATCCCGACCCGCGTCCCGCCACCAGCCCCATTCGACGCGGTCGCTTCTTCGCGGTGCCGCCTCACACGATCGTGGTGGACACTCGAACAGCACACCGCCCGCACCCCACGAACAGTGTCTTCGACGGGAGAGCGGGCGGAGATGCCAAGTAGAGACTCAGACGCGCAGGTTCGCAAACACCGCGTACCACGCCCGAGCCGGGACAACACGCGTCGTGGTGATTCCATCGCGGTACATTGCATAGTCGTTCGAGAACTCGAACTGGTCGTGGAACGTCCTCGCGGCGACATCAACAGACTTCGTCGACTTCAACATCGACCACGTGCGGGGGAAGTTCGACTTCAACTCAGACACCAGATATCGCGTCTGGAACTGCAAGTCCGTCCACGCCACACGCTCGCGACGAGCCTGGGACTGCATCGCAACGCGGCGACTGTTCGTCCACCCCACCAAGCCAACACTTGGCATCGCACCACCCGAGGAAACCGACGGTGAGAATGAGCCACAGGTTTCACGATTCAGATTCCCCAACACACCAGCGGCAGCCTGACGCGTAGCGCCCTGACGGACCAGGTAGGTGAACACCGACTGGGCGTTCCGTCTCGGAACACCACTGTTCACAATAGGAGCGGGCTTACACGAGACAACTGCGGACTTGACCGCCAACGTACCGGTAGCACTGGACGCGGACGCGGAAGGCGTCACGACGAGCCCGACACCAGACACGCTGACAATGCCAGCAACAACGAGGGACGCGAGATGTTTGTTCATGCTCGACAACCGTGTGCGGGCACACCGCCACTCCAACTCGCCCACGCCGAGGCGACGACCCACGAGCAGGCTCGCCGCGGGGCGCCGGGGCTACCGGCTCGGTAGCGGGCGAAGCGCTTGCTCCACATCCGGTTGAGACAACCGTTGCACCGCCCAGAACACGTGGTCGGAGGGAAACCCCCGAAGGTGAGCGTGAGACATCTCCCGGTCCCACAGATAGTCCACGACGGAACGCCACGCCTGCGACGCGGTGCGAGCAGGGTGGTGGCGAGACGGTGCCCAGCGACGATGCCGCTCGTGTGCCACATTCTGCTCGCGGTCCAGCTGCTTCAACGCCCGCCACACGTCGCGTTGGTAGAGACGGCAATAGTCGACAAACACGTGATGTGGGGGAAGTCCCCACATCTGCCACGAATCCGCCTCCTCCCACGCATCCGCGTGCTCCCACACTTCTGTGAGCGCGTTGCACGCACTCGGCGACTCCGTCTGATACCGCGTGTCCGGCACGTTCGCTATCCCCGCGGCGAGATTGTCACAGCGCTTCTTGTAATCCAACAGCACGGGGTTGTCGGGCTCCCTCACCAACATCTGGTCGTTGAAGTGGGCGACAACATCCGCCTCACCCCACGTCACACCAGGCGCAAGGACCGTCGGGTCGAACTCTTTCATCTCATACTCCGTCTCACCACGTCGCAGCCGTCTGCTGCGTACCCACCGCCTATCGGCGTGGGTCGCCTCTCGCCACACATCCTCCTCATACGGTCGCCCACCAGGCCCCCGCGACGCCACCGCGAGATGTCACTCGCGACATAGCGTTCCCACGGAGAGCGGAACCAAAGTGCCGGTGATCCCGCGCAGGAAGACACCCCGGGGTGAGCCGACGGGGCAACGTAGGGACAATTCCCAGGATGAAGTCTGCGCTCGAAGGCGTGGAATCGTCGATCCTCGGCAAGACCGACGATCCTCCCCACACGACAGTCACCGAGGGGGCGGGGGCGGGGTGGTGGGGTAGTCCGCAGGGAAGGACGCCAGCCAGCGCGCCCAGTCACACGGAAACGGCACTCGGCACCGGGAACACGACAGACCACCAGTACACGACAGCCCGCCGAGCAGACACGCGACGCAGTGTTGCGCCTCGTGCACCCCTACGTGAGACTCCGACAGCATGGGTAGACACGGCTCCAAACCCAACTCCGACTCGAATGCCATCGCTTCCAGCGTGAGACCCTCCTGCGCGATGTAGCACGCCCAACCATGGACGTCCTCCGACAATTGCAGGTGAGGGCGCACTCCCAACACCACGTTCACCGGCGCCTTGTCGATATAGACGTCGAAAGCCGATCTCGCTCGCTGCAATATTGGCGTGTCCATCCACTCGCGGGGAAATCCACCAAAGAGTACGGACCCGTGGACCACCCACCGCTGCCAATCCCAATCGGGGATATACACCGCGTTCTCCCCCCACAGTTGGATGCGAGCATGGTCCTCGCCTGCCCCTGGTTCCCCCACCGAATATCGCTCACCGTCTGGTGTCACGAGAACGCTCTCGAAGACCACACGGTCAGGAGGGAGGTCAGGGCGACCCAGGTTCACCACAACACACCACCTTCTCTCCCGTGGGCGGCAACCCGCCACACTTGTGGATATCGGCGTGAAAGCACGACGCCGCGGGGAATCGCGAGGGTGAATCTCAAACGCCAGAGCTCGCGACAGCGGGACACGGAAACTCCCACTCACGCGACCCATAGGGGGAGACACGGAAACTCCCACTCACACGGCTCATTGGGGGGTGTCGCGCGGGAGAGGCGGCGGCGTGTAGGGGTAGTCCGAGGGGAAGGAAGACAGCCAGATTGACCAAGCGCACGGAAACGGTTTGTGGCATCGTCGGCACTTCAGGAGACGTGACGGTGACTCGTCCTCACATTCAGGGCAGGGTTGCCGAATATGCGGGGTCGTCATGTGAACCTCCAATCGATGCGGGCACGTCGTGTGAGCGTCCAACAGGAAGGGCACACACGGTTCCAACCCCAACTCTGCCTCGAATGCCATCGCTTCCAGCGTGAGCCCCTCTTGTGCGACGTAGGTCGCCCAACCGACAATGTCTCTCGGGCGTCGCAAGTGAGGACGCATCCCCAGCACTGCGCTCACACCCAGTGACCCATCGAACCTTCCGTCGTAATGGTTTTCGAGTCGCTGCGATACAGGCGTCTCCACCCGCCACTCGCGGGAGTACCCGCGAATGCTGACTGGGATGACACGTTCTGGGTGCCGTCGAACAATCCTGTGTCGCCAAATCGACTGGTACCAATTACACACCCACACCACATCGTCTCCCCACAACTCGATGACTGGTCCCTCGAAATATGGGGGCCGCGGAAAAGTGCTCACCACCGCATACTGCTCGCCCAGCGAGGTCTTGAAGGTCCCTTCCACGACTTCCTGTCCAGGCGATCCCTCAAAGTTCAGATCTGCCACAACCACCAGCCTCTCTCTCCGTGGGCGACAACCCGCCACACTTGTGGATATCGGCGCGAAAACACGAAGTTGGAGGGAATCGAGAGGGTGAATCTCAACTATCAGAGCTCTTGATAGCGGGACACGGAAACTCTCTCCAGCGAGGGCGCTGGGGGGACCGGAAACCCTCACGCGTCACTACCTGGGGCAAACCTCATCGCCCCGAACCGGACAGCGACGCACAATTCCCCCTCATGCCCACGATGGCCAGACCAGCCCAGTGCCGCCGCGGATTCAGTCTCATCGAACTGCTCACCGTTCTCGCCATCCTCGTCGCGATCGCTGCACTCGCCACCATCGCAGGAAACGCGATCATCAACAAAGCCCACGACGAAGTAGCGCTCGCTGAACTCCATCAACTCCATCGCATCGAACACGCAGCTGTCGCAGAAGACCTCAACACCCCCACTGCCGAGACCAGCACCAGCACCCTGGAGAACCGGATACACGTGGAACCAAGCAGCGATTCGAGCGACATCACGCCCGAACACATCGCACTACTCACCCGAAGCGACGCGGGGATGCTCATCGACGGGGCAGATGGACTGCGCTCCACGCGCCACGGGCAAGTGTCTGCTGCCTACGACAGTGGACTGCATCGCTACGCGACCGAACACCTATCCCACCAGCACGGGCAGCGCCAGCAGCAGTGTGGTCTCCACCTCCGAAGGGAATGCCAGCGGCACCGTCACCTGCGGTGCCTACTCCCGACCCGGACTCTACGTGTGGGAGAACGGCTACCCCGGTGCGAGTCGCGGAATGCTCTATCACGTGCTCTACGAGGGTTGATGGTGGCGACCCCCGCCGCTACTCCGAAAAGGGGGTTTCTCGAACCGGCACCCCAGGCACAGCGTGATCGATGACACCCGCGCCGATAGATCTCGTGACACAACAACACAACCTGCAGAACCCCCATGCCCAACCGAAGGACATCCCATGACCGACACCCTCGTGATCTACTCCAGCCCCGAACCCGACCCGCGCACACGAGACACCATCACCTTGTCTCTCACCGAGAACGGCGGAACACTCCACCTGCCCGGGTGGGACCTGGAACACGAGCACTACTCGTCCCGGCACGATGCCATCGCCCGAGGACTGGAACTGCTCCACGACCTCCGGGAGCGGGTGGAGGAAGAGGTCAGCCTCGAGGAGTTGTCCGACGAGCGAGCACGGCAACGCGATGAGTATGACCAGTTCATCGCTGCCGCAAGCGCCGCGGGGGAACCCGGCTCCGTCGAGATTCTGCGTGAACACGGACTCGACGCCTACCTGGAACTCTGTGCCCGGGAAGCGCTGATGCGCGACAGTCTCATGGACATCGACGACAGTATCGTGCGCCTCGAAATGCTTGCTGACGATGAGAACCACCAGGACTCTCTCGAGCAACACCGAACCTACCAACCGGTCGATATCACCCACGATGAGGTGGGGAACCCGCTCGCCCGGTGCGCCCTGTCCCCCGCACTGTCAGGGTCCTCGCAAACCTTCCTCGTGGAGGACGAGGACGACCTCGAGATTCAGGAGTAGCGGAGGAGACATCGACCGCAACCCGCACACCATTGAGAACCATCACCCCACGTGAGCACCACAACCACCGGAGGAAGCAAGCCAATGTCCCACCCCCTCACACGCCAGAAGGCGCGAGCCGCGATATCGCTTGCTAACTGGGAGCTGGTTCACGTTGACACCATCACCCCCAACGGGGAACGCCGACCCGACGCACTGCGACTCGTGGGGACCCGAATCGACAGGGAACCGGGAGCACTCGTCTCCCGTGGTCGCGTCTCCGCCCCCGTTATCCGACAGGAGGGCAATGTGGTCCACACCCAGGATGGGCGGGAGTATCACGTCTATGGGGCGCTCGGACTGGATGCGGAGGGACACGACCACTGGAACCTCATTCTCGAACTCTCCACCGAACACGGTGGCGTAGCAGAATGGCACCCGGTGACCCAGGAACACCCGAAGCTCATTCACGCAGCCAAACGCGCAGGCTCACCCGATGGGACGGGCTGATCAACGACGGGATTCACACCGGCGGCGGAAAGTCGCGTCGGTGTGACGAGAAGGAGAGGATGTCCCTCAAACGGGACGGCGGGGCGCCATTGCACATGGCGTCAAGATGCTTGGAGAAGACTCAGACCTCCGGCGGATCCACACCAAAGATCGCAGCGATAACATCGTCAGTCGTCACCGAGACGGACTCCCGAAACGCGCGGTCCACTTCGAACACTTCGTCGTCGGTCGCATCGAGGAACACCACGCCACTGGGGCTCTTCCTCGTCG
>CXWK01034138.1_pt1 | contig 33029 bp, 52 predicted proteins | sample 590851 | NCBI WGS metagenome assembly CXWK01 (sample SAMEA3498364, study PRJEB10139) | wastewater metagenome | biome: wastewater treatment plant; material: activated sludge | place: Denmark | collected 2014-08-01
TAATGCAATCGTAATTATGTTTATGAAAATATACTAGAGGGAGAAAATCTTTAAACTCCCTCTGTGTGTAAGTAGACACTATTTTTAATTTCTTGTCAAATAAAAAGGGGGCATTTTACTGCCCCCTCTTTTTTAGATTCTACACCTAGCATTCACTTTCATCCCATCGATAACAATAGCGTTCTGTACGATGTAGGTCTCCGCTACAAACATGCAGTTGCTAGAGATTTGTTCGAGAGGGACTTTGATGGTTTGCAGGGCATTATCTTTGGTACAGATTGGATCTGTAGCCAAGCAGAGTAAGATTAACATTTCCATGTGTCTACCTCCTGGTAATTTAATTAAAGCATAAAAAATAACTCCCCGTCAAGAATGGCGAGGAGTAGGTTTTGTGGCTTTCACATAGAAAGCAAGAGGTTGAAGTCAAGTTGTACTGGCTCTGGTACAGGATTAGGATCCCATATTTGTTGCCTTAGATCCTCGTTAAAGGTATCTAGGCAATCTTGTGAGCAGAACTTGATTTCACTTGCTGTAACATGTGGTTTGCTCTCATTGATTAGATTTGAGCAATTTCTGCAACGCTTAGGCATGGCAGTTCTCCGTTGTAGGAGTGGTCTCTTATTTACTTTTATGGTCGCTAAACCATCTGGGAAGAAATAAGAGGAAAGAACCTTATTTGAAGTGTACACCTGTGTGTATTCTTGTCAAACAAAAAACAGGTTTTATCCTGCTCTTTGTCATTATTCTCCACCCCCTAGGTTATCTCGTACTTCCCCTAGAGAGTTTTAGTACTTGGCATGTTTACCATTACAGGTAGACGTCAGTAGATCGCTTGCGTACCACACCACTTCTCTACTCTAGCCTTAGAATACGACGTACGATATCGCTCTTGGCTTGTTTTAATTTAATCTGTACTGAGTGTAGGTCTAATTTTATCTTATTAATAAGTTCTATTAATAACATTTTATATGTTTTCATAGATAGTGTGCGAAGGCAACTGAGATAGAGAATAACTGAATTAAGAAAGCCCATATTAATGTTTTAGTCATATGTGTACCAGTTTTAATTGCACCCTGGTATAGACTATATTATATACTATATAGTAGATAAATCTATCTTGCCTTCTTCTTTTTCCACAGGTTTTCCACCATCATTTGAAGACTTTCCAAAGAAGAAAGATGTTACAGCTACTATAATATTAGTAAATACTGTAAAGGTATCTTTAAAGGCTGTATCTGGGTATTGGATTAAAGCAAACACGTTAATTCCTATAAGAGTAAGTATTAAGAGTAAGAGCGATACTCTAGTTGCACTTTTGAACATTTCCATATTATTTTAAATATTGTGTGATTACATTGTTAAAGTCGATCCAGCCATTGGGCATGCCAGTGGCTCGGTTAACTCCATTAATAAGTTTGCGAACACGTAGCCAGTCCTTTGCAAGACAAGCCTCTACTACACCCCTATCTTTAAAATAGTGGGCGAGTATCTTTGCCCCAACTTCAACGTCTAGTGCTAGGTCTGGGTTAGAAATCAAATCTATCCCCATTTTTGAGCCAAACAGAGAGTAATTAGACCTGCCTGTAAGTTGGATATACCCACGCCCAGCAAACCTAACTCCATCTCCTTTTTCTATATTACCTAGGTCTTTTCTGCCTTCATAAGCCTCTCCTGTTGCATATTCTCTAATTGGTTTAAAGTTCTTGCCAACCTCTACGCGGATTGTGCCTAAAGCACCTGCCATTACTAATGGACTAACTGTGCTAGGCTTAGAACCGCAACAAGAGCAAGGTATATCCAAAAATGCTTTTTCGATAGCCTCATAAGCCTTTTTAGCGTTTTCATAAAATGGTGTGTTAATGTAATAGGCCAAAAAGCGTTCTTTATTAAACATAAGTTTGTTTGCTTTTTTAAGCAACTCCTAGTATACTATTTAACTATGAAAAAGACAAATTATTTGGACAAGGTTTTTGGAAGGCTGGTGGTAGTTGACACAAATTTTGAAGGGAAAATGGTGAAGGTCTTGTGTGCTTGCAAAAATACGAAGCTTATAAACTTTGATTCGTTGAGAAATAGGGGGACAAAAAGTTGTGGGTGTCTACGGAAAGAGGTTATGAGTAATTTATATACAAAACATGGATTTACAAAAAATGCCTTTCCTTCTAGGCCATACAGAATCTTTCAAAACATGAAAACCAGATGTTCTAACCCTAAGGCAATAAATTATAAATGGTATGGAGGGAAAAACATTAAATGTGAATGGGTTTCTTTTGAGGATTTCTGGGTGGATATGGGAGGAGGGTATAAAGAAGGTTTAAGTATAGATAGGAAGAATAATAATGGGAATTATTGTAAAGAAAACTGTCGTTGGGTTGCAGTGAAAGCTCAACAGAGAAATACATCCAAAAATGTGTCTTATAAAGGTGAACTTATTGTAGATGCCTGTAAAAGACTTGGCGGCTCCCCTGGACTAATAAATAAAAGAATACACACAATGGGGTGGACTGTAGAAAAAGCCTTTACTACCCCAGCTGGGAAAATAGGAACAAACCAGTTTACTAAAATTTAAGAAATTTTTCTTTAGTCATTTAAGTATTGTAATTAATAATTTAACAGAGAGCCAGAACGTTGCTAATAATGCTAGTGCATGTGTGTGTATTTTAATTTTGCCCATGTATGATTGATTTAATCATAAGGTATGCACCTCCTAGTGCCAGTAGGAGACCAAACCCCCACTGGGTAACTTTTACCAGGAATGATCCATTATTGAATACCTTATACATCTCCTCCACTTTAGTGTACATTTCATCTACTTTTTTATCTCTTTCCATAGAATGAGACTCTAAGTTACGAACGGCAGCGGTGAGGTCTGCTAAAGCTTGGAATATTTCATCGTGTCTTTGGATTTCTGTATTTAATTGTTCATTCTCTCTACTGTTGGGCATAAAATTAATTGACCACTTCTGGTTTAGCTAGTTCTTGGTTTAATTCCTCAATTACTTTATTAAAAGCTGGAACTTCTGCACCTGAAAGGTGTACTCTGTTTAAGAGAGTTAGTATCATTTCTATAGTTTCTTTTTTCATATTATTCAGTTATTTCTAATTCGTCACATTTAGCTAATAATAAGTTAACTTCAGCAAGTTCTGCTTCTTTTAAAGCAATCATTTCGTCACGTTGGGTAGTGATTGCTGTGATTTGATTATTAAGAAATTCACGAGTATAAGTAGCTGTAGTTTCGTAAGTTGAACCGTCTTCGTGATAAAGGGTTTTAGTGGCTTGTAATTGATTATCTTGTTTCGTATATTGCATATAATTTTAGTTTAATACAGATTTATAATGTTGTCTAATTTCTAGCTATTAGCTACTCCCGTAACAGAAGCTATAGAAGCTTTAGCTACTCCGTTAAAGGAAGAGATGTCGGCTAGAGCAACTCCGTTGATTGAAGAGATTTGAGATGTTGGAGCAGATGCAGGAGCAAGTGTAATCGCTAGACCTGTTTGACTACCATTTCCTGATGTATACGTCATCGATTTTGAACCAGCGGGGGTAATTGCAGCATTACTATCGAACAAACCATTTCCTCCATAACCAGTTGTCTGTACACGCTTAGTGCTTCCTGCACCAGCAGACACAGTCCCTCCGTTATCACACCAACCAACTAATACCATCCAGCAATTATCAGCAACAGAAGTCACAGATGTTGTAGTTGTTGACCCACTAAGAGTGGTTGAACCTGTTGCATCTGGTTGTCCTGTCTGTGCTGCTCCTGCGTATGAACCTGCGACTGACCATATAGCATTATTACCTGAACTTTTTGTCACAACAATGTTGTTTGCCCCAGTTGCTGGATTTGCTAGTATGTATATACGAGAAGTTGCCCCACCACCATATATTCCTACAGAAGCTGCTTGAGTCATTGCTACACCACCATAAGTAATTCCTGTAACGTAACTTCCATAGTCAATTACACCTACACAAAGAATTTCGTTTGCACTAACTACTGTAAGGGAGTATGTTAGTGAGGTCGCACCATTTGTAGATTGAGCTGCTGCACTAGTGACATAACTTATTGCCATATATATTTAGAATTAAATTCTTCCTCTTCTATTATGAGGATACCTGGTAGACCAAAACTGGTTGTAACGCACACAAGGTATTTATTATCTTTAATGGTAAACTCCCCATCAGAAAGCATACCAGTATCGGAATCGACTTTTATAAATCCGCCATTACCACTAATAAAAACATACCCTTCTTTATCTGCAACTTTTTCATACTCTTCTTTTGTGCAGTCAAAAGTTTCGATCTCACCTGTTTGTAGGTTTTTGTAGATTAGGTTATATCCTTCTCCTACATATTCTCTTTTTGTTAGATTAATTTTTTCCATATATTAAGCATGTACAACATAAGCATTATCAGGATTAAAATAAATAGCATCGTCAGATAATGTATACCCAACTATTCTAATTACATCTGCTGCACCACTTGGAGCGGTTTCAGTCATACCTCCTGCAGTGGTTGATACATAGAGAGGTTTACCTGCACCAGACCAAGTCCAGCCATCATTTCTAACTACTCCTCTAAGTACAACATTCATAGCTTGACCATCGGTTTTAGCTTCTGCAGAAAGTGAAAGTAATACACCTCCAGAGGTTGCTACTGCATCTGCATCAGCAAACTCCCAACGTCCACTAGTAGAATCCAGGTAAGTTAAATCCCATTGAGCAATAGTATCTCCTGCCAGTACATCATTTGTCATTTCACCCTCAAAAGTATCGTCAGTTGCTGGTTCGATAACATAGTCAATTTTTCCAGCTTGAATTGTTTTATTTGTTAGAGTTGCAGTCGCTGCATCTTTTGTAGCATCACTAGTATTGTCTACGTTACCAAGTCCAACATCACCTTTTACTAAAGTTAAATCAGTTTTTACTTGTGTTACAGTTCTATTTGTCCAAGCTCCTGCTTTTCTTTGAAGAATATCATCGTTGGAAGCTGTTAGTGCCGCAATTGCTGCCAAGTCAGCATCATAACCTTGTATACTAGAACCAATTGCAGAAGATTGTAGTGCAGAGTCGGCCAAATCAAGTGAGGCATTTGTAGAAGTATCTAGTTTAGTTTCATCTATTGAGCCTGCGACGATTGAGGCTGTAATACTAGGAGTAGCATCATTGTACGTAAAGTCTATTTCTGCTGAGTCAGTCATTATTCCACCTACTGCATCTTGTGCTAATTCGTCTGTATATTGAGTCATGTCGCCTACGTATAAAAAGTTACCATCTGTGACAGCAGTATCAAATTGTGCTTTAGTCCCTGTAATTCCGACAATAGAAGTTTGGTCTCCTGTATTAGTCCCAGTGATTGCATCGAGTTTGGTTTCCTGAGCGTCAGACATAAAGCGCTTATTAGAAGCATCTGTCATGTTAGCCGTTCCGAAAACAGGGGAAGATCCGTTAATCACACTTTGGTTGAGTGCTTTTACGTCTGTGATAGATGCCAGCTCACTGTCCATCAAAGCACCTGCCGCAGTGACGTTTGCTGTATCTGTTACGTCTGCACCAGTTTCTATACCTGCCAACTTTGTTATCTCCGCTGCAGTTGTAAACTTGTGAGTAGTAGAGGTGTCACTTATATCATCTGCGTCTAAAACCACTACTCCTGTTTGCCCGTTTACTGAGTCTACTGCACCCCCGCCTCCACCTGTAGCAGTAAAGGTTACTGTTCCGTCTCCATTGTCTGTGATGGTAATTCCTGAACCTGCTATTAGGTCTAAAGTCCCTTGCTCTATGTTTTCTGTCCCGTCTACTTTGAGAGTAACCCCTGCTGCCCCACTTTCTTCTATGAGTTTAATTACTGCACCTTTAGTGATTCCTGACCATCTACCGTTTTTAAACTCAGGCAGGTTTTTGATGTGTTTTGCATCTATTTGATTGTCTTCATTTACAGGAAGTTCATTAATCTTGGCTACTATTTCTGTACCATCATCCAATACAACCTCCTTGTACTCAGGTAGTTTTATTTTTGCTAGCACCTCTTGGATGATCATTTCTTCATCGGCATCCTCTCCGTCCTCTGGTTTGCATTCCATTACCCCTTGGGCTAGTTTTTTAACCTCCTCAAAGGTTTTCTGGGTTGCTTTTAACTCAGCCATTGCCTCTGTGGCGCTAGATTTAGCCTCCTGTGCGATTTGTTTTGTTTTCTCGAGGTAAGTATCGTGTTCGTCAACTATTTTCTTTAAAAGGGCTTCTACTGCCCCTTTGGTGTCCTCGGTTAGGTCTTCTAGTTCTTGTTTATTATTCGCCAAAACAGCCACAAGAATATCTCTTATTTGCTCTACGTCTTTTTGGTCTAATAACCTATCTGCACCTAGCACTCTGGTTAGTTTAGATAAATTGTTTAAGTTTGATTCGTTCATATGTATAGTATATTTTATATTGGGTGAATAGTCTATTTTTTGCCATTGGCTTTATTCCATAGGTTTTGTTTCCTATAGTATATAACCTGTGTGGTAATAGTCAAATAAAAAACACCCTATTGGGTGCTAATTATTTCTGTCATTTTTTGGTAATGCTTATAAGTCATTCCGTGAGTGTCTTTTAACCAGTTATATATGGTTTGTCTGGATACCCCGAGAAGTTTAGAAACCTGTCTAATATTCTTTTTAAGAATTAGTTTTTTGAGTAGTTCTTGAGGTGTCATATTATTTACATTGGTTACATTGCATTCTTTCATATCTGCAAAGGTCAAGAAAACTTCCTTTTATTCCATATTGGTTACAAAATTCTTGAAATAATTGAGAATTATTAGTTACTGTTCCGTAATTTACTCTAGCATATTTATTCCAGTACTCGAACCATTCGTAACCTAGAGTACAACGTGGGTGGTTAGTTTGTTTAATTTCTGTAATTGTTAGCATATTATATTAGTATTATTTTATTTGTGTTAGTAATTCTGACCACATTTACACCAAGTCTCTGCTCAATTAGTTTAAGCATTTTTTTACTTATTCTCATATTATTTCATTCTTTTAAGAGCGTCTACTGTTATTTGTCCGTAGTTTTTCTTTTGTAATTTTCTCTCTTTTACCATAGCTTTGTATGTGCTTTTTGGTTGTTTTTCAACTTTATCTAGCCAGTCCCACATTGGTTTGTTTAGTGTTTTTGTTTTCATATTATTTAATGTTAAGTTTAAATGGTTTATCCCACTTCCCGAGACTAAGGTCGTAATAGAAGTTAGTATCGAAGTAATCAATCTGGCTATCTGAGTCATCTCTATTAAAAGCCACGCAGATAGAATTTATAAAATTCATAATTTCCTTGCCTTTTTCATTGAGGGAGTAGTCATCATTTATCCAGAAGTGATTCACGTTGATATGCCCACTATCGTAAGTTTTTTTCCACATCTCTAACCTTTGTTCATTTGTGGAATTGAATGGGTTGCGAGTTGGTAAGTTTTCTATCGAGGGAGTAACCAATAAGCTATACGGAGACTCCATAACTGCAATACTTATTGCATTATAATGTCTCTTTACTACACTTAGTTTTAGTTCTGGATATTGCTGTTTAGTGAAGAATCTAATCCTTTCACATATCTCTTTAGTACTAAGGGATGAGTCGTATAGTTTACCCACCCAAGCCCCCTGAGTGTAACCTTTGGGGTCTTCCGCTCTATAATCTCCAGCCGTCATGTTTGTTAATTGAAGTTGATTTAATGTTGTCATATTTTTTTATTTGTCGAGGTTCTTTATCCAACCTCATCTATATATAGTATAGTCTATTTTACTTTACATGTCAAGTTATTAAATAACTTGGTAGTAATCTTGGTATCTCATACCTGTAGTAAGTTGAAGCACAAAGCTATCATCTGACAGTTTGAAGAATGTATAAGTTTCAGTTGCTACTTTTCCCTCCTTCATTGCTTTTTTTACAAACTTTATATCTGGTTCTGCAAAGAACTTGTGGTTCATATTCATATCATTTAGCACACTTCCGTTGTATTTTAATTTCATAGTATTATGTTTTTTGTTGTCAGCACAATAAGCACACGGTTTTAATAAGTCCTCCTTTTTGTATGGGAGATAATTATAGTGGTAGCAGTTGTTTTTCATATTTTTCTTAGTAGCGAACCAAGTGCAACCCGAGTGAATACCCTATTGCGATTAGTCCTGTTATTTCTAGTAATCTGGAGATAAATCTGTAAACGAATTTTTTGATAAATCTCTTAGCATTTTGTTTCAGTAGCTTTTTCTGTCTTTTTGTTATTTTCATATCTTTTGCTAGTAAGAGTGTCTTATCTCCTCCGTTGCTCTTACATATTAATTATACTCCCATCCCCTCTTTATGTCAAGTTTTATTTACACTATCATTTAAACAAAAACCCCTTATGTTATAAGAGTTATTCTGTAATTTACCTAAAAAAGCCTTTGTTTATAAGGATTTAGTCGCTTTCTTGAGGGCCTCTATTGTAGCCTTACCATAGTTTTTAGCCTTGATTTGCTTCATCTTTTTAGCTATTGCGTTGAAAGGATTACTTGATGAGGGCTTCATATTGCTCTTTGGTGATTTTTCCTTGTTCATATAGTGATTTAGTTACTTCTAATAACTTATTTTTGGTAGTGCTGTCATACTTAATACTAGCAAACTTCTCAGGTGAAAGCAAACTTTGTTTTCCTTTACCTAGAGAGTTGTCCACCATCTGTACATCAATCCCCGCTTTTCTTAAATTATTCACTACATCGTAACTGCCTTTATGATTTTCTAGAAAGACTGACATTGGTACAAGTCTACCTCCCTCTTCTTTATTTTCTAGCATTCTTTTGATTACTCCCTCTGTCCATGATTCTTCTGGTGTTCTGTATACATAGACAATATGTGGATTTGCTCCAGCGTCTAGAGCCTCTTGGATTCTTGCTTCTGCTGATTTTATTGAAGATAGATTCCCATCTAGGATAGCTGAAGCATCTTTGATTTCGTTCGGTAGGATATTTTTAACCGCTGAAGTTTTACCTGTACCAGAGCCTCCCGCGTAAATTAGCACATCTTTTCCTTTGCTTTTTGTAAGTAGATTTTTCCAGGCATCTTTAGCTACTGCACTTGAAGCCTCTTGAACCGCAGCTGCATTACTGCCCTTATACCCAACATCTTTAAAGAATTTTCTAGCCTCATCTGTATTTACAACTTTCCCATTTGTTTTTAGGTAATCTTGGGTCAATGTTTCTTTGTTGTCTAAATATTTTTCAATAGATTTTTCTTGGATTGTAGCATTTTCACCTGTTAAAGTTTTATCTCTTGGGAAGTTGTCAGGAGTTGCGTTTTTTTTTACTTGTGGTACAGTTCCTTTCATGTTAACTTTACTTACTATAGCCTTTTTACTCTTTGTAGTATTTTTAATTAGAGATGAATTAGGTAGGTCTGATTTCTGAAAACTCTGATTAATTAATTTCATCAACTCATCATCTGAGTTTGTTTTTAGTGCTTTTTCTACTACGTCTAAGTTTCCTCTCAAGGCATCTTCTATATCTAAAGCGTTCATGGTTTTATAACCTGCTCCTCTAGGGAGTAACCCACCAACTACCCCTCTTATTGTACCTGCTGAAAGCAAGTCTAGGGCTTTGAAAGCATTATGTGTAAGGTTTTCTAATAAACCTCTATCTTGTATCTTTTGTTTTAATTTGTTCACTGCTTCTACATTCTTTTCTACAAGTTTTTGAGTATCATAAAGAGCAGATAATTGAGAGTCTATATTCTTTGCTTCTGCACCTCCTATACCTTGTCTGGCTACTTGTTTTAATCCTGTTCTAATATTTTCAAAGGCCTGTGCGTTCACACTTGTTAGTGGGTCTCCCATTTTACTAAAGGCTTTTCTACCAAACTCTTGCCCATAAATACGAGAGATGTCATTCACCTCTTTTCTAGTTAATCCTTGAGATGTTGCTTTTGAGATTATTTCTTCTAGGTCTGCTTTTGCTACGTCATCACCAGTTGTCTTGTACAGTTCATTGAGATTGTCTAAAGCCCTTGAAACAAAGTCTGTTTTAATTTCTTTACCTGCTTTAGTTTTTTGAGATAAGGCTAGATCCCCCAGAGTATACACCCCAGTATCTTTTAAGAGTTCGTCATCTACTTGTTTTGCTAACGTAGGGATAGTACTGTCTACTTTTCCTAATAGGTCATCAAAGGTTTTTACTTTAGAGGTGTCTATTATAGATAGTGCTTTTGCTACTGGTTTAATGTCTTCTGTGGCTCCTTGTGCAATTTGACCGATGGCTCTTGTGGGAGTTACTGGTTTTGGCGTTACTCTTGAGAGAAGTCCGTCTGTTATTGATTTTGCACCTGAAGAAATAACTTCCCCTGCTTTAGGTAGGGTCTCTGCTGTTTTAACTGCTGCATTTTTTGCAATACTTGAGGCTTTCCCTAGTGGGAGTAATGTCGCAATATTAACTACTGCTTCTAGATTCCCTGCGGCTTCTGGGTTCTTTTGTTTCCAGGCTGCATAACCTTCTGCGTTTTCTTGGGCTAGTTTTAGACCCTCTTGGCCTACTGTTGTTTGTAAAATTGATTTCCCTGCATCACTGATTACATTTCCTGTTACATCGTCTATTGCACCTGCCACCGCTCCTACCCCTGCACCAACTACGTCCCCTACAGCCCCAGCCATTTGCCCAAGTCCTTGTGTTCCCCTTGAAAGGGGATTTATTTTTGTATTCTTTGCTATCTCTAGCATATTAGAGCCTCTTTTAGAGAGGTCGTTTAACAAACCTTTTTCTTCTGGTTTAGGTTGGTCGTTATAGCCTTGAATTGTGTAGCCTTTTGCTACCAGACCATCGAGAAAAGCTTTCCCTTCTTCTTTTTTTATTGCAAGTCCGTCTATAAGGGCTTGTGTTTTTTCTTTTGATAAGTAGTTATTGTTTTGCATATTAATTATTTAAATTGAAAGCCACCCAAGTTATTCTCTGGTTGGTTTAATATTTGAACGGCTGTATCTATTTTAGAATCTAAATTATTGCCTGTCTTTTTAAGTTTAGATTTCTCTAGCCCGCTTTTTATAGTTAGTAAGTCTGCTTTAAAACCAGACTCCGAACCTGAGAACCCTATGATCTGGCCTGATTCATCTTTAAGAACCTTAGAGGCCACTCTACTCGCAGCATTTGCTACAGCATTTAATTCTGCCTCTGACAAGGCTCCAAAAGTAACCCCTTTAGCCTTAGCATCTGCGAGTGATTGTAGGGTTTGGTTAGACACAAGGTTTCTGGCTATCGCAAGGGCATCACCTTTCGCCCCTGTTAGTCTCCCACCTACTCCTAAAAGACCTCCTTGAGAGAGTCCTGAGATAACTTTGTAATTATACCCACTTCCGCCTACAAGGTCATTAATGTTTTTGATTTGCTCGTCTATCCCTGCAACTTGAGCATCATCCATAGGTAATACTCTCTTCCCTCCTTGAGCCGCAATAAGTTTAGATAGTTCATTCTTTGTCGCCTCGGCTGTTTTTGAACTTCCGATCTTAGTGTAAATATCCTCTAATGACATAGCCCCTGAGTTATATTGTGCTAACCATGATTCTGCTACTGATTGCCCTGGAGTTGTGACTAAGCCACTACTAGAACCACCCTCCCCACTACCTCCACTTGTTTTTTTATAATAGTCAGCTATTTTTGTTTTGGTTGACCAGTAGTCCCCTGCCCATGCTCCTAGAATAATAGCGGCTTCTGATGGAGTAGCGGCTTTTTTTGCTTTCTCTACTAAGTCAGATGGGGCTTGTTGTGAGGCAGCACTAATTACCATATTCTGTATATCTAATTCGTTTTTCTTTCTCTCGGCTACTTGTGCTTCCTCATACTTTAATCTTTGAGTAGTAGTCTCAGCTAATTTCTTTTCTGCTGGAGTTAGGTCAAAATCTTTAATTGATTCTAGGTTTGTGAGTTTTGCTTTTATGTCTGCTTCCATTTGGTCGTATTTAGCATTTACGATCATGTCAGCATAATTCTTTGCTTTATCATAGTCAGCAGTTGCAATAGCCGCTTGTTGTCCAAGGGAAAGGGCTTTAAGAGCATTATCTCTTAACCTAGCACTGGCAATCACTTCTTGTCCTGCTAGAGTCCCTCTACCTGCATATTCATTTTGCACTTGGATAGGGATTGCTTTTGATTCATTTAAAAGACCTGTTGCTTGGGCATTAATATCTTTAATTTGGTTATAGGCTTTGGTTACTCCTTGTTCATTATATATTTTTTGTGTATCAGCGCCTTTCCCTCCCAAGAGAGATTGTAGGTTTGCTATATTTGAGGATTCTGTCTTAGCCTCATTTCTAGTTGCATCTACTTTGGCTTGTTCTGTACTTTGAGCATTAGTTAAATCAGCCAAGGTAGTGGCGATGGTTGATGCATAGTCTGGTGTATTTGGAGTAGCCAAAGGTACGATTTCTGGTGTTTTTAGACTATCTGAGGTGATTGTAGTTGCCGTTTGGTTTGTTGGCACTACATTTGTAGGTGCTGAGGTAGGCACAAAAGACTGTGTATTTGGGTCAAATTTATTCGCTGTTACCGTTACGCTAGGAGTTGCCATATTCTTGTTTTAGTATAATACTTATATTGTTTATTGTCTAATATTCTAGCCTGTTAAGCCTAGATTTTGTAGTACTGCTATGATCGAAGTGATTGCACTTCTTGATTGAGAGTCGATTGTTGCTCCTCCACTTGGTGCTGAAATACCACCTTGTTGAGTAATTGGAGTAGCCCCATAAAAACCAAGTTTTTGAGAACTTGATGTACCTATTTTAGTTCCTGTTGTTGTCCCTAGAGGAAGGTTCGCCCCATCACCAAAAGCAAAACCATTTTTAAATACAACTCTTTGTAAGAAAACATATTCACCAGAAAGGTTATTTTTATAAAACTCACCTTTTAAATTACTTATATCTTTAGATAGTTTATTTACCTGCTCTATCAGTACTTTATTTTGTTCTTGTAATAATCTTACTTGTTCTTGTGTGTTCATATGTTTATTTTATTCTTATCATATTTTTTATGACATTTAACACAGAGTCTTTTCCAGTCGTTTTTATCCCTTAAATAATTACCACTAACATTTGCCCAGTGGTATTGTCTGTGACCTAAATTCGTATTTCTGCAAAACTCACACAAGTGAGGTTGCCCCATCAATTTATCCGCCCACATATGTATGGCTCGATATTTAGGTTTTTCTTTATACATATAATGTTCTTGACCTGACACAGACCAAGACTTAGTGCTTTTACCTAATTTAGCGGCACTTATTTTTTGTTTGGTTTTATTTGACATTTGCATATTATTCATTAATAGAGTTAATTACATCATATTTATATGAAAATTCACTAATGTCTGGTTCTCCTGTGGCTACAGTTTGAGAGGCCACATGTAATCTAAATTGAAATTCTCTCCCTGTTTTAAAAGGTTTTCCATCTGCCTCTCTAGTTGCTTCTTTGGTTGTATTTGCTCCTAAGGTTTCTGAGATGATATTAACAAAGTCACTTCCATCAACTGAATAGCTAATTGTAAATACGCCTCCTGCTGTAGAGGTAAGTGAAATGCCTTTTAACTTCTTTTTCTTATCTCTATCTTCTACTAACATTTTAGGATTAATTAAAGTATCTAAAGTTGCTTGTTCATAGAAAGGAGAATCGGCTACGGCATTGGTTCTATAAAATGAACCTGAATCAAACCCCACATACAAGTAATCGCCTACAAAATCAAAACCATTTATATTATCTATATCGGTAGACCCATTAACATATCTGTCTGGTGTCATATACCACTCTCCATTTCTATTCTTCCCTGCTACCCAGATTTGGTTAAGTAGTTCTCCTCCTACTGGAAATTCGGCTGAGAAATATAACTCTTCTCCTTTCTTGGCTTTGAAAATATTTACCCTTAGTTGGGTTGTCCCCTCTCCTGTAAGGGAGTATTCTGACCCTGTTATACTCTTAACTAATTCTGGGCTACCTCCGTTATATGTGTATAAACGTATTTGCTTTTTAATTGTATATTCTGAACTTGAGATTAAAACACCTACTAACCCCCCACCTATATTCTCTAAGACTTTTAAATCCCCTTCACCAAAATCTACAATTTCTGATACAGTTGTATCCGATGTATTCATATTCCAAAGAAAAACTCTTGATCTCCCTCCTGCGTTTCTAGGTGATGTGGCTATTGCTAAATAGTTTCCATAAGCAGTTAAAGAGGTAACCCAACAGTCTGTAGGTAAATACCCCCAAGTACTAAAACCACTACCTGTATTTATACCAATAACATTCCCTGCCGCACAATAAAGATTATCGGTAAGAGGATGTCTAAAAGGCTTAGGAATATTAGGTACAGAGATATTAGTAGGGTAAGCAGAGATTGTGCCTACTGTGGCAAAGGTTGTGGCTGCTCCGTCATAAGAATACATCTTTACATCACTTGAACTATACCCCATGCAGATTAATTTATTTTTATACTCTATAAAAGTACCAAAGGCCACCTTGTACCCTGTTGTTGTTGGGTCTCCACTTGAATACCCCACTACACTTGAAGTTAAAGAAGCATCTGACTTTCCATAAAACCGTGGGTAATAGTTTGTTGAGTCACTTGCACCTAGAAAGGCAAGCCTTTGAATACCATTTGAGAGGGTGGTTATAACGGCTCCACTTGAGTAAGTGTTTCCATTCTGTCCTTGTGACAGGACTCCATTATAAGGCACTATTTTATTAGGATAAGACTTTATATCAAAGTTTTTAGACTTAGCAAAGGTGTTTGTTTTAAACTCTCTTATATCCTCTCCTAGTCCTCCTGAAAAATCGTTTATTATTACTTTTGTCATATTTAACTATTATTCGTATTGGTTATAAACGTTTGTTTGAGTTGTTTGTCATAATTTAGATACATGTTTCTTACCGAGTAGATAGCCGTTCCATAAATAAATGCTATCTTCCCGTAGATTTGTATTAGGTCGCCAGTTTCAACAGTGAATGATTCAGTGAAGGTATTTTGTGTTGTCCTTTCTGTACCCACAGCCGCTCCGTTTATGTATACTCTCGAATATTGGGTCGACTCACCTCCTCCAGAGTCAAACGTTGAAGTAAACACTACATTAACCGTCCCCCCCACATCATTATAAAGTATTTCTTTCATTAAGGTGTATGCGACTGGAGTACTCGGGCCATACTGTACCGTCGCTGTATTGCTTGTTCTTGTATTCCCAGAGGCAACAGCTTCTGTTATTGTTGAATTTGTAGACAAAGGAGAGAGACTTACTAGTTGCATATCTGCACCGTCGTACACAACCTCAACTATTTGGTTAGCTAGTATTTGTCCTGTATAAAGGCTAGATGTCCCAAGTTTAATTGTTTTTGCCCCAAGAGAGTTCACATTCAAAGTACAAGAGCCAGTGTTGGCTGTACCTGCCTTAAAAGTGAACCTGTCGCCTGTTGTATAGGCGGTTGGTACTGGGGTAATGGTGATGGCATAAGCATCTGTCCCAGACGCGTCGGCTGCATAGTCGTGTGTTCTTACCGTGGTAATGTTAGACGAGGTAATGGCCAGTCTCGCCCCTGTTGCCCCTATCGCTGTTCTACCTTCTACTTCTGCTTGTGTTGCCTCTTCATATATACCTGCAACTGTAGTAGACCCATTGTTTGTTACTGTTTCTGTTTCCCATGCAGGTAAACTGCTTGTTACTTTTAATACTTTTCCGTTACTGCCCACTCCTAGTCTTTTTACTTTCCCATCTGAACCTCTATAAAACAAGTCTCCTGTAGCATCACTGCCTAGAGTTAAACTAGGTGTAGTTAATTCTCCGTCTACATTTGGTACTGCTTTATCTGAACCTGTTATATCACTAAGTTTATAATCTAATGAGTCTGTGTCTGCTGATCCGTCTATTCCTACTTTTGCCTCTATTGCTTCGATGGCATCTTGAATATTTTGGTGTGCAGTTACGTGGTTTACAGATAGTTTAGTATTAGCACTTTCTACTGGGATAGTGGTTGAGTTGTCTAATGCTGCTGGATAGTTTGTTGCCATATTATGCGTTTGTTTTAGTTTTATTTGTTGGTGTTATGCTCGACTTTATTTTATTAGTCATTACTTCTACCTCTCCCCACCCCCAGAAGGAGTCACCCCACGCTGCCAAGAGGTCTCCCCACTCTGCGCCTATTCCTTTGTTTGGATTAGAGGGAGTTATATTTGTTTTGGTTTTGTTGGTGACTGTCATTTTAGATTGCGTTTATGGGTTCTGGTGACATTATATTTCTTTCCCCTTTATTTCTCTCTGCATAATAATGCTTAATATTTTCTTCCATTCTTAGCATTTCATTACCGAGACTTACGGCTTGTTTTAAACCGTTAGTTAAACTGTAAAAGTAGGCTGGTCTAATAGCCAGATATTCATGAAACATTTCTGGTATACCTGCTTTCTTAGTAGTATCACTAGTGGTAAATCTAGTTGGCATTCTTGAGACATACATCTCTGCGCCCTCATCTGAGTTATAGTTTGGTGTTGGATAAAGGATAATTCCATTAGAGGTGATGTCATAGTATTCTGGCACTCCTGTAATATCTTGGAATTGTGATATATCAAACTCTCTTCTGTCTATTTGGGTTGGTTCAAAGAACTTTCCATTTGCATCTTTTATTCTTAACTTATGCAACTCTATCATTTGATTGCTTGGTGTTGAACCGTCTCTATCAAAAGCATAGTTGTCTTGGCCACTTCCTAGGTCAAAAGTTACGATAGGGTAATCAGTTTGGTTAGTATCATCTACTTGCCATCTCCCACAAGCACGAATAGCCAAACTCATATAATAAGAGAAGGCATTATTAATATCTCTAGTTTTGGTTGCTAGAGGATAAGAAGAGTCTGTTGCTGACTGGGTAGTAGTTAGATCTTCGAGAAGTTCTACTAGCCCTGTTCTATTTGTGGTATCTGAGAATTGCATATTATTTAGGTTAATTAACCTATTATAGCCCCCAATTACTTAGAGGCTATATAGGACAACTAGTCTGGGATTACGGCTGTTACGTAAGCACCAATTGCTGTTCTTCCTTCCATCATCCAACCGATAGTATTATCTATCTTTGTTACAGTATAGATATTTTCCGCAGTTAATAGAGCTTCCTTAGTTCCATCGCAATCCTCAGAGTTAATTTCCTCTGCTGATGTTGCTGGGGTTCTAAGTTCACTGTTTGCTGCACCCGCTATGATTGTAATGGTGTGTCCACTTGGAACACTAGCTACTGAAGGAAGCACTGTAAAGTCATTCACATCTGTCGTATTAGCTGCCAATCTCACAGATTTTACACCTGGTGCGATTGAGTTTGCTAGCGTTTGAGTTGCTGCTGGACTGATAGTTACTGCTTCTAGAAAGAGACCGTCGAATTTTGGGTTTTTCCCATTTACTCCTGCCATAGTTTTGTTTAGTTTATGTTATTTCTAATAATTAGTTCCTAAACAAAGTATTATGCAACTAGGATGTCGAATAGAACTGGAGCTACTTTAGCCCAAGCTTTGAATTTGAAGTCAACACGTGAGTTGATTCCAAGTCCTGAAATTTGTCCACCAGATACTACTGGGTCTTCGATTTCATTAACTTTACCGTAAGTTGATTTACAGATTCCTAGGTGTAGAACTTTTTTAACTCCACCGAACAAGTGACCAGAAGCCAATTTGTTAGATGAATAGTGTTCAACTCCCATGAATTTAAATCCTTGGTTAGTTCCGTCTTTCAAAGCACCGTCTGCTGTAGAGAATCCGTTTGCTTGTGCATATGCTTCTACTTTCTCGAAATCTGCTGGTCTCCATACGATGAAGGCACCATTTCTTTCAAGCATAGAGTCACCATTAGCCTCACGAACCTCTCTTTTGATACCACGGATGATGTCATCCACGTTAGATTCAGATACTGTAATGTTTCCTGCTGCACCACCAATTGAAGCGTTATCAAAGTCTGTATATTCTGCATGGTTAGCATACATAGCAGTTTCGATAGCCTCATTCAACACGATACCTTGGTTATCAGCAAGTTCCATCCATCCTGCAAAAGTCTTTTGAGCAAGGTCTGCACGGTCGATGTATTGAGCTGCAATCTTATAAGTGTTGATTGTGATTGTGTCGTCAGTAGTTGTAACTGCTTCAGGAGTGTAGGCTGTGCCACGAGTTCCTGAGTTAGCTGTTACGTCTGTTAAGTAAGGATTGTGTAGTACTTGTGTATCAGTATATTCAACCTTCGCTAGTTCCTTCCATTTGTTGTTCTCTGAAAGTCTGTCTTGTAGAGTAGTTAGATACTCATTTTTGTAAATTATTGCGATATAGTTTAGTTTGTGCCAAGTATATCATTGCAATTAAATATGTTATGTTAGGGTCAATAGTTTTTGAAAAGTTGGAATTAAATCTTTTTCTTCTTTGACCTTTAAAGGGTGATGGTGGTGGCATAGTGTAATACCATTATTTACATCATACCTAAGTTCTGGGTAATCCTTCCAACGTAATATGTGGTGGGCTTCTATTTTACCATTACATTCAGCATTGTTAATTTTACATTTATAACCATCTCGGTTATATACATTTTTTCTCCATTGCTTATATTCTGGGTCGTGAAAGTTCCGATTATGTCTACCTACTATTTTTGTCCTGTCAGAAATCCATCTTTGATGTTTTTCTCCAGTCCTAGAACTAACAGATAGTCTTTGTTTTTCACTTCCCTTCTTACCAAGTCTACCTCTTTTGAGGGAATTAGAGCAGGAGTATGAACAAAATCTTACTTTGTTGTAGTTCGCATAGTTGGCTATATATTCTTTTTTACAAAGTTCACATGTTTTATATCTGACTATTTTAACTCCATTTTTAGAGCCTTTTGGTCTTCCCATATTAACCCCATTATAACATATTTAATTGTCAATGAACTTTCCTGCACACCTGTTTAATTAGTTATTAATTCTTCTAATGACAGGCAACTTACGTTTACGCAAAAGGGTTTACTGATGAGGAGTTTTTCCATTTAGCCTTTACTACTTTAGATCGTAGTTCTCGGTCTTCTGGGAGTTCACCTTTGGCTACCCAATATTCAACTGAATCTCTACTTGTATTATTAGAGCGTTTTGATGATGTTGGTATAGCACTGGCTGTCTTCTTAGCTTCTCGCAGTTCTTCTAGTTCTTTAGTGAAGTATTTACTTTCTAGGACTTGGTCGAGGTTTTTACCTGTATCTTTCATGATCTCTTTTACAAGACTCATTTCGTCCGACGATTTCACTCCATTTGCAACTAGGAAAGCCTTTTGTCCGTAATCAAAGTCACCTGTCTTGCTTGGTGCTTTTGCAGTAGAATCATTATCATTTCTTGATAATTTCTTTTCGGCTCTTTTTAAACGGCCTTCTAGTTCTCTTGCTCTTGCTTGCCAATCAGTAGTATCTTCTGTTTGAGTTTCCTCAGTCTCAGTTGATTCTACTCCTTCTTGGTTGTTAGTGTCTTCTGTTGAGACAACCTCCTCGTTTGTTTCATTATTCATAATTAATGATAATTAGTTTTAGTCATTCATTTGGGAATGATACCATTTTTAATGTTACTTTATTTTGGTAGTATAACCATGTGAGGACATTTACCGTAAAAACCTTTTGCTAAGTTACAATTGTGACATAATATCTGGAAACCTTCTGGAAAATTGTTTCTTACTACCCATTGGTAGATAGTTCCACCATTCCGTTTTGTCCCTACTTCTTGTCTGTGTTTATTGCCTTTGCCGTTTATATGGTCAAGTCCCAGAAATTCATAAGTCATTTCGCCACAACACGCACATCTAGGTGGTGTACCTCCGTAATGATTCAAACATTTTATCCTGAAATTCTTTCGATAATCTGGATTCTTCTTTGTCCATTCTTTTTGGTATGCTACCCTTTCCGCACGATATTTTTCTAACCCGTTCTTTTTCCTATACTCTTTTTGTTTTATCTTTTGTATTTCCGTAAGAGCCATACGTATATGTTTTTATTCATTTTAAATTGAAATGATAACTTTTTTTGCCTCTTTTGATTGGAGAGATACCTTTTATAATGTAAGTATAATACTTACGTGTAGATTGTCAAATAATTAGTCTAATACAAACGTTACATCTGCCGTTCCTCCTACTGTTACATATAATCCATTATCGAAAGTACAGTTGTAGAATGGAATAAATCTATCCCCTACTGTTGTAACCGCCGCTAGAGTAATTGTGTTAGCCAAAACACGTCCTGTCCCACCTGAACCTGATGCCATTGTTGTTCCACCCCAAGCATAGTTTGCTAGGGTTTCAGTTGTAGCGATTGAGTTACCAGCTGTACCTAATACTCTTGCCTCAATAACTTGTGAGTCGTTAGCATTGGTAGTTGCACGTACTTGGTAATTTATTGTTGTACCTGTAGAGTATTGAGTTCCAGCTGTTCCCGAAGCATTGATAGCCAATTTTACGTTGTCTAAGAATACTGCCTCTGATGTTACCCAAAGTATCTGGTCTGCTATTGCATCAGCACCTAGAGTCTCTGAAAGCTCAATCACTGCCATATAGGTTCTAGTTCCTATAGTGAAAGTTGCCCCTGCTGTTGTAATACCAGCATCTGAGTTACCCGTTCCTCCACCTAAGGTAGTGTCTGCCCAAGCAGTGTTAGCTAGAGTAGTTGTAGTTGCCGTTGTGTTAGGTGTAAGACCAGGAGTTCTTGCTCTAATTGTTTGCACGGTATCCGTGTTAGTTGTAGCTACGACTGTAGGATGTGCGACTGTCCCTGTAGAATATTCAGTTCCAGCTGTTCCTGTTAGATTAATAGCTGCCTTGAGGTTATCTAACATTGTAGCTTCACTTGCCCCTTTAAGAACCTGGTAAGCTACGGCACTTGCCCCGTAAGTTTCTGATAAAGCATCCACGATTGTATAAACTGTAGTTCCTATAGTTACTGTAGCTGCACCAGTTGTAACACCAGCGTCAGACGCACCAGTCCCACCTCCAAGAGTAGTGTCAGGCCATGAACCATTGGTAAATGTTTCTGTGGTGGCTACTGTATTTAAAGATGTCCCTGGAACACGACCTCGAACAGTTAAGGTTGTCGCATCTGATGATACTGCAACTACTGATGGATGTGCTGCAGTTCCGTAACCAAAAGCAGTTCCAGCGTTCCCAGAAGTTGCATTAATAGCAAGTTTTAAGTTCGCCAAAAAAGCTTCTGCATTTGCACCCATGTAAACCTGATAAGCTGCTGTTGGTAAAGAAGCTGTTGCTGTATAAACAGTTGAGCCAATAGTGATAGTCTGAGTATCAACTACCACTCCAGAAGAAGTGAATACTGATACTGCATGAGTTCCTGCTACGGCTGCACCTGATGAAACAATTTCTGATGTAGCATGAGTAGCTGCCACCAATGCACCAGTAGACGTTAATGTTGCTACTGCTGGAGCAGAAGGTGTTAGACTATCATATAGTTTAAGAGTTCCTGACGTATGGGAGTTCACAATTATTCCTTTAAGTTTCCCAAAACTTGACTTTATTATTCCACTGTCGGTGGTATTGTAGTATGATGACATATTGTTTTGTTAAACTCTAACTTAGACTAAATTGCTTCGTTAGAGGTTATTTCTTCTTTTAATTCCACTGGTTTGATACTTTCTAATCTTTTAATTCCCGCCTCAAGTAACATTACACCTTGTGCTAAACCTCTTAAGTCCTGTCCAAGTTCTGCGTCACTCATAGTTCCTTCTCCTCTAACTGTTTTCATAACCATCATTAAGGCTGAATTAGTCATTGGGTTAGCATCTACTCCTTGTCTAAGTGTCCCGTTAGAATAAATAGCAGAAAGCAATACTTTTCTTACTGCCTCCACCATTTCTTTGTCTCCGATAAATTGAGATATTTTAGTTATCTCTAAGTCTGTTAAGTTATACATATTTTATATTAATTATTCTCCACCGCAGGTTGTTCTGGGGCTGGAGTTGGTTGTGCTGGTAATTCTTTAGTAATTTGAGAAAAGTCTATTGCTGACATTCCTGACTCTTCTAGTAATTGGTTAAACGCTTTTCCTAATCCTGGTATTTGTTTAAAGGCTTCTGGGGATGCAATAATTTGTTTTACTATATTAGTAATCTTATCAGCATTCTGTGCCATGTATCTTTGTTTACCTTTTATGTTTACATATACGTCCATTGGTATTTCATCTAGTTCCCCTTGAATGATTTCAAAGAACTTTCTATTCCCTTCCTTCATGAACTGCTCTCTATATGTTTGAGTAAGCGCTTTTCTGTCAGCCTCTGTTACTAATCTACCATTAAGTACTGCGTTTTTTATTTGTTCCTCTGCTTTATTAGTAGCAATTTGGTCTACTATCTCTTGCATTTCATCTAGTGAGAGTATTTCTGAAAACTTATCCCCTGAATTTAAATCTGCTACGAGGTCGTTCAATATCCAATCTCTGTATAGAATATCCGCAACGAAGGTTGCTATTTTACCTTGTCTATATTCATGTATCCCTTGTCCTTGTTGTAGTACTGTTTGCGTTGTGCCTAGTGGTGTACCTGATACTGGATTCTGTCCAAGAGAAGCGTCACTTGCTGAACCGACTATTCTTGCCTGATTTGTAAGCATTGCCTGGTCATTAGTAAAGGCATTTAGGTTTTGTAGGGTTCCATCTACCTTACCTAGTTGTTTACCTGACTCTATTTTAAGAATGGTATTCTCTGGTAAAGTTGAGAGTTTTTGATTGCCAAACTCTTCACTGTCTGTATAGAAAACATTAATTGCTGAGGCCAGTAGTTTTTGAATTCTTTGAGCAGAGTAATTCATCCATACTTGTGGTTCAAAAAGAGATTCTACTATTGATTTACCACAGGCTCTACCTTGAGAACGTATTCTATCTACCTTGAGAGTTTTAAATACGGCATCTTTCCCTTCAAAGATTGATTTTTCCTTACCACTGTATAGTGTCACTCCGTTTCTTTCTCCGTCCTTGCCTTTATAAAAAGCGACTATGTGCAATTGTGGCACATACTTATCTGGGTTACCTCCCTCTTTAAGCCAGTCTTCTGGTAGAAATCCATGTAATTCATATACTTCTATGTATTTACCTGGAGTTTGTACAGGTTTTCCTGTATTAGTCATACTAGATGACTTCTCGGCTTTGGCCATTGTAACTACATAGTCGATAGCATCAGCATCCCACTTATCTTTAAAGTCCATCATTTGAGATACCGTATATTGGTGTTTTAAACAAAGAGCGCCACTTTGAATATCTGTCTGGTCACAAAACGCAATACTTTGTAGTGGTACAACCTCTGGTTTATTTCCCTTGGCTTTCTTTACCACTACTAGATCATAGATAACTGAACTCTCTACTATATCATCTATAAAAGTGTCTATTTCATTCTTTCTCGCCCACTGTGGGTGTCTTTTTTTAATGATGAATGATTTATAGTTTTTTACTGCATCATTTACAAATGGTACTATATCTTTAACGTCAAACCCTTCTGTTCTAAAGGCTACATTTATAATGGGGGTTACTATATCATCATATCTTCTTAGCCCGTCATTTTTACCTGAGTGATAATAAGCATTGGCTACGTTATAGCATCTCTCGATATGTTCTGACATATTCCAGTCCTTTGAGTCGGTTAAAGGTACTCTTACTGTTTTAAAAGCCGTCTCCTCACTTTTTATAAAGTCATATACATTGTTGTTCATATTATTTAAAACTTAATTTGTTTAATAAAACCTTGAGGAATAATCTGTTTCTAAAGAATTGTTTTGCTTTAAAACCGATTAGCATTTTCTCGGCCTTCTTCCCTTCTTTTTCTACAGTTAGAATAACCTTTGTTTTAAGAAAGGCTGGGGCTTGAGAAGTAATAAAACTTGCTAAATCATCTGTTTTAGTTTCAAAAACTTGGTCATTCATTTTAAGTGTAACTTTAAATGTAGGTTCTTTGACTTCCTCTTTTACTACCTTACTCAGTTTAGGTTTTGGCATTTATTGTTAGTATATATCATCTAGGGTTAGTGTCAAATATTATATAGCAGAATTAGTCTCTGGTTGAAAACCTCCCATTCCAAGTGTGTAGATTTTTCTATGTGGTGCTCTTGCATTATGGACTTGGTAAGAAAGTGAGTCGAGTACATCATCATGTTGTCCATGAGGAAAAGTTCTCATCTCGTCTATCAACTCTGAATTATCTCCAACTAAGAAAATACTGCGACTATCCCATCTAGGGATTAAACCTCTTATTCTCTCGGCTTTAGCAATCCCCTTATGTTTTAAAGGAGTGATAGTAAAGAATAATTGTTGTTTTCTCATTTCATCCTCTAGGAAGGGTTGTATGGCCATTGTGAATGCTACTTCTTCCATACCGATAAAGTTAGGTTTATAGGTTTTATGAAGATAAAATAAATGGTCTATAAGGTCTTTACTGTTAAACTTCATTCTATAGGTTTTTAAATACCACTTGTTTTCTTTATCTACCCAGTTGATTGTTATACCTGTATAGTCAGCACTAGCCTTCTCTGAGATGGCAGGGTCGATAGTCACATAGCATGAGGTATCTTTATTTCTTACGTCTTCCATGACTACATGTTGGATAAAGTCTTTTTTAAACTCACTCATAGCGTCGTCTACTGGTTGGTTCATAAACTCATAAGAGAACACGTACGAACCAAATTGTCTTTGCATACTCTCTATACTTTTCTTTCCAGTCTCCTCTGCTTCCTTGTCTGTGAGGCAATATTTGCTACCCCACACTGGCTTTCCATCAATTACTATAGGTATATTTCTGAGTCTTATCTTTTCGTCTTTCTTTGACCTGTCTATGAGGAATTGTACATTCCCATGCTCTGATAGATAGTTGGCTAGGTAGACAATAACCCCATTCTCAGCTAGACCTCCCATGGCCTCGGTTATATGATCACGTATTTGTTTAGTGTGGGCTACTGACTCTTTAGTTCTATTGTTTTCAAAGTCGTCTAAGAGTAAGAAGTCTGGTCTTTTGTTTAAGTGTAAACGTCCACGAACTGACTCCCCTGTTGAGTGAGCCTCTACACGTATTCCATTCTCAGTAATAAAGTTGTTGATTCTGTTTTGTTTAACATCTTCTATCCCTCTAGATTTACTGAATAGAAGGCCAAAATCTGCCCGTAGGCGCGTGTTGTTGGTTAATTCATAGGCTATATCGAATAGTATTCTTTCGGCGTTCTCTTTATCAAAGGAGTCTATGTTTACATATTCTCTTTTCTTAAAGGTGATTAACCAGAGTAGGTATAATTTAGCATAGGTAGTTTTACCTCCTTCACGGAAAGTAATTAGAAGTAATTCTCTTATCTTACAGTCTGTTATATCTTCAAAGTCTTTTATAAAATCTTTCTGATAATCTGCTAGGGCATATTTAAAGTAATGCTGGAAGTAGTATATTACAAATAAACCAAAAGAGAGAGAGGCTAAATACATTCTCTCTTCTCTTGTGCCTTCTATCATTTTATTTAAGGCTTCTTCTGTCATGCGTTAATTCTAGCCTCTGCTATCTTGCAATATTCTTCATCTCTTTCTATACCTATAAAGTTTCTGTTTAAGTTTTTACAAGCTATCCCAGTAGTTCCTGAACCAGTAAAAGGGTCTAGTACTGTGTGTCCTTCTTTACTTACTAGTTTTACTAGATATTCCATAAGTTTTAGAGGCTTTACAGTTGGATGGTTGTTATCAGTTCCCCTTTCACTCTTACTAGCTTTAGCACAATAAAAAAATCTAGCTGCACTTCCTGAGTCACCATACTCTGTATTTAATCTTCCATCTGGTTCACTACTCATTTTCCAACTTGTTGTCTTTCTAATTGCCCCCGTTCCACTTTTTGTCTCTGGAAACAATCCTAATACTTCATCACTACCATCATGTATTAGATTAGCTGGGAAACGACCAGTAGCTGTTGTGTGTTCTCTTTCATTAGCGGGTTGATTTGCACCATTACCAAAGTTACCACTTTTAGTGGCACCATTTATTGAATAAGTACGTTCTTCCGTTCCCACTCTACACCCATCTATATTTATTCCACCTACACCCCATTTAAGACAGTTTTCTGCTACTGTTTTTTCACTTAATGGTTTTCTTGCTACTGTGATAGGTTCTAGTGCTGGTTTTAAAGAAGTTCCCCAGCCATCAAAATCATTCTGTGCTTTATAAGCTCTATCACATTGACAAGGATTTCCACTTGAAATTGCTTTTAAGCAAATAGCACATCTACGATTTTTAGATATTGCACCAACTTCTGTAGCTTCCTGCATAGGCAATGTAGGCAAGCCTTCTACTTCAATTCCATTTATTTTGTCTATCGCCTTACCTATATTCAAACTCTTAGGAAATCCACTACCATATATCCAGGCAATCATATCCCTAATCTCAAATCCTGCATCTTCTATTCTTACAGCCATTCTGTGTTGAGTTCTAGTACCAGCAAAGGCTAGTAAATATCCTCCTGGTTTCAAGACTCTTAAACATTCTTTCCATATCTCTGTACTAGGTACATCATAGTCCCATTTCTTACCCATGAAAGATAATCCATAAGGAGGATCAGTTACAATAGAGTCTATTGAGTTCTCTGGTAATTCTTTTAATGCTTCTAGGCAGTCTTTATTTATTATCATGTCTATTTGATTAGTTTTCTTAACCCTTCTTTCTCTTCTTCTGTAAGAGTGTTTATAGTTATCTCTCCTTTAATATTTATATCTTGTTTATCTCCAAAGACCTCTCGGTTAATTCCTTTTTGTACCATCTCTGTTGCTTTCCATTGTAAGTTCTTTGCTCCTTTCTCTGGGTCATCTAGTAAACCATCTAGTGCCATTTCTAGGTTTTTATTGGCTTTGTTTAGAAGTGTGGTCTTATTGATATTTTCTGATAGCCAGTCTGGCATTTGGAAGGTTATTGTTTTGGCGTACTCTTCCTTATATCCAGCTTTTAATCCGCTCTGTAAAGCATTGCTAAAAGTTTCTGACTTTGGGTCTAGGTAGTATTTTAGGAATAGTTGTTGTTGTGGTGTTAAGTCCATAATTCCCTGTGTAAATGTTATATTTAGTTTACTACGGTTTAGTTATGTTTGTCAACTATCTCCCCCAAGAATAGATACTTTCTTCTTTCTTTTGTTTAGTTAACCACTCTATTATAACTTCTGTCTCTCCATTAATTATCTCACTGCCTTTAATTAGAATAGGAAAGCCTAGAGGTCGGTCATTGTCTATGAGCATCTGTCTATATACGTCTAGATCAGCAGGGTTTTCTACATAGACCTCTTCATAAGAAGAACTATTACCCTTTAGGTATTCTTTAATATTTACACATCTTGGACAACCTGCTTTAGTTATTAATTTCATATATTATTTTGTCTAATTGTTCGTATAATTTGTGTTGTTCACCTGTTGCTACTTCGATTGTATAATCTGGCATTATTTGGATTCCTATATCCTAGATACATCTCTTGTTTAACTGATTCTACATAACCTCCTGTTGTACCAAGTGGATTATAGTTAAATGCGGTTAAAGTAACTTTTACAGGTGTGCCGTCAGGATAGGTTATTTGGGCAGATTTTAGGTCTGTTTGCTCACTTAGTGGCATGTACATAGATAAATACACTTCTGCTTGAGATTGGAAGGCTGGCTCTGGTCTAAAAATAAACCAGATTATCTTTCCTCCTAAGATCACGCAGATTAGAAAACACACGATTATTAATTTTTTCATATTCTATTTTTGTTTTATTAGATTGACCTTCCATGTTGGTTTATTTGTCATATTTTTATTCTATTCCTTTATTCCCCCTAGTTACCCATATTAGGATAGCTAGTAGGGTTAGGGTTGTTATTAGTAACATATTTCTATATTATTGGTTGTTTTTAATTTGCATTGCTTGGTTTTGTCTATTAACTTCATCAGTCGGGTCAATTTTACCTATCATTCCCCCTTGACTTCCACCATGTTGTTCAAGGTCAAAGAAGTATTTAACTTCTCTGTGTGGGTCATTTTCTACACCAGTTCCTTCGTGTACGCTTATCATGTACACTTTTCTTATTCCTAGAAAGTTCATATTAGTTTTTAATATATTATTTGTTTGTTATGTTAGTTTAGTAATTCTAGTAAATGTTTTCTGCACATTTCTACCCCTGTTCTGACCCCACGATTATATTCTTTGTGGTCGTTTGCACTTGGAGTAGGTTCTCTTAAACATATAAACTCGCCTTTCCAATCGTGATTTCTTTTTTTGAGTAGGGAATTTATGAAAAATCTTAGTTTGGAATCATCTAATTCAGAATCTTTGTCAAAAAACCCTTTTTCGTCTGTATGAGTAATCCCGTAAACAAATTCTTTTTCTTCTTCTTCTGACATATATTGTTGTTTATTTAATTATTTAAGAATTGGTTTTCTTTGTTATGTTTATCTGAGAGAGCGTCGTTAAATCCTACCTTGTAAGCCCTGTTAATCTTGCCTGTTTCTGTTAATTCTTCAATTTTAGTATCTGGTATTTCCCTTTCCTCCACCCTTGTATTCTTGAAACTTTCTTTGACGATATTTGTAATTTCTTCTGTAATAATTCTATCCCATTCTCCTGCTTTAGAACTTAGAACTCCTGCTTTTATTTTTGGTATAGCCTCTTGTATTAGTTGTGATAATGTTCTCATGTTATTTATTGATTTAATTCTTTTACCCAGTCCTGTGTCTCTAAAAAAGATTGGTCTGGGTCTGCACTGATTGATTTGCACTTTCTACACGCTTCACCTATTAAACAAAATCCCCCCCCGTAATCAGAATAAATGTCTACGGGTTCTTTGCCACCGCAAACACATGTCATCCATTCTCCCTTTCTCCAGTCATCGTTTCTTTCTTCAGGTGTTTCGTACCAGTGAGAAATTACTACATCTGCCGTCCCATTGTATTCATAATGTCCTATTTTTCCATCTTTCTTAAACCTTATATACCCGCTTGCATGTGACATATTCTTTTATTTTGTTCTATAGGTTTATTTAATTTTCTTTAAACACACGACGCAGAAAGGTTGGTTTGTTTCTGAAAATGTATAATGGAATCCTAACCAATGTAATAATTTTTCTTTTAATGTTTCTGGCTCAAATGCCTCTGGTGTTGCTGGTCGCCAGTTTCCATCATAATCTCTGTATGCAGTATTTGGGTCTGTGTATCTTTCATTTTTTACTTTTATTATTTTCATATATTGCTATTTAGTTGTTAGATTTGATAATAGTTGGTCATATACATGTTCTATGACTTGGTCATATAATTGAGTATATCCATCTTTAGTGTCATAGCCCATCACTAGAGATTTTACCTTAGCCAAAGTTTCCTCATCTCGTTTTTGAAGTGCTTGTGAGAGGAGAGAGTCAAATTGTTTTAACCACCAGTCTTGAATAATAAACATATCGTCATCAAAGTTTTTACCAGTGTCGTTTATTACAAGGTCTTCAAAACCGTCTTTTAATTTATCTTTTTGTTTTATTTCTTCTGACATATTATATATTTTTGATTATTTGTTTAATTTGTGTCATTGTCCACTCCTGTCCTTGAGTAAAATCTGTGCTTTCTCCCTGAAGTCTAAGTGGTTCTGCTTTCTTTACCTCTTTTAATAAAGTATCTTTGAATAGAGAGATGATTTCGTCTACAGTTTTATCTACAACTGCTGACCCTCCATGTGCATAAGTTATTTCATAAGAAATTTTATCTCTTAGAGTAGATTTAGTATGATTACCACAGGCACAGTCTGGTAAATGTATTTTGTAGTTTGGCACATTGTCAAATGTATCTTTGTCTACTTTAACTTCCTTTAGAGTAGATTTAGGTTCTTCGCTATATATTTCTTTACCGTCATAAGTTACACTTTCTACTCCTTCATCATCTCCTAGTAATATACCTACATGAGTTCCTGATTTAGGTTCTTCTATGCTACTTCTTTTGACATTTCTCCAAAACTCTCCATACTCAGGCATATTTTTATAATTTGCATCTTGTGCCATCTTTTCTCTTTTCTCGTCTCTTGGATAAGAGACTCGTTTTCCCTCTAGTTCTCTTATCTTTTCCCCAGGCACTACGTGGCGGCCTGACTCGTCATGTTCATTTAACCAGTCTATAATCTCGTTAATTTTATTTTCTACTACAAACCTTTCAAACCCTTTAGCAAGATTTTCTGGTAGATTTAGTTTTTCTATCTTATATACTTTTGTCATGTATTAGTTTTAATTGTTTAAGTTCTTTTGTCATGTTTTTAATAACATTCTTTCTTTTCCATCTCCACCATCTCATGTATTCTAGATTGTTTTTTCTTTTTGGTTTTTTCATGTTTTATTTAATTTGTGCGGTTAGTTCTTGATCTACACTGGTTGCAAGTTTCTTAGAGAGGTTTACTGAGTCGTAGATCCAGTCTAGGGTTGCTTTTGCTTTTATGTACTCTTTGTAATTAGTTGTGGCTTTTGATTGAGTTTCGCAATAAGAGTTAGAATAGTATTTTCCGTTCTCGTCTTTGGTCTGGGATAGTTTTGCTTCAAACTTTCTATATTCATGTTCCTCGTTTACCATTATTTCTATGAGTTGAGGTACATAATCTAGTAGGGCTTGAGCATTTACCATGAGAGTAAGATAGTCATTCCTCTTTCTCGCCTCTAGGTTGCTCTTTCTTATTGCTTCGAACGTTTGATAAATTTGCATAGGTTAAAATGGCACCTCTTCACTTGGGTCTACTCCTTCGAATGGGTCTGCTGACTTGGTTAGAGTGTGTGGTTCTGTGAACTTTTCATAGTCTTCTGTTGTTTGGAATTTACCACCAAGTTCTAGCATTAGCGCAGATTTTATTTCTGCTTTTATTCTATCTTCTGCTAGTTCTAGTCTCATAACTCTTGCCTCGAGTTTGGCAAACCTTTCTAGGTCTACTCCATCAGTTTTCTTGGGGAAAGAGAAGTTTTTATTTGTGTAGGTTTTTCCATCTTTCTCGCTTGTAGTTACTTCTACTGTTCCCGTGATTTGGTCTCCTGCTTTTTGTGTGTGGGCTGTTTTAGAGAACCAAGTTACGTTTCCTTCTTCTTGTGTGTCTGCTCTTACTAGAAAGTAGGGGCCGAACTTGCCAACAAGGGGTGTTCCGTCTTTCTTAGTATTAGTACTGGTAATTGATTTTATTGTTAGTGTTTTTGTTTCCATATATTTTAATTTATTATTCTGTGAGAACTGTCAGCTCTTGTCCCTTGTTCACCTTTTGCAGCTACTCGGTTAAGAGACTTTTTTATTTCGTTTATTAATAATTTTTGTTTATCGCTCATTCCTGTATAGTCTTCTTCTTCAACTCTGTTTTCTACTAGGTAGGTATCTAGTACCCTGTGCCAATCTTTTGGATTCAAACCAGGGGCATTTTCTGGCGTTTTAAGGCTATCTGCGTACTCCTTCACTGCTTCATTATGTAGACCTATAATGTTTTCTAGGTCATAACCATCTTTCGGTTCTACTATTATGTTTATGTACCCATATTGGGTAGTTGGTATTCTTATTTCTGCTTTCATATTTTTTTTATTCTGATTCGTCTTGTATTAAGAGCACTATTGCTTGTAATAAGTCTTCTCTGGATTCTTCTAACCTATTTTGTATATCTGCATATAATCCTGCTTGGTCTTCTAAGTAACCTGACTCATCACCATTCCATCGCCCTTGTATTTCTTCACATTCGTTTATCAGATTATTTAAGTTGTTTAAGTTTTCTTGTAGTGTTTTTAACATATATTTATAGTTGGCAGTCAAACTCTTCTCCGAGAATTTGTTTTTTACTTGCTAATATTTCAAAGCTATCAAAATCGCCTTGAATGTTATAGATTGGATAGTAGTAGTTATTTTCATCTACAACAAGGTCTTTTAGAGTTAGGTAGTCTTGTATCTTGAGTGGTAGGTTTTCTAACTTCTCTGACAGGTTAGCCACCACTTCATCTGGTAGTTGGTTTATATTTATAATTGATTTCATATTTATTTGTAACGATTATTTTGTTACGTAATTAAGTATAGACTAGTTACGTGACAATGTCAAGTGGTTTAATCTAAGTAATCCACCATTATAGACTCAGATAGGTAGTGGCTGTTTCCAACTTTCAAGTTCTCTTTTTCTTTTCTGGTAAACACTGGGACCACACACCTAACTTTTTTTGGTTTTCTAATAGCTTTGATTGGTCTTCTCCACACTCTTTTCTCTTTATCAAAAGTACAACCTTTGAGGTAATAGGGTCGGCACTTCCAGCACGTGTAAACATGTTTGTAGTTTTTACCTTTGGCAACTCTGTAGAAGGAGTGTGTTGGTCTATCTTTGAGACAGAACTGGCACCTTTTCATTTTACATTCCACTGTCGAGGGCTGCTTCTGTGTAGATAATTTCTGCATGAATTGTTTTCATTAATTCTTCTATTTTTTTCCTGTCCTCTTCCGACATGTTTTGGTTTAAACTTTTGCCTAGAGTGTCTAGTAATTCCTTTTTTTCTTCTAGCTTCTTTTTTCTTCCTTCATTGATAGTATCTATATGTTTGTCATTTATCATAGATGAGCATTTATTGCAGATATTTCCGCGGAGTTTATAAGATTGTTCTGTGTGATGTAGTGGTGTACGTTTACACCAGCCACAACGTGTTTTCTGAATCCAGGTCGTTCCTTCTCCAAACTTTATTCCTAGTTCATTTAAGTTATCCATATTATCTATAGCCTAGGCTTTTTAATTTCTTCTCCTCTAGGTCATTTCCTTCATCGTAGTCGTTTCCTCTTAGTTCTGGGTATTTTAATAATGTGTCCCGCCACAGTCTTTCTAAACTCGCATACCTGATAGCAAAGGTAGAGAGTTCATTCATAGTCATCATAACTCCACCACTTTGCTTTTCTAATAAACACGTGTCTCTTAGGGCCCATTTTGTTAAATATATTCCTCTTTGTTTTCTTTCACGGAAAACTGGGAAGTCTATTAACTTTTGTTTCATTGCTTCTTGCATATTATTTAATGCGTATTTTTGTCTATATAAA
>CXWK01027287.1_pt1 | contig 32982 bp, 57 predicted proteins | sample 590851 | NCBI WGS metagenome assembly CXWK01 (sample SAMEA3498364, study PRJEB10139) | wastewater metagenome | biome: wastewater treatment plant; material: activated sludge | place: Denmark | collected 2014-08-01
GTACAATGTCCATTCACGATTCGTGAGCAACTTATTCTTCCAAATCCAACTTGATTAGCAAATTCTAACTGCGTAATCCCCTTAGTCTCAAGATATTCACGTAATTTCATTTATTTTCTCCTATTTTTATGTTGATTAAATGTATACCGAATGATACATTAATCTTAATTCCATGTATATAGTGCGATACATGATAAGCGAAATATACAAACAACGTCAAGGAGTATTTATGAACGATATAGAAGAGNNTTTTGCAATGAATTGTGTTCTAAGTTAGAGATGATGAGTTGGGAAACATGGCGCCAAGCGAACGACCTGCGCGAAGCCGTTAACTTTTATGGGGTGAACTATGCATAGTCAGATATTAATAGAAATGGAAGAAGCAAAAGACGCTGCGATCAACAAAATCCTTAGCCTCTTCCAAAGTAAACACCACATCGATGACATCGTAAACACTTTAGCTTACGCTTATCTTGAAGACGAATCTTCGGCGTGCAGAATACTATCGGCCGCCAATTTATCACAAGATGAATTGTCAGCTTTGTTAGATGACGAAGCAACGTTTAAAGAAAATTGCGAAAAACAAATGATTTTTGAGATGGGAGAAGCTGAGTATGACAGAAAATACGGATATTGATCATCGGTTCGACCGAGTCACGAGCGTGCTTTATCCTTTCAGTGGTTTAAGTAAGGTCGATCCAACCATTTTAAGAAACGCAGCGGATAGAGGAACGCAGGTTCATATCCACTGCGACTGCATTGTAAAAGACATCCCAATGGATGATGTACATGAAGATCATCAAGGGTATGTCGATTCATTTAAAATATGGGCGGAAGGCAAGAATTTCCTAGAAAACCCTAAGAGATTTTATTGTGACGATTTACTTATCACGGGGGAATGCGATGGTTTATATGAAAAAGATGGCGAGACCATACTGTTTGATATCAAAACCCCCCTTAGGGAGTCATCTACTTGGCCGCTCCAAGGGTCAGCCTATGCTTATCTTGCAGCAAAATATGGCTATAAGATCTCAAAAGTGGAATTTATCAAAGTCGACAAGCATGGAAAAGAGCCGGTCGTTTATGAATATCGAATTGACGTAGATGAGTTCATGAATATTCTAAACATTTACCGTAAGTACTTTAAGAACGTAAAAACAGATTACACAGACTATTAGGAGAATTTATGAGCAACGAAATGCAATTATTCGACAATACCCAGTTAACTCTTATCAAGAACATGTTCTTTAAGGGTCTCGATAATGACAACATGCAAGTGTTTTTGCACGTCTGCAAACGCACGATGTTAGATCCTTTTAGAAAACAGATTTATGCCGTCATGCGTTACGATTCGAAAGTGGGAAAAGAAGCCATGACTATCCAAACAGGGATTGATGGATACAGGCTTATTGCTGAAAGAACAGGTCGTTATGCTCCGGGCCGTGAACCTACCTATTGCTATGGAGAAAATAATAAGATTATCTCTTCCACTGCTTATGTTAAGAAGATGACCGAAGACGGCACATGGCACGAAATAGCCGCTACTGCTTTCTTTGATGAATACTGCCAAAGGACCAAAGAAGGTAAACCCACTCAATTTTGGCTTAAAATGGGCCATACGATGATCGCGAAGTGTGCGGAAGCCTTAGCCCTTAGGAAAGCATTTCCTGCCGACCTGAGCGGTTTGTATACGAAAGAAGAGATGTTGCAAGCTGACACTGAAGTCGTCGAAGCTGAAGCGATTCACGTTAAGCAAGACATTCAAATAGAGAACCAAGAGAAAGAGAAAGCTGAATATCAATTGCTTAATGAGTTTCTTGCGCAATATCCTAATGAAAACCCAGATCGTATATGTTTATTTTTAGGATTCATGAAGGATAGTTGGAAGAAAGACCTAACCCATGTTATAAATCTTTACCGTGATCATGAGAAGTTCATGAATCATTTTGAAAGATGGAATAAGAAATATCCGGAGAGAGCAGCATGAAAACAATCCTATTTATCGCAGCAATGGCTATAACGTCTATTTTGGAAGGAAGACAAGTTATCTATGCGGATGATGTCAAAGGAATCATTGCAGACAAGATCATCGAGATCGAACACCTTTTAAGAGATGTAGAAGACGACGCTAACTGTAAAGCTTATTATGTTGCTCAAATCATTTGTGCCCAAGAAATCTACGTGCGGATAAACGAATTATTAATCGAAAAATATTAGGAGCGTAAGGCCCTATGAAATCAAATCAATCTATAAAAAGACGAGTCTTGGAAGAAGTGGGACAAATGAAAGAGCATAGAATCAGATTCTATGTCAGTAAGGAACAACACGCTCAATTGATTTTATGGTCGATTGAGCATGATTTAACAATGACCGAATACATCCGAATGAAGCTGTTTAATGAATAACGATGTAAAGCGGATTTACATGGCGGTAGTTTTAGAACTTTCCGCCATCCACTCCTTGAATGCCACCGATATATTTAGTCTTCGCATCCCATCTTTCTTTGGCTTCTTTCTCAGCTAAGGCTCTTTCGAAACCAGACATGCTCATTGGGTTATGACCGGCTTGAAATTCAGCAGCGCGTCTTTTTTCGATTGCTCTATCAACTGCAAGATCGCCTAAGTTTGGCTCTTGTGATTGGGCTCTATCCATGTTATTTTCCCTTCTTTTTAGGAATTTTAGCTCCAGATTTTCTAGCTTCGTTAAGAGCTATCGCAACCGCTTGTTTACGAGGCTTCTTGCCAATTTTCATTTCTGTGACGATATTTTGTTTGATGGCCTTTTCGCCTTTTCCTTTAACCAATGGCATAAAATCCTCTAAGCTACTGTTGTTATCGCGGTCCATGTTGTTCCGCTATCTGTGTTTATAAAAGCCCTATCTGTTGTACCAGAACCATCGCTTCTTAGATAAAGAGAACCTTTAGCCGCTGTCAAAACTCCATTTGGTGAGCCAGAACCTGAATAAACACCGGTTAAGTTATTTACGATTAGTTTTGGAGCATAAGCACTTAAAAGAGACTGAACGGTCAAAGTACCAGCGAATAAATTCGATGTTCCGGAAATATCTGAATAATTAATCGTTCCATTTCCTGTACATGCATTTGCTGCATTGTTAGCGGTCAAAGCACATTGATGGAATGATACTGTAGCCGGAGATGTACAAGTAAAGGCCGGTTGATTATTGGATGAAAAACTACAGTGTCTAAAAGTTTGTAATCCTGACGAAGACGAGGTAAACGCGTTAGTATCTGGTGCGACAGTATCAAAATCGCACTTTTCAAATGTCCCACCCACAGTCCCCGAAATTGTTGTTCTGTTAAATATTGCGGTGTAAAAAATATTTAATACCCCTGCAGAAGCAGTATTTGCGGAAACAGTGGCCCCACCAGATGCAGAAAATAAACAATAGAATATATTCAACGCGCCTGCACTTGAATGAGAAAATATTGACGCAGTACCGGCACAGTCTCCACCACTATTATACATGAATATATTTGAACTTGCACTAGAACTAGTGAATGAAATTCCAGGAGCATTATTGCACGATAAAGTGCATGCTTCTAAACGCATATTTGATGCAGCACTGCCGGATATAGCGATGCAGTTGTCTGCTGTATTTCCTAAAATAAGATTAGAAAATGTTATCGATTTTGCTGTGCTTAAAGTAGCTTTACCAGTGATTGTTACGTTGGTATCGCCTGATAAGCCACAAATTACCAAAGATGTTCCTGCGAATAAATCTAAGTTTAGATTTTCTGTATATGTCCCTGGCATTACTAGGATGGTATCGCCATTGGCTGCAGAATTAATCGCGGATTGTATTGTCGTATGGGTGCCGTTAGGAGCCGGAGTCGTGCTCAAAGGATCCACTATCCATCTTGCAGACGACATAGGATTAAATTTAATTAGATTGCTAGCAGCATTTGCAACTACAGTCGAAAAAGACCCCGATTGCTCATTCAATTGACCCGTGAGTTGAATATTATCAGGAGGCGTCGCGGAAGAAGAGCTTGGGTCAACAGCTGTGTTAGCATTATCAGAAATAGTTAAAATTGCCCCCGATGAATCCACTAAGGCTACCCAATTGGCCACCGTCACAAAATTAACTGAATCTATGCTTAGCAAAACAAATATCAGAGGTCCGTCTGTATTAACCCAGAAGCTCCCCACAGGATAATAGCCTTGATTCTCTTTTGGTCTTAAATCCGCAGTCGTTGGATTCCTTCCTCTAATATAAGTCGGAGCAAAACGATACTGCTGACCGTTTAGAGGCCCTGGAACTGCATTCTGTGGTGAATTGGCGTAACTTGGATCTGACATATTATCTTTGGTATTTAAATTTATTGTTTAGTTCTGCACTCCGTATAGCTTGAAATTTATCCTATCAAGTATCCTGAAAATAAACATACTTGAGAATTCGTTAATGTTCCTCCCGCTACACCAATATTTAATGCACCACCATAACAAGCCGCTTGAATTGACATAGTGTCACCTGCAGTCATTTTTATGATGCAACATGAACTCAGAACATTGACAACAGGGTTTCCATTCTCAGCAGCCATGTAAGCAGCAAAGGCTGAACCATTCCAAAAAGAGGTTGCAGTAACGGGAGTACCCGTAAAACATATAGTTGAATTAAACTGATATGACCCTGTCAAAGGAGCTGTAAATACACCAGTAGCATTATTGTAATTAGATCCTTGGTCTACGTCCACCGTATCGAATATAATTGTATATGCTGTGCCGTCACCAGTTACATTTGAAACAGAAGAACTCAGGTGAGCTGCAAAAACATTTGAGCTTATATTAGAAACTCCCAACTGACCAGTCGAAGAATTGATCGTCACTTGCTGAGCATTAGAAACAGTATTCCCGACGATACCAGCAGCGTATGCAGTGTTAACTTGACCAGCACCAGAACCTTGGGTTCCGAGTCTCATAACGTTGGATTCGCCGACCGTTCCTTGATTACCTATCAGAATATTACTTGATTCGGTAGTGGTATAATTTAATCCTGCTGACTTACCAAGAGCAATGTTGTTAGACGCACCCACAGCAGTAAGAAGGGCGTTGTGACCCACTGCAGTATTATAATCACCAGTTACATTTGTCCCCGTGCTATATCCAGCGAATATATTCCCGGTTCCTGTGACTACTGAGCGTCCTGCATAATGTCCTATACCAATGTTTGTAAGGCCTGTAGTGACAGCACCTAAAGCTAATGTCCCAATCCCTACGTTATCGGTGCCTTGTGTAACTGAAGTGCAAGCAGAAACGCCTAAAGCAATATTTCCTTGACCAGTGGTTAAAGCATGAAGAACAGATGAACCAACGCCGACATTTAATCCGTCGACACCCATGGTTGCATTACCAGCATCTTTACCAATCAAAGTATTATTATTAACATCGGTAACAACGAGATCCAATTCAGTAGTACTAGATCCGTTGAAACCGACTGTAATACCAGCATTAGCAGAACCCGTATGCCCGTAAATCTTTACGTGTCCTGATACGGTGGTACCTGTATCGCCTGCAATATCGTTAACTGGTCCACCACCCGGTGGTGTTGACCCTGCTTGTCCGGCTTGTGACATTATTTATTTCCTATTAAAATAATTGGCAATTTTTATTATACCTTATGCTAACAGACATCCACTAAAAAGAGATCCTTGAATGCTTACACCAACTGTTTTAGTTGATCCATCAACTCCCAGAATTAGCTCAAGGGTTTCACCAGCTGTCATTCTAAATGCAAAAGCTTGGTTAGAAGTATATGACCCACCGGCTACAATTCTTACCGCACCAGGATTAATATTACTTCCATAATACCCATAACCTGTACCAGCATTTACCAAAAACAATTGACTATGAGCAGCATCTAAATTAGAAAGGTTAAATTGATATGTAAATAAAAAATAACCCGTCACAGGTGCTGTAAATATGCCTGTGGTTGAATTAAAACCGGATCCCGTTTGTTGTTGAACTTGAGCATTAATAAATGGATTATAACCTGTTCCATCTCCAGTCACGTTTGTAACATCGTTACTGGGTATTGCCCAAAACGCTTGAGTATTTACACCATTAACGGCGCTAGCTCCAGCTTGTCCAGCTTGTGACATTTATTCTCCCCTGCCGTAAACGCAAGTTAGATAAACCGATTTTGTGGTGGGCGCCGTGGAATATCTAATCCAAACTTGAGTTCCTTCCTGGAAAACAAAAGGCGATCCAGTGGCTTCGCTATTAGATGCAAAATCATATAGAACGAATCCACCAGCAGGAATGAAATCATTGTCCGCAGTTCCATTGCTCGCAGGCGCTACAGTTAAAGAATTGAATGCAATGAACATATCACCGTCCGTTGCATTCGTAATTTTAATCATGCGCATGCGATGATCGAAAGCAGTTCCAAAAGTTGTGTAAGAACTTGTGATAGCTGCATTCGCTTTTGATCTTAATACATCAAGGCGTACTTGTGTTGAGAAAGCCATTAAAAACCTCTTAGTTTACGATTTCCCAAAATACCACAGAAACGTCTGATGCCTGTAAAGCAGTTGCATCGGCAGCCTGTACAGATCTAATTACAAAACTTGTTGAAGCTGTAATTGTACCAATCGACAATATACCTAACGCAGCAGCACCAGTAGAACCGATACCTTGGCGATATATTCTGATCAATGAACTTGCTGTAACCGCTGTCGTAGCAACTGTTGCTGTTCCCCCAGCTAGTGTTACAGAGCCTGCAGAGTTTGCACCAGCTGTTGCGTTAGTGGCTACAGATGAATAAACGTCTTTGTTGCCGGCAGTTCCTTTAACGAAGTTACCATTGGTAGCAGTAATGTTACCAAGAGTCGCTGTCATGCTTGTACCAGCGTTAACGGCACCGGTGTTAGCAGCTATGTTACCAGCTAAAGAAACGACTCCTGTACCAGCTGTAAATGTACCTGTAATAGTTGGAGATGCTGTAAATGCAGGGTCAGCACCTGTAGCACCAGCTAGAAGAGTTCCAGTAGCTCCAACTGATAATGCAGTGATGTCGCTTGTTCCAGATCCGACTAAAACACCATGGTCTGTATATGTTGCAGGTGCGTATGGGCCAGTTAATGACCATGTAATTGTATCGCCAGAACCGACGGTATTAATTTGGTTAGCGGTCCCTAAAAGGTTTATATTACCAAGAGTTGGAAGAATTGCTCCACCTGTGCCGCCTGTGAGAGATTGGATGTCGCCACCGGTTGCATTACCAAGAATTGTCCATATGCCGGGAGCTGTAACAAGTTGGTAACTCGTTGATGTTGAGGTATTTATCCAGATCGATCCGATAGGATACTTGCGGTCGTTTGTAGTAGGTGCTCGAACTGATTTTATTAAATACCATCCACCTGCGGGCGTTACAATATTATTTCCTTCGTAAGCTTGTGGTTCTCGACTATTACCAAGGGGATTTTTTCCGGACATAATTACCTCACTCTTATAGAGATAGGTTTGTATCTGATTGGGCCATTTCGAATGAAAAAGCTCTTAATATTCTCTTCTATCAAGAAATTATTTTAATTGATAGGGTAAATTAAAATAATTTAGTCTATTGTTTAAATATCATGTATCGTTTATGATACACACAAAACTTAGGAGAAAATATGACCATCAATGAATTCACACTAATGTTTGCAATATCGGTTGTAAACCTGGCCACATGCATTTTTTTCTATTGCCAGACGGATAGAAAGATTTCAGCTATCCAAGAGCAAATGAAAGACTTTCATGGTAAGCTATGTTCGCTAAGTGAGAAATATAGGAAATAGGAGATACCATGCAAACCATAATAGATTATTGCCTATGGTCTAAAACTCAGGCTGACCTTTTAAGAAAAGGGGATTTTTCTCATATGGACATCGACAATTTGATTGAGGAGATTGAATCTTTGGGAAGATCTGAAAAACGCGCTTTGAGAAGCCATTTGACAAATGTCCTGCTACATTTACTAAAGAAAAAATATCAGCCGCAAAATTATACGCGCTCATGGGATCTTTCGATTGTTAATTCCTCAAATGAAGCCAGAAGCATTATTGAGGAAAACCCAAGTTTAAAAATGTATGCTCAAGAGATATTCACAAAAGCTTTTGAAAACGCTGTTGCCAATGCTGCTGCTGAAACTGGTCTAGAAAAAAGCGTATTTCCAGAATATTGCCCTTGGAAGATTGAACAGATAGTTGAGGAGTAGAAAATGCAAACCATAACTGACTACTGTCTCTGGTCCAAAACACAAGCGGAATTCTTAAGGAAAAGAGATTTCTCTAACATTGACATCGATAATTTAATTGAAGAGATAGAATCCTTGGGAAACTCAGAAGCAGATAAACTTGAAAGCCATTTGATGAATTTTCTGATGCATTTGTTAAAAGTTAAGTACCAGCCAGAAAAGCAGACTAGGTCTTGGGATCTATCGATCAAAGAATCATTAATGAGAGCGAAGAAGGTTTTGAAAAAGAACCCAAGCCTTAAATCTAGATGTGCAGAGATTTTTGATGATGCATACGCTACGGCGCGTTTAAGAGCTGCAAAAGAGACTTGGCTTGATGAAGGGGTGTTCCCTGTAGATTGTCCGTGGACTTTAAATCAGATACTTGAGGAATGATTATGGAATGGATAAAGGTTTGGACGATTGTTTTGGCAAATTTAATTTTTGCAGTCGTAAGTTACATGAGTTCAACAAAAAATGAAAATTTTTGTAGTAAAATCTTAAATGACACACGCATGCATGAATCCCCCCATAACAATACCATTACATGTGATCATAGGGACGGAGATCATGCTAGACTAAAATCTTTGAAAAAGCTTGTTGAAAACATAGCCCTTGAAGATCATTGCAAGGAAAAAATTATAAGATGCATCGACTTCGAAATATATTATGCTGAATATGTTCTTAAAAAAGAATTAGGCGAAACGGTAATGAAAAAAATGGGGATCATTGAATAATTAAAATAAAAAGTAGGAGTAGAAAATGAGTGCAGAATTTTGGACAATTATTGGGACAACGGTTGCAGTATGTGCTTTTGTGTATAGTGTAATCAGAAATTTCAAAGAAGATATGAAGAAAAGATTCGATAAAATTGATCAAAGATTTGATAAACATGATAATGAAATAAAAGAAATAAGAACAAGTCTCAATCGTATGGAAGGCGCATTTTACTCAAAAGAGTGTTGTATGTTTTTCAATAATGAAAAGAAAAAGGCGGAGTAGGATATGTCTCAAACTTTGATTGGTCTATTTCTAGCTTTTGGAGCATTTTCATGGCTTAGAATGGTATTCTCATCCGAAGATTACTGATCTTCTTCTTTGAGCTTTTGATCTAAAGCGTTCAAATTTCTAGAAACCAAAGTAGAATTTCCTGAAGCCGCACCTTTTAAAATATTCCCGTAATATTTCCTAAGGGTGGGGCTTTCATAAACTCTCTTAAGAATTTTAAAAGCATGGTAACCACCGGCAGCTCCAGCAGTACCTACACCAGACGCTAATGCTCCTGTGACAGCTGTTCCAGCAGTTGGTATACCAATTCCCAAAATACTCTTTACACTTGTTCCTAAGGCCTTATTTCCAAAGTGCTTATTCAAATATTTAGAAATTTGATTACTGTTTTCATAAGCAGAATACGCTTCATTAGCATCTCTACTCAATTTAAGAAATTTAGGATTGTGCTTTTCTCCATACTCTTCGGTGGCTTTGATTATGCCGCCTTTGACCTTTTGGAGATTTTTTATAATCTTTTCTTTGATCTTTGGTTTGAAAATATATTCAAAACCACCTAGATCATCGATGATCTCATTTATAGCTGGGCGAGTTTTGACTAAGTCTTCAAGATCTATTTGACCGTTTTGGATTTTACCTTTGATTTCATGAATCTTTTCTAAAGCCTGCTTAGTTGATGGTTTAGAACCACCTAAGCTCATTTCTTTTTCGATATCTACAAGTTGTTTCTCTAAAGTAGAAGAGCTTATTTTAGCACCTTTAGGGATCTCTTTCTCCATCTCTTGAAAAAGGCTTGAAGCATACTTTTTAGCCCCGCCGCCCATTCCTCTTCTTTGGGACAAAAGATCTAAGCCGATCATAAGTCCGACCTTACTCTTATCACCAATAGCTTCTTTTGTGGCAGCACCTGCTAATGGAATACCAATATTGCGTAAAAATGAGTATTGTTTGGATCCAGGTAAAGCAAAGCTAGCGATGTCTTTTAAAATCTCATCGCTCTTTTCTTCTGTTTCGTTTAATGGTTTTGTATAACCGAGAGTAGCCTTTTCACTAGCATTTTTTAGTTTATCGGAGGTAGGAAGTATTTCTCCTAACACGCCACCAATTGGAAGATCGCCTACTAATGATTTTAAAGCAGATAAAATATCACCAGGGGCACCGGCTGCCGTTTCTGCGATTCTAGATGTTCCCCTAGCCACGTTTCTTTCGATGTCTCTATCTAGATCATTTTCTCCTTCAAGAGGGAACTGAGAATTTTTTAATCGCAGTGATCTTGGAACCTGTTTTTCATTATTTTGTCCAACAGGTTGCTGGATTTTTTCTTCAATATTTGGAGAAAGTATTTTATCTTGCACATTTGGTGTTACCTCTTTCTTTTGTTTTAATCTAAGAGTAGATGGCATCATTTTCTTTTGTACCCTTCTGGCAGTTGATTTAGCTCACTTTGATCAATTTCATATTCTTGACCATCAGGACCAATCACGTCGATTAACTTACCAGAAAGTTTAGGAGATTTAGATTCTTGTTCGTTTAAGAATTTCAATCGGTTAGCTAACTGACTCTGTCTTTCCTCAACATATTGCTTCATCGATTTATCAACTTCACGTCCAAAGCTTCCAGGAACATACCCTAGAGTCTGTTCATATTCTTCACTAACCTTATCGATGAGCTCTAATCTCTTTTTCTCTATATCTAATTCAAATTTGGCAAGCTCAACACCAATTAAGTTACCCTCTTTGGATCTACCAACTTTTGGTAACCCAGCTTCAATTTGTTTTTCTAAGAACTGGTTTGGGCGAGCACCGGCTTTAGCTAATGTATTGATAAAGAAGTTTTTACCAGCAGATTTAAACTGACCGCCCTTAGCTGTTCTAAAACCCTCTATGCCTGTGATCTCTGCCAAGTTATCTAAAGACCAGTATGATTGATCTCCGTTGGCAATCGCATCTTCCAAAGCAAATAGAGAAGATTCCTTGGCAGGAATAGTTTCACGGAGCTTATCAGCAGCATCTAAAACTTTTTCTGCTCTCTTGTTTCCGGCTTCTACTCTTTTCTCTTTAATAGCTGCTTGCGTCTCATCTTGACGTCTTCTATTTTCTACATAACCGTTGGAATAGATAGGAGGAATACCCGCCTCATCCATTTTTAATTTTAATTGGTCAGAATTAGCTGTGGGATTGCTTTTCAAAATATCATTTGCTTTCATGCTAATTTCTGGAGGCACAGATTGACCTGTTAAACCACCAGGAGCAGACTGAGGCTTAGTAATAGAAGCAGCGACATTCTCTTGACCCTCTAAACCAGAAAGAGCGCCCGGTTGTAAACCTCGCTGCTGTTCAATTGCTCTCAATGCTTGCTGTTGTTGTTGCTTCTGTTGTTGCATTTGCTGTTGCTGATTGAACTGACCCAGGTATTGTTTAGCTATGTCTGGATGCGATCCAAGAGCACTAAGCAAACCAGACTGCTTTTGCTGAGGATTCATATTAGGATCAGAATAAATCTTATCGGCATTAGCGAGCGCTTGTCTAAGCTTGTTGGTATTTCGAGTCTCTTCTAGACCTTGGCTAACTCCGATACCTAATCCTTGTCCTAAAGCTGCACCTAAATTTGGACGTGGTGTTGTTACGTGGACCATTATACACCTCCAAAAAATGAAGTAATGCCCTTACCAATTCCTTGACCAGCGCCTTGAGCAAAGCTTTGTAGAAATCCAGATTGTCCAGGTGTCTCGTAGTATTGTCCTGGAACGGATTGAGCAGCTGCTAACTTATTAGAGATAGGTTGTTGCGCATATTGGAGTGCACTTGTCAATCCGCCCAATTGCTGTTGGCCTCTCATTTGCGCTAAATCTTTTTGTAATCCTCGTCCAGATTGAGCAAGAGTTTGTTGAAAACCACTTGAGGACAATCCACTTGCTCCTGTGCCCATTCCAGCAAATCTGTTAGCAATATCTGGAACGATATTTTCATTATAATTATCTAAATAGGGCTGTTGAAATTCTTGCAATTGCTGCGGATCATTCGAAAACAATCGACGCAGAAAATCGTTTCCACCCTGGTAGGCTTGATTTTGTTCAATACCGTTTTTTCCTTTAAGCATTTGCAGAATAGTATTAAGAGCCTGTTGATTATAAGGATCCATACTTGAATCAGAGCCAAAAAGAAAATCTCCACCAATGCCGCTGACTGAACTGCCTAAAGCATCCTTAAGCCAATCTGCCATAAATTCTCCTTATAAAGCTTGTTTTAAATAGTTAAAGGCCCAAAAACAACTCGTCAGATTTGCTGCAGTATTATTCGTAATCTGTATAATTTGTTGTATGGGGTTAGTATTATCGAACGTAACATTAAAATCGGTTCCTGTAAATACGTATATCGGTCCGGCAATGGTTCCGCTGCCATAAGATGGAAGAGGATAAGTAATATTCGTAATGATGATCGGTGGAGTCTGAGTCCAAAGATTAATGTTCGTCACTCCAGGCGGAATTGGCGTATTTGCATTTAATTCCACTAAGTTAAAAGTAAACCTAAATCCTGATTTTCCGACCGTCGCATTATTTACGATGCTTGTAAACCACTGATCGGCGGACAACAGCTCCCTTTGCTCATAGTTTCCATTCGATTTAACATTCAGTATGGAAGCAGTTAGCCTTTCACGCTTATTGATAAAATCGCGTTGCTTATCGGGATCCGTTGGTAGATCAAACTCCGATGAAAGATAACTTGAATATGAGTTAGCTGGTCCAAACGTCATTGCTTAATCCTACCCTCTTGTCGAGTGTGGAAAAGAATTCCCTGCAGTTCGAAGTCACTACTACCAATCAAGCTATTGGCTAATTGAGCTGTCGTCAAAGTCAATTTTATTTGATGGTTTCTAGCAACCATTCCCAAGAAAACACGTATGTATTTAACTTGCTTTACTGGATTAGTACTCAGCGCTCGATCATTCGTATCTACAGTTTTTATCAGCCATGGGTCGGAGTCATCATCATCGGAAAAGTTTTCGAGAGTAATCTTTCCGCTATCTGTTGTCGTCAAATAGAGATCATAGAATGCAAGTTTGCATCTTTTGCCTTGTTGGAAATAAGGATTGATCCAGTTAGTGGTAATAGTGAAATTATAATTTACACCATTGTCGACTGAAAGATCGCTATTCATGATTTGCCAGACGCGAGATGAAACATCACCGGCGACGATAATCGGAGATCCTGTTTGTTCAGTGCCTACCTGCCAAGTTGAAGTATCTCCATTCCATACGGTGGTCCAGGTCTGCCACGTATTGTCTTGCGTATTTGTTAAATTATATCTGCCAAGCGTAGTAAACGATTGCGTAAACGTGCTCCATGTATTGTCGATATAGTTAAAACAAAGTATTTTATTTGGGGTTTGCTGATTTCCATCCTCTTCAGCGTAGATCCAATAGACAAGGCGTTTTTCATAGTCACGTATGCCTTGAATCCTAACCAGACCCTTAATATTTTCCCCGTCTTCAAACTGTTCTATAAAATCTGGGATTTGAAGATCGATACGGTTTACATCGTTGAATGTCGCGGCAACAATTCCTCGTCGACTTATCATCAACATTCTATCGTCAAAAGGAATGCTCGAAAAGGTAGCCTCACTTCCAAGCTGTGTGTTTATCCTTTCCCAAATAAAAGGCTGGATGTAGTTACCAGTAAATCTTAAACGCCAAGTGCTGAACTGAAAACCGACGATGAGAGTATCTTGTATGATTTCAGCGCTTATGATTTTTTCTGAAGTATCCGCATCCGTGAATCCACCTTTTCCTGGAATATCAGTTGCCCAAGCGTTTGCATCAAATCCAGCTGTCGCAGGCAAATTTACATTCCTATAAAAAGGAGTACCCAGCTGAGACCATCTCGCACGACTAAAATAATTAATATTACCCGTGTTATCAATAGCACCTTCCGTCGTATTTAGAGTGACTAAAAAGCCTTTGTAGGGAAGTATTATCAAAGCAGCGTTCAGATAAGTGGGTGCGGTAGAAGTCAAAGGAGGTTGAAAGTCTGCCCAACCTGAAATTAATGTCCCATTGTAATATCTTATCGAAACTGACTGGGCTGCCGTATCTACAACGACACCTGAAAAAGATCTGTTGTTAGTAGCCCACAACACGCCAAAATAGTTAGAAGAGTAAAAGAAATCATCCTTAGTCCCTCCCCACGTGATAGCAATAGGCGTTTGATTAAAACTAATATCTTGAAACGTTTGTGTCCCCGATATAAATTGCCATGCCTGTTTTGGTGTAAAGACGATTAGTTGCTCTACCCCTAAAGCTGCAGATTGGATATAGGTTTCTGTACCGACAATTGGTAAATAGATGCTGCCACCCGTAGAAGTTCCAGATGCTGTCATATCTGCTGGCGGCGCACTTGTCAGCGTTTGCAAACTAAACGTGTTGTTGTTGATTCTGGTTATTCTAAATGCTTTATTATTCAATGCGCCTAAATAAACGCTACCTACGGCGCCTGATGATCCAGTCGTAGATACATTCAAAGTGATAGATGTTGCACCTACCGCAATCACAAAAAATGGCGTGCCATTAAATGTAATAGTCGAATCATCAGTTGTAACTCCCGATGTTCCAGTTATGACAACTGTCTGACCAGCTGTAATTCCCGGCGCGCCTGCAACATTCACCACCGTCGTTAAACCAGAAACAACCGATGTAATGGTTCCATTGGTCATCAGAACATCTTCAAGATAAACCATGTCGTCTGTAATCAATCCATGCGCTGCACTTGTGACAACTGGCGGAGTAGCATTAGTGATAGCTGTGAAAGTTTTCCATTGGGTAATTCTTCCAATAACAGAACTTCCTTCACGCTTTTTAACAACACCCTGCCTCGTATAACAATTATCCAATTCAACGAATGCATCGTTTCCAATCAGAAATGGTTTCCAATAATTAGAGAGGCCTGACTTGTAGGGTGCTATCAAACTGACATCATAAGCCATTAAAATATTCCTATAACCATTACACTAGCTCTTTGAGGATCACGCACGTTTGTTGTAGCTGTGTTTTGGAATATCACAGTCACATCGGTTGTGGTTTTGGTATAAGTAACGCAAGAAGTAGGTGTGGGAGGATTGCTATTACTTTCAGAATTGATCATTACTATGTAATTTGTAGTAGGTAATGCAACGGAGAAATTGACTCTAAATACCCCTGCGGAAACTCTTACTACTCCTCCAGGTGCGTTGTTTACATTGAATGTCTGTCCTTGTATGACTGCGCCTCCGGTAAATAAAACAAAGGCTTTCATATATGTTATTGGAGCATCAATAGAACCATTCTTATTCCATATCTGACTTTGTGATGCACCATCAGCCTTGGCATATGTAATCGAATCCGAATTTTGTCCATTCACAGAATTAGTTAAACTTGCAGGAGTCGCTCGATTGATAAAACTAACTTGATTATGAAAACCATTTTTTGGAACGGCCACATTATCACCAGTCGACAAGTGATCTACAGGTATAATCCCTGAAGCAGCAGCACCATTAGCATTGTTTAAATATGCGTAATTAGTAAGAATATCATTCTGTGAAACGTTACGCTGATCGTTCGGTTGCGGAATAGCCTTATATTGACTCATTTATATCCCCTTTGTGAGGTCATATCAAATTTAAGATAATCGTTTTTTACTATTCTTCCGGTTTTATTCAGAATAGACCCTCTTTTAGGATCACTTTTCTTAATATCATAAGGATTAGCAATGTAAGTTATCACATCATGTTTCTTTTTCATTAATAGCCTCCCATAGGAATGATTGGCCATGTATCTGAACGCGCCCCATTTGTAGAATAAACAGTAGGTATTCTTTGATGGGCCAATTGTCTAAGAGTCTTTCTTTGACAAAGGTTTTTTTGCTCTTCGAATATTGCTTTTAAAGGGGCTACTTCCTGCCAATCTCCCTCTTCAATCAAGATCTTAATCGCTGCACCATAGGCAATCATCTGCCAAAATTCGTTAAATTGAGGAAGATCACTAAGTTTATTAGAGCTCGCATCATTGCTAAAACCTTGTACTGTTACGGTATCTACTGCGGGGGGTGACGTATTAGTGGTATTAGAAGCTACACGCAAACTTGGGTAAGAAGTTGCATTTGTAGCGGCCGAAAGCACCGTCGTCGGCATCATATATGCCATTACCTTAACGAGATATGTTGTATCAGGAATTGGTCGAATGTATAAATTTTGATTCCAAAATAGAATATCTCTGGGCCGTGAAGCAACATAAGGGTGATAATGACAGCTAAAGTTGCAAGCTGTCGGAGGAGCAGTTAGAAAAGTGATTGTGACTGCACCTGTCAAATAATCAATTGTTCCTGTGCTACCAAAACTACCTGTCAAAGTACCGGGATTCGTGAAAACTTGCTGGATTGGAATATCTAGTGGAACCGGCGCATCAGCATCTCTAAATGTTTCCAAAGCTGTAGAAGTAGGCGTGCCGGTGTTTGGCGACAATCCAATAACAACCGATCCCTGTTGAATCGGGGTTTGTGTCAGTGTAAATGCTTGATTCACGCTTGCAGCTACTGGAAATTGATCTATGAAATTAAGTTCCGGCCATACTTGATAAAACTCAGCAGGGTATTGATACCACTTAAACTGATAATTATCGATATAGATCGGATCATAAATCTCATAGATGTTCTCTGGAACTGCATAAGTGCCACAATTGGGAAGTGTCGAGAAAGTATAAAAATCGCGAAGCTTTAAAGTCCGAAGATGCTCTGGAAGATCATATAAATAAAAATCGTTTATATAATCATCCACACCTGGCGGGTTTTGCACACTTACTTGACCAGCTCCAGGCGAAGAATCTGGAAGCTGGTTTTGGTCAAATTTACCAGTAAGCTTGCGTACCGTATAACGGAGTCGCGAAAGATCCCAAACTGTCAAAGCCTTAACCGTCCTATTTTAAATGCTCTTCGATAATAAACTTGCCTCTAGGAACTTTCTTACCAGTCTTCAAAGGTAGCCCTTTGTCGTCGGTAATATGACTATGTTGGTCATAACAAAACTCTTCATTGATCCATCTTGCGACAGACAACGGGATTACGCATGTCTCACCATCTTTCAAAATCTCTGAAAAATAGGGCATGCCTTTATAGTACTTTCCGGAAAACTTTTGAGGAAGACCGGGATATTCGACATTGACGAACTGACCTCTAACTTTGTGATCGGTTTCTCTAGTCATTGCATTGATAGAGTTCAAGTTGACAGCTGTCTTATTTGACCTTCTATGGATAAGTGGATCTACGATTGTTTCTACGGGTGGTGTTAATGTTTTAACCATGATTTATCTCCTTAATAGGGAATTTCTTGAGTTGAGTTGTTAAGTACAGCATCGGTCAATGGATCTTCACAGTAATCATTATTTGATTGCCATGCGACATCTGAAACAGGAGTAGGCCCAGAACCAATAGGTATTACAGAAGCTAAAAAGCCCGGGTTCGACGGAACGACGAACGCCGGGTAGTCTCGCGAATCAACTGGTACCCCGGGAGGGAATATAGTGTACCAACAAGAGAAACTGGTGTCATTCAGGACACGAACATGTACCGCCAAGTTGTTCAACTGAAACATTCCATAATTCTTTGGAACATTTAGTCTTACAACATTGCCAGTAAATTGTCCGTGATTTGCATCCGTCGTGACAACACATGGAATCGATTGTGTGATACTTACAATATTTGTCCTATCCGGGGTAAAAGTCATTACTGATCCGCTCTCCATGCTGTCCATGCAAATACGTCACCAGCAGTTACACCGAAAACGGTGGCTGATGCTGTATTCAATATGCCAGCGCCAACAACAAAACCTTGGTAAGAAGTGTTTTGAGTTGCATCTGAAAGAGGATCAAAGTTGTAAAAACCAGAAGTTTCAAGCGTTGGGCCTGAACCGACAGGTGTCACAGTTGAGTAAACAAAAGGAACAGAACCTGCAACTGGCCATGCAAACGCAGTAAATGCGCTTGAATTGATACCGTTGTTGAGGCTAAATGCTCCAGTTGTACCACCCAATGTGATTTGGTTACCGCTTACAGCAGAAATAATTCCTGTAAGGTTGTTCATCTGTGTCATACCGAAACCGGCAGGAACACGCATACGAACAACTTGTCCAACAGACAACCCAGTATTAACAGAAGTTGTGACAACTGCAGGGTTAGCCGCAGAAATCGCAACAACAGTTGCTAATTGTGGATAATAGTATGGAGGAACGGTTACCAATTGAACGTTAAATGTTTCAGCGCCGCTTGTAAAACTTCCAGCTGCTAGCCATGATGGGTTTGCAATTGTGAAAGTCGTACCAGAAGCAACTGTCGCAACAGTAAAGTACATTCCACCGAGCTGTTTGTTAACGGAGTTTCTTGTCATCAAAATCGTTGCGCCCGGATAAAGGGTAGCAGTAGAAGTGATGGTGAAAGTACCGTTTGTGTTTGTGTTAGTACCAGAAATTGTTGGTCCTAGCACTAAACTATTTTGGCTTGAAGAAGCCGGAGTTACTTGACCATTGTATGCGCTGATACCATTGGTTGTCACTCGACCCACAGTAGATACCGATACGTTAGCAACGGATGCCGCTGGAGCCAAAGCCTCAACTAAAGTAAAAGGAGTAGCGGAAGAAGCAAATTGTTCTTGCCAAACTGCTCGATAAGTCAAATATGTAGCACCTGGGTTGATCACTGGAGGACCACCAGCCATCGTAGTATTGAGCAACGTCATGTTGATCAATTCAACTTTAGTTGGAACGAATCCGCAGTTAATCGTTTGTGTGTTTGGAACAGTTGAACCAACAGTAAAGGTTCCTTGTCTCATGTCACGTCCTGGAAATGTCATAATCTACCCCCTTATGAGTGTGTGCAGCGTAGGTTAAATAACCACGCATCGTTTAATAAACGGGGTACTTGTGCCATTTTCCATGCGCCAAGTTGCAACCTTCTCAATGGGTCAGTTGGCCCACCAGGAGGTGTGTAAATGAACGACGCGGTAGCGTTCGTTAATTCGACTATCGCATAGGACTCTTGACCCGTTACGAAAATGTTGTAAATGTTGTTACCGTTCAACGAAGCGTTTGGTGTGACAGACCCTTTAGAGCTGTACAAGAAACGAATGTTAGAAACAGAACCCCATTCAGCGTTCAATACGTTCATGTTAGATGGATACTGAGCTTGGCTGATGAAACCGGTAACGGCTTCTAAGTCATCCAATACAGCTGTATTCATCATGCCCCAGAATGCTTCGCGAACTGGAGCAGTACCAAACTTCAGCGTACCTTCGATGTTGTCGCTGATCATGATTGCATCGTTACCGAGCAATGCTAAGATCGTCGCGTCAATATCGCTACGGCTCAATTCAGTTGGGTTGTCTCCGTTGGTACCACCAGTACAGTTAATAACTGAAGCGGTAGATGCCAACATGTTGCGAATCAATTCGTCTTCTGTCTCTCTCATTGACTGAGCAAGTAAGCTAACAGTCTGATTTAAGACAGGGTCTTGGTTGATAAACATAACACTATCAGTAATAGTGACATACGTTCCATAAAAATCAAGACGAGCATCAATATCAACAGCACTTAATACTTGCCCGGGAGGTGTTAAACCTGAATCGGGAAGTGGTACAGTTGCAGTAGCTAGGTTCGTATAACGACGATATCTAGCAATACGACCACTGTTAGGTGGTAGTTCTTTCTTCATTGCCATCTGCTTATGTATCAGCTTTGGCATAGGTCGTGACAACAGAACGTTGTCAAACCATTGCTGTACAGGAGGTGGCAACTGGTTTGATCCAGTAATAGTCATTGCTTAAATCCAATTTAAGCCCGTCTTGCATACCTTTGTGACTCAGCCCAAATATCTGCTTGCGACATGTTGGAATATTTATCCGCTTGTGTTTTGAGAGATCCGGCCGCATTACTGCTGGTCGGCCTAGAAGAGTTTTTTAGAATCTTTTCGGCTTTAGGGCTTGGTGCAGCTTTTGTCATACCTTCCTCATAACTATCAGATAATTTCCCAAGCATATACGCAGTTTTCGCAGGATCTTTAGATTGCTGCACTTTATATGCGAGAGCCGGGTCGTTTTTGATCATTGGTAGAGCAAAGTTTTCCATCACATAGTCGTAATCATCAAATCTAGAACGTGCCTTCTCTTCGGACTGAGCGACAGTCTGTTGTTGAGCATATTCTTGAACAGCTTGCTGCGCGTAAGTCTTGGCCTTTTTTTCGGCCGCCTTTTCCGCCATTTGTCTGGCTTTCGCAACAGTGATGTAATTGTCTGGGTCTTCGTTTGCAAATTCGTCTGGTTCTTCGACGGGGGCTTTTACTTGAGAGCGCTCTTGGCGTTCCCTTTCTAGCTCGTCGATCCGCTGCTTTTGCAGCCTCATGACTTCATTTGCCTGACGCCAGTTGACTTGATTCGGATCCTCCTTTACAGGTTCCGGCTTTGATTCGACTTGTTCTGCAACTTCTTCTACCGGTGCGGAAACTTCTTCCTGCACTTCAATTTCATCTGACATTATTTTTTCCTTTTGTAGCTGGCACCGCTACGATTATGCCCATTAGCGACCGTTAATACTCCCCATTGGAGGCCGTCGACGCTAAAGAAAAGATTTGTCACTTATAACAAACATTTTTTCCTAGTTTTCAGGTAGGAAATTCTCATAATGGTACTTAATACCAGATTGGTTAATGCTAGCGATTGTCTCAGGAATAGGCTCATTTGTTCCACCGACTGCCCATGTGGGCCAATCACCTGGAAGCGCCCATTCTAAAGTGAGTACTCCCTTATCGTTGTCTACCCCAAACAGAATGCATGAAAGCATCATGTTAGGTTTAGCTGGAATACCACAGATAATCTGCTGCTTTATCTTACGTTTTTCTTGCGGAACCATTACCCCTTTCACCCTTAGACCTACATTGTCCATGTGCTCGGGAAATGGTTTCGCGTGAACTAAAATGTAATATTTGCCCTTGATATGCTTACATTTCTCAATCGCATCAGGGATATGCTCGCTCATTAAAGTGCGAGTTAACTCAATTCGAGTTTCACCAAGAAGTTGACCGGAAGAAGCATAAGGAAGTTCAATCATTAATGAATCTTGCTAAATTTTGATCTTTTAAGCTTTGCAGAATCGCGAGAAACCATTTCTTTGGCCATCTTCACGTATTCATTACCACGCTGTTCATCTGCTGGATAAGATTTTGAACGATCAAAAACCTCTGCATCTGATTCGTAACCCTTATCAAAGTGATGCTGACCATAAGTCATCGCAGGTCCTTTGTCTGGGTTAGTCTTCATTTCACGTGAACCTTCGCGCTCTGACTTATCAGGTCTTGTATTGTTAGCGCCGCTCTTGCTGGGATACGATTTTTCCATATGTCTACTCCATGTAAAGACATTATTTTAAAACACAAATTTACATATAGCTTTTATGGAGGAGAAATTCAAGAAATTTATTGATAAATTTTAGAAAGATGTAATGAAGGGATAAATTCTAAAGATTAAGGGGTTAGTCTTTAGATTTTGAAGGGCGCAAAGCGATTATTTAAGATAAGTTCTAGATAAAGTTTATCTATCAAATCACTTTGCTGCTGAAGAGTGATCATCCAGGATCTCTAATTTTACTTTTTTGACTAATTTTAAAATCTCTTATGTTCGCGAATCTAAACCAAAAAGTCTGCATATCGATATCGGAATATGATTGGCTCATCATTCCTACTTGAAGCTTTTTTGCGACAATTTTTACTTTTAAATCAGTCGTGGGATCTAGACTTTCTATGTACCAATCATTGCTAAGAAGTTCGAGTATTTTGTCCCTCATACTAGTTGTGAGGCATTTGAATGTAATAACATCTGTCGTTGGTATGGTCATTTTATTATCTCACTTATTTTGATAATCCGTGGCATAGAACCCAGATCCCTTGAAATGGAGTCCTAAACCACTTGCTAAGGCCCTATTAAATGTTTCATTATTGCACGATGGACATACTTTCAGTTTCTCATCAGTAATCTTTTGAAAGACTTCTTCTTCATGATTGCACTGAGAGCATTTATAATCATAATGGGGCATAATATCTCAAAAAGGGATTTCGTCGTCTAGGGTTGTTTTATATTGATTTTGGTTGGGCACTTTTGGTTTGCATTCGACAGCCGCATCTAAAATAGATTTCTTGAATTTGTCGTCTAGATCTCTATCCTCATAAGCTAAGTAAGAAGCATATTTCTTTTTACCATCTACTTCATACTGCCTTGAAGGAAGGTTTATCCATTTTCTATCACCCGATTCAAACAGAGAGCAATCTTTAATAACCAGCCCTCCCCACTTATGCATCTTAACATTAAAACGGGCAATCAAGGCTCCCTTGTTTACCATTTCGAATTTTTGAATCTCAATCATTTTTATTAGACTCCACTAAGTTTTTCAAAGTTGCTTGTTTTATAATCGATAAAATATCTTTAACATCATTTCCAGATTCCCATACACACTCTTTACAGAATTTATTTTCATCTTCACCCTCATCCGAGAGTGTTAAAAATAGGTCTTTATCCAATTTACATTTAAAGCATATTACCATTTTTTACCACACATAGGGTTGTCTTCTAGATTCTTTTAATACTCTTAGCTTTTGTTTTAACTCTTCTAAGTCTATCGCATCGAAGGGCTGTAAATCTTCTTCGGGCTGCAAAATCTTTGCCACGATCTTTACTTTTTCAGTGCATGTAGGTTCAACAGACTCTACATAGAAACGCAAAGACTGTATGTCTTTAATCTTTTCCGCCACATTTTCGAAAGGCACAGACACAGCAATTGCGGATATATTGCTCATATTCATTTTTATGTAATCCTATTTCATGTTTATCATTAATGTTTACTTCGTTTATGCTTGTGTCATAAACATTTACATCCTATATATAAATTTAGACCTAAGTTTAGGTCTGTGTACAAGGTTGTGTTTACCCAGGGTTTTTCATCGATTCCCTGGGTTTTTTATTTCATAATTTCTTATTCATTTCTTCTTTGTACTGTTTTAAGAGAATAAAAACGCTTGAGTCTAGATCTTCGCTGCATTCTAAATTAAGAAATGGATTATATTCAAATTTAGGGTGGCACTCGTGAGTGCATTCTGGGCCTGAATCTTCTTCAAATTGTCTTTTCATTTTAAAGTTCCCCTTTTAGACATGAATCAAAATGTGATCGCAATTGCGTAAAGAATTCTGTTTTAAATTCTTCACAGTCTCCAATCCCCAATTTGTTTGAAGCATCTATGACAACCTGCGTCAAAACACTGGTGAGCGATAAAATGGCAACTAAATGTTGCTCGTCTTTTAATAGGCATTTTAAATGATTGCATAAATCGTCAGATTTGTATCGAAATTCATCCAATATATCCATGACTTTTCCTATAATTTTATAGCGTAAACCTTCTTGTAGCAGTGATAACAACCTTATTTCCTCTAGAATTGATCACATCGACAATCTTAAAGTTGTGCTTAAGAAGGCGTCTGATGACATTCGTTTCGTTGTTTTTATGAGTGCGTACGACTTCTCTTGATAGCGGCATAACATGTGAGGTGATCATTTTATTTCCTTACAGTTTTTCTAAATAGCATAGTAACGCGATGCTGATTAATCCAATCGATATGAACGCACTCATAACCTTGCCAGAGCATGAATGCTTGCTTTCGGAATGCGTGCTGTGGTTTACAGCGTATTGTGCGATCGAGTGGAAGCATCTGAGATCACTGCTCCAATTGATCAAAGAATTCTCTTATCCAAGATTCCATCTGCCGTGGCGGATCATCATGATAACTTTCATAAGCCTTTTCCATCACAAATTCGATTAAATCTTCTTTTAACAGGTTTATGTCCATCAATCCTCTGGTGGTTTAGGAAGCTCGCACCATTCCATTGTCTTATAAATCTCTCTTGCATGCATCTCTTCAATAATTTTCATGTGCTTGAGATTATATTCAAGTTGCAATTTTCTTAAGGTTTTACTTTGTTCTTCATTTAGTCCAGGAAGTGACATGATTAATCCTTTTTATGTCCATCATCGCTCCAAAACAGGTGGGTGAGGCAAAAGCGCCCAATGTGTAACTTCAGGCCATCCATCATGATCAGCGTTCAATAAATTAGCGTCGTCATGCCATACATCACTACTATATTGCAGCGTTTCATTAGGATCTTCAGCAAAATATTCAAATTCATAATAACCAACAGAAACAGATTTTCCGTCACTTATCAAAACAGTTTCAGAATAACCCGCATCTTCATAAAGAGGTTTTAAATCATTAACTGATATCCATTTCATCATCTCTCCAATCTATCAAACGCATTTTCCCTAATCTGTCTTAAATGATCCCATTCGAAATTTTCTGAATCCATGACATATTTTCTTTCGAATGCTTTAACGAATTCTTCAGCCTTTTCTTGGGTTGAAAAGGACGTGATGAAGGGCTTAAGGCTTTTTCTTCTTATTTGTACTCGCCATGTTTCTGATCCGTCTTTGTTTTTTCTTGGGAAAATTGACGCCATTTCAATCATCGCTCCAAAAAAGGTGTCTACGTCTGATAATATATCTTAAGTTGCCATGGGAAACAAACTTGCGCAAACTATCGAATCAGGAAACGCACTTAGTTCACTTAGTTTCATTTTCGCTCGTTAAATAAATTTTTATTAGGATTTCGAACCAGAAATAGGGTAAGTTGTGCTTCATTTTACCTCATTATCGTTTTTCGCTACCCTATTCCGTTTTTCTTCAAAATAGTCCTTAATCCAAAGTATGATTTGCTCGAAGGTATATGTATTAAAACGCACTTCCTTGCGTCTTTTCGAAAGATACTCTGAAATTTTCAAACCGTCTTCTTCATTCTTGAAAAAATCACTCACAAATTGATCTCTAATTTGTCCAAATTCTTTCCAAAATTGCGAATAGCATGATCTACATAAATTATGATCATATTTTTTTATCTCAAAACAATCAGTGCATGGCGGAAAGCAAAATCCAGTAGGGTTAAATCCACCTTTAATAGGCATTGAACATTTATCGCATCTCATTTAATCCTCAAATCTATTTTTATAAGTGCCATACCCATGCGTAATAGCCCAATTTTCCATCAATTTTTGTAATTCTTTGATATGTTCATCAGGTACTCTCACGATTCCCCCATTCCTTCCAAAATGTTTTTCAGTCAGACCACCTATGCTTAAAATTTCATCCAAGAAATCACTATGGCTATATTTCTCTCCAATCTGATTACCCTCATCGTCAGTTACGGAAAAAGCTTTTTCATCAGGATCAAAGGGAAGTGGTATGGGTTGAATTATACCTTTCATTTATCGCGCCTTTAGTCCTTCAATATGACTCAAGCTATTCTCACGAACACACCAGATCATTTCGCAAATGCGTTTCGCGTTGTCCCAATCTAGTTTGTACTTACGCATGAGAAAGATTGGGCTTATCCTTTCGTAGGATTGTACTTCTTTAAATATCTCTTCGAACTCTTTCATAACTTTTCTTTAAGTAAATCTGTCATCCTGCCACATTCTTTTTTACTCTGGTATCGATGGGAGAGGCATCCAATAAACATCCATTTCAATCATTTTATTTTTATCCCATTCGAAAAGATCTTCTCCATCTAAAATATCTTGAGTGCTTAAACATAAAATATAAGCGGTATGTGTTCTTTCCGAATTTCCATTAATGGTTGTATAGCATTGTCCGAATTGACCAAACCCTATACCACTATGATAACAAAATAAAAACTTTTCATCTTTGGGAGCCATTTGCTCACTGCATTTTATCCATTTCATTATCACTCCTTGATTTAAAACTTAATGTATAATGAAAAAACACATGCTTTGGAGCTACCAGGCTGCATGCTGCCTATCACATATATTGATGGAAAATGTAACCTAACCCAGGCCAAAGTTTATGGGTTTCTTGGCCGCCTCCCACTGCCTATCGTACGTGCAGTTCACCTAGTTTCAATCGTCTAGGAACTGACATTTTTTAAGAGATGTCAACTCTTTCATCTAATTTCTTTTCTCTTGATCGTTGCTTGGTTAAAAAAAAACTCATGTATTCAGACAATTCTTTTGCATTGTCATCAGTGGAATAGTGCTCATGCCTGTCTCTTAATAGCTTGATGATCTCTTCTTCAAGAGCAGTGATGATCTTGTAAGTGTAAATATAGTTTGCACGCTCTCTAAAACCATAATTGTCTAAATCAAAGATCCCTGTCATATCATTCCTTTAAAAGGAGGGTTAGGAAAGTTTGCACTTCAAAACCAGAATTCCACTAAAAAACTTCCAGCTGCCCCGTTGGCAGTTGTCCCCTCTAAATGATTTAACGAAAATAAATAAAACCCATTACAAACATACCCAAGAGCATTCCTGCAAGGAATGAAATATCAAAGTTTACGAACATTATTTTTCCTTAGATTCGATTACACATAGTCTTGCGTGATGATCTTTTACACATTTATGAAGTTCGGAAATCTCTGCTCTTATTTCAGAGATGTCTTTTCTAACTTCTTCTCTCATCTGTGAAATTGAATTATCGGTGCGATTCATAAAGAATATGCATAAGCCCCACGTTCCTGTGAAACCACCACCTAAAATCCATAATAAGACGTTTAATTCCATATCTTCCTCTCGTAAAAATCCAATGTAAAGCCGTTTTACATGATGGGTGTATCATAATATTATATAATATTGAAGAAAATATAAGAAACGATAAGAGAGACTATGCAACAGCCGTTTGACTATTAGCCGCTTCTACCGATTGATCGGATTGAGCCTTAGCTGCTAATTGTGCTTCTTCTTCGCTGCGTTGCATTGCTTGCTGTCTCTCTTGCATAGATAGGATGAATTCCGCGAGATTCATCAATCTCTTATCACCCATCTCATCTATTTCTTTGAGAGCTTTAGCATTGTCAAGACCAGCTTTTGCACGCTCATGTATTGCTACAGCAGCGTGTTGTTGAGCTAGTCCCATATCTGCAAGTGAACGAGCTTTTCTTTCCTCGGCAGATGCAAAGTCAGCTTGTGCTTTTGCTTCTAAGCTGCGAGTAAGAATTTGCTGTTGTTGAAGTGCTTGTTGTGTTTGAACTTCTTCGATCTTGGCTTGTTGTTGAGCCATTTTTTGACGATCTTCGATAAGCTGTTTCTTATCTTGAAGATTGCTGAGTTTAAGAATGTAATCATCGCTGATTGCTTCAGGCATGATCTGTTTCATTTGCAATGCTTGGAGCAACTTGAATTGTCTTTGTGAGGATGTCATCTCTCCTTCATCTAAGACGCAATTGAATTTCTGGAATTCTTTCTCAAAGAAGTGAGGAGATGGCTCTTTGCCTATAATATGGGCGACTTTACCTTCTGAGTAATTATTGACAGCTAAATCGTCGATGATTTCCGATACGTTCTTTTGGAATGTGTTTAGCCTATCAAAAATGCTTCTTAGACCTGTAAGACCAGCTCCCATCTTCAGCTTCATGAGAACGCCCGACATTTCTTTTGCACCGAGATTTTGAGCGAATAGCTCTTCAGGACCAACAATATCCATAATCTCTTTTTCAATTGTCTGAATAAGCTCCAGCCAGCCTGAACCAACTGGAGGGGGCATGAATTCTTTCATATCAGTTGCAAGATTTGCACTGTTTTTGAAGAACATTACACGACCGGGACCTTGCATAAATCCATCTTCTGGATTGACTAAGGCATCCTCTTTGACAGCCATTCCAGACTGAACCTGAGCATCAAGCATGTCAAGCAGACGATTGCGTCGACGGTTAGTCTCGATCTGAGGATCTCTAATATTTCTAACAACTCCAAAAGTGCGGTATGCATAGTTTTGAACTTCAGGGAACATGTAGGCAACAGAGACGCCAAATGGCATTCTATCTAGTCCCCATGGTGATTGTTCTTCATACATTAAATTGTTATTGACTAGGACATAATGTTTAACAGTCGGAACACGGGCTTTAATCAGCTTCACGTTTGGATTGATTCGCATCAATAGTTGAAACTGCTCCTTCGTTCCATTCCAAGGAGCTACTTCACCTGTGCGAGTATCCAACAGTTTTCTTTTCTCTTTGTAGTCTTGTACCCAGTATTCATCATAGGCATACATCTGCACATTATATTGATACCAATTTTGAGACAGGTATTGGAACTTCCCGTCCATGCTGGCATATCCAGTTTGAAGTGATGGAACTTCTTTAGAAGCGCCTGGGAATATAGCATCAACTTGCTGCCTTGTAAGATATTTACGCGTCCATATTCTTCCGCAATCGCTTAAGTCTTGCTTAGTCCAGAATGGATCCATAATATATGAAGAGAAGGGTAACCTGTCTGTGCAGATCTTACCATTTTCTGGATCTTCACGAAAATCCATCCATATGGATAAAAGGTTTTGGCCACAAATTGTTGACCCTTCAAAGCAATCGCTGATCTTGTCGTAGGTGTTGTCTTGCTGCATGTTCCAGTTAAGAACAGTCGAGCGTTGATCTGCAGTTTCACCCATATCTGGGTCATTGTCGGCTGATTGTATAATCGATTGCAGTCTGTTATCTCTTTGATAACCACCAATCATGTTGATCAAGCGGATGATCTTGTTATAGGTAAGCTGCTTTCTATTCTGATAATTTATCCCCTGAGTGCCATTTCCTGAGTCCTGCATACCAACTACAAACTTGGTATCTTGATCTGCTTCGTACCAAAACTGCTGGGCCAATGATTGAGATTGCTGCCAAAAATCATTCAGCTCACGAGAGATCGGATTGTTATTTGGACTCATTCAGGATACCTATTAAAATAATTTCTTGATAGTTAGCATAAATTTTTTTAGCACATAAAATAAGCTGAAACGACTAAAATCCCGGATATCAATATGAAAAGCATAATAATGTCATTATCACTCATCTTCTTCCTCGGGGATCCATTCTTTGTTAATGGGCATCTTCTCTAATGTCTCATGTTCAATACATAGGTGAAAGGAAACGATCTCATCAGATTCCATGTCAGCACGATTGTTTCTTTCTCTCAAGTTGTCTACAACAATCTTCGCTTGCTCTTGCGTTTCCGCAGTCACTTTATAGCTGATGTATCTTTCTTTCTTATATTGAACGACAAAATGTTTCATTAACACTTACCTTTAACCATTTTCTTAGCTTTCGCAACGATCTTATCTTGTTTCTTATCAGCTTTCAGGAGGCTTGCTTCCTGTTTCACTACTTTCTTTGTCGCCTTTTGCAAAGTCTTTATTTTTTTGTCCATGATTTGCCTTAATAATTGTGAGGGGCTTATTGTCTTTGTTACTATTCTCTAGCATCTTTCTGATTCTTTCTCTTTTATCTAAATAATCAGCCTTCCTCATACGCTCACCCCTACATTTGGGGCATCCACAAAGCATGGGATTTAGGTGATTCATAGTTAAAATGCCGCAAGGGACCAGCTAAGTGGAACCCGTGGTGTGCGGCGCACCGTAAATTATTAGAAATGTCTCATAACACTTACGCCAAAGCTATGTTCTTTAGCATGCGCTTTGCCGCAAAAATAATGATATTCGAGACCGGTTGACAACTGGGAATTGATCGCATATTTTAGTCCCACAATACCTTGCCAAGCGAATCGATTATCTTTCTCTTTGACTCTTTGTGAGCCAACTAAGTTTTTAGTTTTTATGCTGTCCGTGTTCTGACAGTAACCAATACCAGCGCCTACATATGGCACTAATGTATTGATGTTTAATTGACTAATATCATAAAGGGCATTTACCATGTAAGACCAACTTCTTAAAGAATGCTGATCTTCTTTAACTTTGACGTTATTCTCTGTCAAAGTGTACTTATTTTTGAATTCATTGCGTCTATGAACAACATGCAATTCTGTTCTAAATCCATTGTCAAAAGTGTAACCGTATCTAACTCCGGCTTTAGCTCCAAGTTTTGGGCTTTTTGCACTATTTGTAGATTCCGCATGTGAAGTACCCACATCAACGCCGAAGTATTGCTGGCCCATTACTGGACTAACACATAAAAACGATAGACATATAGCTAATAGTTTTTTCATTGTTTCCTCAATATCCTAGGTATTTTTGTCTCATTTCTCTGATCTGATCGGGACTAATACGCCTTTGATCACCCAGATCCTTCATTCCGATACATGCCATTCTAAATGCATCGGCACCATGTGACCATTTGTCATGGCATGGCTCATCAGAATAAACTTTTAACGTTTCATTATATTTCTTACGATAAAAATCTAGGCAATCTACCCCAAATTTAGTGCCTTTGGCATCAAATACGCAATTAGGGAGAGTTGCACGGACGCATTGAATGCCGGCCTCTAATGAATAAGCCTTACCATCTTTGACAACTGGCGTCATCTTGTATCCAAGCCGGTCAGCAGTATCCAGGCGAGATACACCAGAAGTAAATTCACGATTGCGCATGTCGTGGGGCACATAGTGTACACCCCAAATGATCCCATGCTTAGTCCTAAACTGATCAAGATAACTGATATAGTGTTCAAGTCCGACCCCATGATTCTCATAGTAATCGACGAAGTTTATTCGGCCATTATTTAAAACTTGGAATGTCCAAATGGCAGAAGAATCGCCGATACCAATGTCCCAAGCAGTATGACAAGGCAGATCCCTGCAAATAGATATAGGAGCAATTCTCTCTTCATCACGCGCCGCTTGGATTTGCTTACCATAATACGCACCTTCTGCTCCTCGAGTAAAACTGCAATAGTATTCCTGTTGGATAAAATCCTCGGGATAGCCTTGCTGTCTCAAATCTTCTAGTTCTTTTGGATCAACTGCTTTGGTCTGATCGATGCCAAGCAGGGTAGAAAACCATTCAGAATTTGGTTCCTTCTGTTTCTCTTTAGCAAAATTGAACATTTGATAAAAGTGATTTTGTCCATTTGGCGTGCTGAGGAATATAGCAGTTCCTTTATTTTGTCGCACGCGAGGCTCTAGTGTCATCCAAGATTCGGGGTCCATGAACGCATATTCTGACATGATGACACAGGATGGGTTCATACCACGAGCCTGCGTTGCATTCTTACCATCCATTCCCATGAGTGAATAGACGGAGCCATTAGTAAACGTGATTCTCATGTCGGAAGAGTCTTTAGACTTAATTAATTCGGGAGGGATATGGTCTAGATAGCTCATTGATTCACCAGTATCAGTCTGATGAACGCTATTCCATATAGCCTTTTTAGCTTGTGAATACTTAGGGAAGCAATGAAGATAGACGGCTGGTTTTAGCATGGCCGTCTTAATGATCCAATTGAGAGCGAGTAAGTCTTTACCACCTGCTCGATGAATACAGGCCACAACTCTTTTCTTTCCCTGATCGAGAGCCGCGAGTATCGGTATTTGATATGGTCTTGGGACAAACTTAAATGGCAATACGATCTTCTTTTCTTCCACATTATTCCTTAGAGTAATCCACTATCTCAATCTTGGAGATACTCTCGGAAACTGGATCGCCGGCCTTATCAGACCATTTGGCTTTGCATTTCATTGTAAAGATCGTCGCTGTCGTATCATTGGACTTTAAGAGATAATTGAGAGAGCGGTAAGCCTCTTCAATCATATCTTCTTCCATGTCTTGACGGTTTTTAGCTGCCAATGCTCTAGCATCTTTCACCGCATCGGCAACCTCTTGGTCTCGGTCCATCCAATCATAAATACTTCTAGGATCTATTCCGATCTGTTTTGCGGCTTTTGTAATTATTCCGCCCTTTTGCTTAATCGCCTGAATTATCTGAGCCTTATCTAGTGGCACTCCACTTGTCATTTTACACCTTTTGTATGTAAACTATTTTCTTTAATTCATCTCTATAACTAAAGCAAGAATAATTTCCAATGACATAAATCGAGTCATATGAAATACTCGTGGGCTATCCACGAACTTTAAACGAGAAAAGTTTATGATTCAATTAGAGCTTTTTCCAGAGTTAGAGAAAGACAATTTAGAGTTAACATGCGAGCTTAAAGAAGTCCGCGAATTGGCTAAATCCACCAAAGAAAGTTCAGATAAAGTGAGAAAAGCTTTATTTGCTAGGCACGGCGAGCTTGCTAAATTATATCTAGATCTTCATCATAGGTTCGAAATAATTGAGAAGAACCTTTGCCATGATAAGTTCTAAAGATTTTGAAGAAAATAACGGCTATTTAAAAGAACACTACAAGCAGCAGAGCCAAGAGCTATGCGATGTAATAGCTAAGATGTTGGAAGGGAAAAACGAACTATCCTCGGTTTCAGCCCTAGTTGCCTTAACGGGAAACATAGTGCTCGATAGTCAAGATCCTCTGTTATTGTGTGAATTTGTCTTGGAGAATTTTAAAAGTTTACTAGAACTCATTACCCAGGAAAAAGATGATCAACTCTGACGTCATGCTAGATTATATTGAGGATTTGAAAGTAGAGATCATGGAGACGAGCGATGGTTGCCCACATCAATTGCTCGGTGCGGCTTGTTCCTACGTCATCGTCGATCTCTATAGAGATAGCCCTGAAAAACTTATTGAGATTGGAAAGATGTTTGAGAATATTTCATGCTCCTTGACTGGTTGATTCAAGTTCGATCTTTAATGCGTATTCTCTCTTCTCACCTTTCTCTTGCTTAAAGTGCCATGAAATTCTCTTATCTCCATCCGCACGACCAGGCGCCAGATTTGGAACCAA